>ERZ773077.1653-NODE-1653-length-14975-cov-23.586461_pt1 | contig 14975 bp, 14 predicted proteins | sample MGYA00580612_ERZ773077 | MGnify/ENA primary metagenome ERZ773077 (study PRJEB29015, sample SAMEA2737971) | human oral metagenome | biome: human oral; feature: human-associated habitat; material: dental | place: China | collected 2021 ...
GATCGAGTGTCCGGATTGGGTGACGGTTTTGGTGATGGGTCCCCAGGTGTTGGGGTTGGGGTTTTTGATCCACATCCAGTTGTTCCAGCCGACGTAGTTGTATCCGTCGGGTAGTTCTTCCAGGGGGTGGGGCCACAGTCCGATGTCGGGGGCGTGGAGGTCCATGCGTTCGATAGCGACCCGAGCGAGAGTCTCAGGTTCTGGTGCTCCGGGTTCGGGTTGTTTGTCGGCGGTTGGGGTGGGCAGACCGGGGATGTTGGAGTATCTGGCGCAGATGCCGCCGGAGTATTCGATGCAGTCGGGGATGCCGGGTTGGTTGTCTGAGGGTATGCAGAGGATCCCGACGCATGGGGGAGCTGTGGTGGTGGGGTCTGCTGCGGGTCGTGTAGCCGACCCTCCGGTGGGTTTCTTCCCGGACTTGCCGGCGGACCCTGGCACCCGAATCTCGATGGAACAGGATCCACCACCCGAATCTTTTCGCCCGCATCGGACGCCGCCATCGGCGCCCGCCTGGTGTGCTGGTAGATCGACCGCTATGAGGAGACAGGCCATGACAATAGCGATGAGGCGTCGCATGGTGAGGTGTTTCATGCTGGGCACCTCGAAGCGTCGTCGTTCGTGGCATCCCCAAACTTCCAGCCCTCAGCGGTCTTGACCACAGCAACATCCCACTGCAGATACCGCGGCCGTCCCGGTGCGACCTTGCTCTTTCCGGTCGCGGTTTCGATCACATCAACGTTCCCGGCGTCCGTGCACATCTGCATATCCACCGTGCGCACCCCGTCCACATCAGCCGGCTCCGACGCACCAGTAATATGAACGATCGTGGTACCGGTCTGCACCCTACCGTTCTCGCGGTACTCCCGGAGAAAATCCAGCTCTATCTCTTGGCTCTGGCCCGTGGTGATCTCGATCAGGGGCTGGGGATCAGCATCAGGATCACTGAACACTATGTCTCGAATACGGTAAAACTCGACCAGGACGTTGGCTGCTTCGAGTTGTTCCGGGGTGAAGGTCTCCGACGGCTGCGGCGCCGTCGGAGACGGAACCACACTCGTGGCCGGCGACAGCGATGGAGTGGTGGCTGTGGACGACGGCGGCTGTGAGGTAGCATCCCACGACCCCGCGCCACTCACGGCTGGTCTGCTTCCCTCATTACTGCACGCGCACACCTCACACGCCACTACAACAGCTACCAAGCTCGCTGCGATACGACACGTCATTGTTCGTCTCATCGATCAACACCTCCGTGGTGCCCTGTCCCGGACCGGTCCATCCCGCCCAGGAATTATCCAAGGCTAAGACCAACCCCCCAGCCACGGGAAGACCCCCAACAAAATCTGACCAAAAGTGAACACCCCTCCAAACCCCACCAGACAGACCCACCCCCTCCCCACAGCCTGGCCTAACCAATGCGTGCGGGGTGATGCATGGCGGCGTCAAGTACGGCTGGTCGGGCATAGACCCAACCAACGTGCGCAGAGGTGACGCCGACCGAGCCAGCACGCGAGCACCAGCAAACGGCTGAGCCGAAACCATTTGGCGGTCAGAAGACCCAGCCACAGTCACCACGGGTTTCGACTCGGACTGCTCCTTCGTCGCGGCCTGGCTCAATCAGCGGGCGGGGGCGAAGCCGGCAGAACCGACTCAACGTTCCCGGGTGGCCGCTAGGTGATTTCAATAGACCTGACTTGGCTCATTTAGTGTCGTTCCCGGGTGTTGTGGATGGCGTCGAGGCAGGTTTGGATGTTGTTGGGGATGGGGTCTTCAGCGGTGACGATGGCGTCGCCGGCTTGGATGTCGATGGTTCGGTAGCGGCGTAGTGTTTTGACCGGGGTCTTCAAGCTGACTTTGGTGGTGGCCTCCAACCAGCGGGCGACGGCGAGGGCGGCGAACACGATGGTGAGGTGGGCCTCGATCGAGTCTTTCAGGTGGTGGTGGATCGGGCGGGCTTTCAGATCGGATTTGCTCATCCGGAAGGACTTCTCGATCTGCCACAACTGGTGGTAGGCGCCGATCACGTACTCCGGCCTCGGGTCAGCCAGGTTCGTGATGTATCCCTTCCAGCCAGCCAGCGCTTTGGCTTTGGCCTCCAAGTCCCGGTTCACCGATTTCTGTGCGCCGGTGAGGGTGATGAACCGGTTCCGTTTCACCGGGATCTTCCCCGCGACCACGCGTTCGGCCTTGCTGACCTGCTCGCTGATACCGCGTAGGGTACGGCGTGCTCGGTCGGCCCGGTACTGGTAGTAGATCGTCTCTGTCACTGCTGCCCCGGCCGGGCCCCTCGACCAGGGTTGAGTCAGGGTCAGCCCGTCAGGGGGCTGCTGGCCGGAATGGGTCTTCAGTCAGTCCCGCACGATGTAGGGGACCTCGGGGATCTTCTGGCCCACGATGAACCGCAACCCCGCCCCGGACAACGCCCGCAGGTTCCCATCAGACAACATGCCCGCATCAGCCACCACCGTTATCTCCGGCAGGGCGTGAGCGGCCTGGAACGCCTGGAGCGACGGGATGATCGTGGTCGTCTCCGCCTTGTTGCCCTCGAACGCCTCCACTATCAACGGGAACCCCCGCGCGTCGGTCAACAACCCGATGGTGAATTTGGGGTTCCAAGCGGCGTTGTTTGCTGTATCCGGGTTCCCGGAACCCGTCCTCAGCATCAGTCTCAAAGTAGAGCGTGCTCACGTCGTACAACACCAAGGTGGCAGGCCCCAACCCCACATGCGCTGCGCACGCGGACGCTATCTGCTGCCGCCACGCCGGCTCGGCATACCCGGCGAGCCGACGCTTCACCGTCGCGTAGCCGCAAGGCCGAACCCCGATCTCTTCGAGCACCCGCAAGGTCTCCAACTTGCTGGCCGGCTCGATCAACCGGCCCAGCACCAACTGCTTGAAAACCTCGTCACCACCACTGGCGGTATCGAACCCGAGCCGTTCAAACCCGACCGACAAGGCATTCCACAAGTGCTCCGCCCGCGACCGCCGGATCGGTAGCGCCCGCCGTCGTGGCTGCCCGTCCCCGAAATCGAGTTCGTCCTGACCAGCGGCGATCATGCGTTGCCGCGCCACCGCTTTCAACACCTCAACATCCTCCGGTGTGTGTGCCGACCCGATGTGATCCATCGACCGCGATCCACGAGACGACGACCACACCACCTGAACCGCCGTCGCCCCCGACGCGGTCTTCACCGTCCTCACACACGGACTCACCCCAACAAGCTAGAACACCCCCGATCAGTGCACACCACACCAACCAAAACCCCTAACCAACACCCCCTCCAACCCCAAAAACACCAAACATGAGCCAAGTCAGGTCTAAGGGTTTATGCGAAGATGTCGATCACAACCGACACCACACCCTGACGTGATACAGGGATCCCCGTGACCTAGGTGTCACGGTTTCGCAGACGCACCTGTCATGCCGCACTCACCCTGACACCCTCACATAAGAGGGTGTGGTTCCGTCTCTTCCTCGCTCTACCGTAAGAGGACAGGGAACCAACCAGAACACAGGCGGACCGAATCTGTGACCACCCCTGCCCCAAAAGCACTCAGATCACCACACACCAACTGCTGGCACAGGCGCCATCGCCGAAGAACATTGGGGAACACCCCAGAGCAGCCCGGGGATGGCCCAACCCACGCGAAGCATACGAACGCCTACTCATTGCTTCCGCCACTTGACATCAAACTAAGCCTCATCGACTCAACAAGTACCAATGTACAAACTTGAGTCATGGTCCGACTTCCTCGACGCCACGCACTAGCCGCTGCCGGCCTCGGCCTGCCATCGCTGACGGCTTGTGACGTTCGACCCTCCCTCACCCACCGACTGGGTCGATGGCATTCCCGAATGGCACAAGCTAGTTAGCCCGGAGGATCAGGGCTACGAATTCGGGAGGTCGCCACCGGCTACTCGTTTGCTCCCTGCTGACCCTGTGTCTAGCGATACTGGGGCATGCCGAAACTGTCTCGCCGCCATGTGCTGCTCGGCGCCACTGCTGGTCTTGTCGCGTGTCGTCCAAACCCCACACTAAAGCCAACCCCCACATTAAAGGTTGCGCCTTCGGTCACCCCTGGTTGGCATGATGGCCTGCCCGAGGCCCCGATCCGGCAGAGCGAACCGACGGCCATATGCGACATAGCTCCACCCCGACCTAGGCTGATTGTGGCCGCCGATGACTCGCATGTCGCCAAGGTCATCGGCGGGTACATCTCTCAGGCCCCAACCGCAATTTGGTGGGGCACCGGAGAGTTCGCCACCACGTTCGATGCCGGCGACGGCACTGCCGACCGCTGGCTCCCCGACGGCACGCTGCTGTTCGCCGTCGGATCAGCCGTGGTGCACTTCCGCCCCTCCGATAAGAAGGCCCGTTTCTTCAACAGCGGACATGCGCTCGTCGAGCCGGAGTGCGGCGGCATCTACGCGATCTCCGAACTCGACTATTCGGCCACCAGGAATCTGGTGCTCACATCCGGTGCCGACAATACGCTTCGCCTCTTCGAACTAGGCACGGCTAAGGAGAAGTTCAACATAACCCCATTCAACGATCGAAGCCCACAAGCGCAGTTCCTGGGCGACCAGATCCTGATCGGCGGCGGGGACAGTCTCCTGGTCCTGGACTTGGAGGGAAACACCGTCAAAACCCTCCCATATGCTCAAGCGCGGGTGATCACAGGTGGCGACACAGCAGTCCTCGCGACAAACGATACCCTGGTCCTACTCGACGGCACCCTCAACCAGACGCTGAGCATCGACCTGCCACACCGACTACTCGAGTGCTCGCTCACACCAGATGGTGGCACCCTGGTCTACACGATGGCCCTGTCGGACTCTGAGGACCGACAAGCAGTCATCATCGACGTCCCCTCCCACAGCAAGCGGGAGCTACCCCTGCCGCCAAAGGTCCTGGACTTCGTAACCGCCACCCCTAACGGCCGCCTCCTTGGCATCCAGAAGAAAGGTGACGAAGACGGCGCTCCGGTGGTGCTCGATCCCACCACCGGGGCAATCAAGGAGGAGTTCGCCAAACCATGATCCCAACATCAAGGCTCATTCCCAGAGGGTTATTCACAAGATCCGCATCCGCCAGCACCCCCTAGCCAAGGCGCACTTGAGGGCCGTGAATAACCCTCTAAGACACCGTCGAATCCTTTGACACAAGAAGGTTTATTCACAAGCAAGGCGTCAACCAGCAAAGCCCCTAGCCAGTGCACTCTCGACAGTAACTGTGAATAATCCTCCGTGGCTTAGACGTCCGCATCGCCTCATCGTACTTGTCCAGGCGATGTGCACGAACTCGTCGGCATCTGTGGGTGCAGGGTCCGGCGGTGCAACACCACAGCTGCGGCTGTCACGGCTCCATTCGTCGAAGCCAGTTACGCAGCAACTCGCGCACCGTCTGCGGCTGGTCGAGATGCACATTGTGGCCGGCCTGGTCGAGCACGGCGCAGGTCGCGTGAGGGAAAAGTTCCGACAGGTTCTGCTGATCCTGATACCCGACCACGGCATCCTGTCTTCCGGCGATGATGAGCACGGGCTGCTCAAAACCATCCAGACGTTCATCCGGTGGCTCGGGAAGCTCATAGAGTTCCCCGAGCCGGCGCATCGCATCTGGATCCGCTGCTCGGATGCCCGGAAGCGCGGCGCGCCGGAATCGTTCCCAATTGTCCCGGGTTCGCACGACAGCAACTTCGCAATACGCCTCGGCATCGGTCGCCGACAAGGACTCGAGGAGCGCATCATCCTCCAGAACAACCGACGGTTCAGGCAGGGTCCTGTTGCCCTGAACAGGGTCGACCACAGGGGCCAGGAGGGCAAATCCGAGACATTGCGGAAATCGTCGTCCTACCAGATCCCGGACGAGCAAACCTCCGAGAGAGCTACCGATCATCGCGAAAGGACGATGGCCGATGACGGAGCCGACCATGTCGTCCAGCCAGTCAGCGACATCAGGAAGCCCGCCTCGACCAGGCAGCGCCGGGGTGCCACCGAACCCCGGCAGGTCGAGATAGATCCGCTCCCACTGACCCGTCTCGTCAAACACGTCGTCGAGGTCAAGGAGCAGCCGATGGTCAACCCCGTTGCCATGAACAAGGACCAGAGGAAGACCAGTGCCTCGTCTCACGATGTTTGTCATCGTTTCCTCCCTGAGAGTGGATGCGTCAGTGGCTTTCTCCCGGCGCCTCGGGCGAGCGCCCGGACGGGGTGGAACTCATTCTTCTCTGGATGCGTCCCGACCCAGTTTCCACTGCAACCAACCACAGGCCCCATCGAGAAGGGCGGTGGCGGCCAGGAGTTGTCACCCGCCTGGGTCGGGGTGGATCGATGGGATGTGGTGCATGCCAGCACCCAGCCGAGGTTTACTGTGGCAGCACATAGCAGGTCCTTGGATCTTGGCCGTTTCCTCGCCGCTCCCCGGAGTAGCAGGGCACTCGTGGTTAGCCGTGCACCCGCCAGCGGGAGTCGCGACTTCAGCGACGGATCGGCCCTCCGGAGAATCTTGTCGGAGGCCAGCACCACCCCGGCCGCCGCGAAACGCCCGATCCCGTCGACCGCCAGCACGGTCCGGGCCCACCCGGCCCTCATGTCGTCCGAAACGTCGCGTGTCATGTCGGCTCCTAGTCGTCCTCGTCCACTTCCATGTCCAAGGGTTGCAATCGACCAGGCCACCACCGGAGGCGTCTCACGATATCGCTACATCGTCCGGGAACCGCTTGCAGCATGATTGATGGGATAAAGGCGAGGAGAATGCACATGCCCATGATCGAGATCTCGTGCCCCATCTGCGATACCACCACGAAAACCCTGCCGCGCTACCCGCGCAGGGTGTGTGGCACCTGCGCGGCGAAGGCTTCCGACGAGTCGGGGCGAGCCCTGGAGTTCTTCAACACGTCTTTCGGGGGTGGTTTCATCGCCTACTACGCGGACTCGCACCAGACCGAGACCCATCCCGGTCACCTCTGCTTCATCGACGGCATCCGCTGCTACGCCGACGAGGCGCGTTTCGGCGGAATCGTCATACAGACGCTCACCGACCAGCCCGAGTAGTGACTCGCGGTCCCCGTTCACCCCCGCATCCGAGGCCCTGTACGCGACCACCCATTTCACGCGCCTGCCTCGATTTCGCTGGCCTTACCCCTTGTCCGCTGGCCTTGCCGTCTATTTGCTGGGCTTGTTCACGTTTGCTGGCCTCACAGCACAGGCAAACGTGAACAAGGCCAGCAAACCGCGAATAGGGCCAGCAAACCGGTGATAGGGACTTCTCGAAGAATCGGGCGGGCCAGTGAGCAAACCCACGGGCGACAGGCCGATCCGTCACCCCGCCCCAGAAGTGGCATGCCGCGACGGCCTGCGTCGAGGACCTCAGGGGAAACCAGGTCAGAAGCCGATGCTCCATTCCTCGATCTGGCCGCGGGCGTAGGCCGCCTGCCCCAGGTGGGTGACCGCGTCGTCGATGATGCTGACCAGCCGTACCCCGCGGGTGACCGGCGGGTTCCACTTGGTGTCGATCACCTCGTCCAGGTCGTCGGCGGACAGCCTCGAGACGTAGGTCTTGAACGCATCGGTGCAGGCCTGGAGGTAGTCGAGCAGCAGGGCAGGGTCCTCGACGCGCAGCGCGGCGACGTCCTCGGCGGTGTCGCCGAAACCGATCGACTTCGGGCCGCGGTCGATTCCGAGACGCTCGCTCCAGCCGTCGGTGATCCACAGCTGCTCCGAGAACTGCCCGGCATTGGCCAGCCACGCCACCTGGATGTCCATCTGCCGGGCGGAGTGCCACACCAGCCAGGCGATCGAGTTCGCCCGGCCGCCGGGCATCGCGTGGAGGGTTTCCTTGGAGATCTCCTTGAGTACCGTCCGGGCCGTCTCGACGGGCCGGTTGACCGAATCAATCAGAACTGCTTGAGCATCCATGAGTCGATCCTGCCACTGCCCGGCAAATCGTTTCCCCGGTTCCAGGCACCGGACGGCGTAGAGTCCCGGGCCCGTGTCACGGTTTCGTGGCGTGAATCCGAAAACGCCGCTGCGTGACCGTGATCCCGGGGCTGGCGGCCAGCTCCGACAGCCGTTCAAGGTGTTCGTCCACGCTGAACCCGGGCACATCCCACGGCACGTAGCCGAGGTAGATCACCAAGGCCTCGACATCGGTGAACCGCATCTGCCCGGACCACTCGTCGGCCTGATCAATCCTCATCCCGGCGGCCTCGAGATCGGCGACGAATCTTTCCGCCGTGACCTCGGGGTAGGCGAAACCGGCCTCGAACCATTCGTGGATCTCCTCCGCATCGCGACCATCCACCTGCTGGGTCAGCAGCCGTCCCCCGGACGCGAGCACCCGGGCGACCTCACCGGCATCGATTCCTTCGTGACGCGACATCACCAAGTCCAGCTCTCCGTCCCCGAAGGGCATGACCTGCCCGGTTTCCGCGTCATAAGGCAACACCTCGATGCTTCGCGTCCCCAGGTTTCGCCGCGCCACCGCAAGGTTCGGTTCCCACCCCTCCGTCGCGACGACGGTACGGGTCCCTCCCCGGTCATCGGGAAGCGCGTCGACGAGACGGATGAGTCGTTCACCTCCCCCGGTGCCGAGATCGGCGATGGCCCGGGCCTCCCGCATCGCATCCAGGCAGTCGGCCTCGAAGTCCCACCAGGGATCGTCGGCGATGAGCCTCCCCTCCAGGGCGGAGAAGTCCCAGCCGGTCATCCTCGCCTCGGCGTGTGCTCGTCGCAGCGACTCCAAGAGGTCGTGTTCCATGCTTCTTCATCCTTCCCGGTTCCGAAGGTTCCCGTTGGCGACCCACCAGTCTCACAACTGCCCGAAAGCCAAAACCGGTCTCGTCACCCGCCCACGGCGCCATTCAGCAGATGGCGGGGTCCACCGGTACCCGGTCGAGGTCCTCCAGGGCGATGACGTCGTCGTGGATGCCGTTCGCTTCCCGTAGGTGGTCGTCGGTGGTGGTGTACCGGGTGGAGAAGTGGGTCATGGCCAGACGGCGAGCCCCGGCTGCTGCGGCGATACGGGCCGTGTCCGGGGCGGTGCAGTGTCCGTGTTCGACCGCCAACTCCCGCAGGTCGCTGGTGTAGGTGGCCTCCATGACCAGCAGGTCGACGTTCTCGGCCAGTTTCTCCGCTGCCGGGCAGGGCCGGGTGTCCATGACGAACGCGAACGACCTCCCCCGTCGCGGACGCGACACATCCTCCAGCCGGGTGATGACACCGTCGATCTCCACCCGGCCCTCACGGTTCAGCTGCCCGACGGCGGGGCCGTAGATGCCGCGGGCGGCCAGGGCCTCCGGGTCGAAGCTGACCCCGGGCAGGTCCTCCACCCGGTACCCGATGGCGGGGACGCGGTGGTCGAGGCAGGCTGCCGAGAGGATGAAGTCCTTGGTCCGCAGCACCTCACCGGGCTCCGGACCCGCGTCGACGGGCAGGAACCGGATGTCGGCCTGGTCGTGGTAAATGCTGGCGCGATGGAGCCTCTCGACGTACTCCTGCCCCTGGGCCGGGTAGACCACGGTGACCGGGTGGGGCACCTGCTCCAGGGAGATGCGCTGCAACACCCCGGGCAACCCGAGGCAGTGGTCGCCGTGGAGGTGGGTGAGGCAGATGACGTCGATGCTGCGCGCCGAGACCCCGGCCCGGGTCATCTGACGCTGGGTGCCCTCGCCGCAGTCAAACAGAACGCCACTGGCTCCCCACCGCAACAGGTAGCCGTTGTGATTCCGTGTCTTCGTGGGCACCAGGCTGGATGTTCCCAGCGCGACGAACTCGCGATCGCTCATCTTCTCCTCCTCGTTCAGCGCCCGGGGCCTGTTGCGGACAGCGCTGGCCGGGCGAGGACTCACCGGATCGCCCGATCCGGTGCGCCGCACCCGGGCATGGCTTCCGCAACAGGACCCATACCCTACGGGACCGGGTCTGGGCCGCCTGCACGACTCCGCCGGGACCCGCACCCTCCGGCGGCTGCTCCCCGACGGTGTCCGCTTCGCTACGATGGCCCCGTGTCCGTGGGACCCGGGTGTGATTTCCGAGCTTCCCTCTACAGGAATTACTTCCACATCACACCGCTCCTCCCCGGACACACCCACCCTTGATATCTGGAGATTCGATGCTGAGCGCGGACGAGGTCGCACGCGAGGACCTGTTGACCTTCCTCAATGCCGCCTTCGTCTCCACCGGGCAGGCCGAGTTCCTCACCGGAGGTGACGAGCAACGCCTGGGTCTCGGGTTCCTCCACGAGTACGTGCGCGGCAACTATCGTCGTCTCTACGCCCGGCTGCTGGCGGTCGAGGTGAATCATTTCAATGTCGCGCAGATCATCATCGGGCTGCTCAGCAGCGGTCGCGACACCCCCGACGACTTCCGCAGCGAGGAGAACGCCCTGCTGCGCGCGGGGCTGCGTTCCCTGCCCCCGCAGCGGGCCTGGAAACTGATGGCCCGGCTGCGCCGGGAGGGCGTCAACAATCGTCGTACCCGCGCTCTGATCCGCGACTACATCGCCGAGCATCCCGACCTCGCCTTCCATGCGGTGAAGTACCGCCGCAAGATGTCGGGGGCGATGCGTCACGCGCACCTGCATCCCGGCGGCGAACTGGCCGATTTCCTGTTCGGCGACCACAAGGCCCCCTTCGACACCCCGATCCTGGAGCGCTACCGGCAGGCGAGGTTCAGCAAGAGTGCGGTCAGCGAGCTGCCGTTCAGCGTCGCCCAAGGCCTGGCCGCCAAGCACGGCATCAGCCCCGACGAGCTGCTGAAGAGCATGGGAAACCGCCTCACCGAACGAGAACGGCTCCGCGTCGCCGGGCGCAGCGACGCCGTCGAGGTGCGTCCCGAGAAGCTGTCGCTGACCGAACTGGCCGGCTACGTCCTGGGAGTCGAAACGCCGCGCGACGAGATCGGCTGGCTGGCCGCCTCCGCTCGTGCGGTGCTGGCGCGCACCGGTCCCCTGCCCCTGACCGGGAGGGTGGCCGCCGTACTGGACAACTCGTTCTCCTCCTCGGGTTCCCGCGAGAAACGTCGCCGACCGCTGGCCGTCGCCTGGGGTGTGGACCAGCTGCTGCGGACAGGGCTCACCGACCACGACTACAGGGCTTTCTGGACGCATCCCGTTACCGAAGGCGAGGTACCCCGGCCGCGGGGGCAGACGAATCTCACGGAGCGGTTGATCGACGCCCTCGATTGGGGTGCGACGACGGTGTTGGTGGTCTCCGATGGCGCCGAGAACGACCCTCCCGGGGTTTTCCACGCCGCCCTCGAAGGTGCGTTGCGGATCGTCCCGGAGCTTTACGTGCTCCACCTCAATCCCGTCTTCGACCCGCAGGAGTTGCAGGTGAGCAGCCTCAGTCCGCTGACCCGCTCCATCGGGTTGCGCAACGCCGAGGATCTGCCGACGGCGCTTGGTTTCGCGCGCTACGTCACCGGCCACGGCGACCTGGCGGAGCTGGAGGCCTACCTCGAACGCCGGGTGCGGGATTTCCTGGAGGCAACAGGACATGCGTGAGATGGCACCGCCCCTCGAGCTGACGGGGTTGCGCCCTGCCCCCGCGCAGACCTTCGGGGCATTCAGGTTGATCCCGTTGCTGCGCGAGACCCCCTGCGAGGATGTCCGGTTGTCTCGAGCGGTCATCTCACCCGGTGTGAAAACCGTCGACCTGCCCGGCCGGAAGAGCTACATCGCCTTCGTCCCCCACGGGTTGCGCCTGACCTGGGGTTCGGCCGCAGGCACCCAGGTGAAGAAGAAGGACACCCCCGACGACTGGCAGTTCCTCGAATCGGTGCATCGGCTGCGGAAGAAGGACGGTGAGGACGCGCTGCGTTTCCTGCCGCAGCATCTGGCCATCGAGGGGCTTCTCGAGCTGCACTTCAAACCCCCGACGATCGCGTGGCAGGAGTTGTCGCAGGGGTTCAGGAACCTCGGGCTGATCCATCGGTCGGAGTCCTTCTTCTCCGGGCGGGAGATTCCCGGATACGCCACCGCCTTGCGGACCTTCGAACTCCACCGCGGTCAGGTCGGGATGCTGGTCCACACCTCCGACACGCTGATGGCGGCCTTCGTCGTGCCGACCGCCGAGGACTACAGACTGCTGCACCGCACCCTCCTCGACGATCTCTACGGCGAGTTGATGATGACCTATGCCCTGAATCGACCCAACCGCTGGCTGGTGGATGCGGGCCCGCACTTCGCCGGGGCCAAAAGCATCGACGGGCTGCGCGAGGCGTTGGAACGCGTGCGGCGCGACTGGTCCGAGACCACCACCGAGATCCTCCTGGGTGACTGGAAGGATCGTCCCCTGCTCACCGAGACGGTCTATCGCCCCGGGAGCATGCGCCTGGAACGTTTCGTGACCGACCTGGAGCTACACCGCCCAAACCACATCGGGGAACGCCTGGTCCGCGACGACGGCGAGCTGCTCTACGTCAACACCCTGCGGTTGAGTTCGGCCCAGACCCGGCGCGCCCACCTGCTGCACCAGCTCTCCGCGCACGACTGGAACCTGCACGAAACCGCCGCGGCTCTCGGCACCGATCTTCCCGGGCTGGTCGCACGGATCACCGCGCGGGGTTTCGGGCACTTGATCAACAACACCGTCCGGGAACAGGCGGCGAAGAAACTCCGGGAGCAGGGGCGTCTGCCTCGTCACCAGGAACCCCGGGCGCACACGGACGCCCCGTGAGCTGGGACCATCCGCTGGCCACCTGTCCGGGGACTAGAACGTCGCCGTAGCGTCGCGGTTCATGAACGCACCGTGACCAGTGGTGGTGTTCCAGCAGGTCAGGCCCGCGTCCTCGGAGGCACACACGTAGTCCCCGTGGTAGACGACGGTTCCGTATTCCACCTGCTGGCCGGGGGTTCCCGGATTCTGGGACAGGGGAGGCTGGCTTCTCGAGACGATCTCGGGTTCCGCCTGGTCCGCCGACGCGGAACTCTTCATCCTCACCCACCATTTGGGGCCGAGTTCATCGGAACCGTAGGGCTTGCTGTCCGTGTAGTTCATGACCCCGCAGCCCGCGTTCGTGTCCGAGAACTCGCAGCTGATGTTCTTCGACGGGGTGACGATCACCGCGTACCCCGAGTAGACGGCGGTGATCGGGGTGGCATTTGCGGGTCGTGGCCCGCCCGCCCCCGGATAGGCTCCCGGCACCGGTGCCGACGACTGTGCCGCGGACGGTGAAGCTTCCGTCCCCGCGGATGGACGGGTCGAGGGCAGCTCGATGCCCGCCGAGTCCTGGGTGCTCGGCGCACCGGAGTCGGAGGTCGCGTTCTGATCCGTCCCGGAAGAACCCCAGCAACCGGCGAGCAGCCCCGTGACAAGCACCAACGCGGGCAGCAGACGGAAGCAACGACGAACGGGCACGGACATGGTGTCTCCTTCTGGCTCTCGGTGCCCTGACGGGCAGCGGACATCCCCCACTCTGTCACGAAGACCCCTCGACGAGGAGATCCCGGGAAGACCTCGGTCCGGGAAAGCCCCTGCCCCGCTCGAGATCCCGGCAGCTCCAGAAACCTCGCCGCGCCCTTGCACGGACCGCTTGAAAAGGTGCGATGGCAGGTTCCGCAGGACGCCACGTCCGCTCGGGAGCCGGACTTCCAAGGAGCCTCTCCGGGCATGCGTGCTAGGAAAGACCACATGACCCACCTCGGCCCCACTCCGATGCTCGACCTGGATCATCCCCGGTTGCGGGAGCTCGTGGAGCGAAGGGGCTGGGTCGTGTTGGAACCGAGGGCCCGGATCGGTGCAGTGTACGACTTCGTCAGGAACGAGATCCCGTTCGGCTACAACGCGTCCGACCTGCTGCCCGCGTCGCGGGTACTGGATGATGGCCACGGACAGTGCAACACGAAGGCCACGCTCCTGATGGCCCTGCTGCGCGCCACCGGGATCGAGTGCCGTTTCCACGGGGCGACGATCCGCAAGGAATTGCAGAAAGGAGTCGTGACCGGCCTGTCGTACGTCCTCGCGCCCGGGGAGATCCTGCACAGCTGGGCGGAGGCCCGTTTCGAGGATCGCTGGGTCGGGTTGGAGGGCGTGATCCTGGATTCCGGCTATCTTCGGGGGCTGCGCCGTTCGATACGTTCCGAGGGAGAGGTCCTGGGTTATGGCGCCGGAACCGAGGACATCGCCGACCCACCGGTGGTGTGGTGCGGCATGGAAACCGCCATCCAGAAAACCGGGATCGCCCGTGATCTCGGGATTTTCGACGACCCTGATTCGTTCTACCAGGTTCACGGCGAAAACCTCTCCGGTTTCCGGGGCCTTCTGTACAAGCACGTGATCCGGCACCGGATGAACCGCCGGGTAGCGCACGTGCGGAACACGGGCGCGAGGCTGTGACGGCCTCGGGACTGGTTGTTCAAGCCGCTGGACCCGATCCCCCAAGGTTCCTTCCCCCGGAGCCCTGGGATCGTTCCGCCGCGATCCGTGGCGATATGTGCCCAGCACTGGTCCATTCCCCGGGCCGGGGGCGTTCGTGACCATGCCGCTGGGAAGACGCCCCAAAAACCGCCGCCCAGGTCCGGATGGAAAAATCTTCGGGCAAGATGGCCCTGTGAGCAACGTGACCAACCAAGCATTGACAGACAAAGCTGTGCGCACCGCGCGACGATGGGCGCAGCGCTCCCTCGCCCACCCGGAGCCCCGGGCGGCAAAGCTGCTGGCCAGTGCCCTCGACCACCCGGACGGGCTTCGTTTCACCCTTGAGTTCGTCGACGGTGTCCTGCGCCCCGAGGACCCGGCGGTGGCGGCCAAGAACCTGGGGCGCCTGGCCCGGCAGCCCGTTCCCTTCCTACCCTCCTACCTGCGTGCCGGCCTCGGTCTCGGCGTCGCCCCCGCACCCCGGGCAATGCTGCCCGCGGTGCGGCGCGCCTTTTCCCTGTTGCTGGGCGACCTCGTGGTCGACATCGGCAGCGACCTCGGGCCAGCGTTGGCCAGGTTGCGCAAGAGCGGCGCGAGCCTGAACATCAACCTTCTGGGTG
>ERZ773077.1656-NODE-1656-length-14965-cov-5.599598_pt1 | contig 14965 bp, 16 predicted proteins | sample MGYA00580612_ERZ773077 | MGnify/ENA primary metagenome ERZ773077 (study PRJEB29015, sample SAMEA2737971) | human oral metagenome | biome: human oral; feature: human-associated habitat; material: dental | place: China | collected 2021 ...
ATATGTATCATTACATTAGCATAAAAATTATCGAAAGATGTATAATACTATTATAACGAGAATTTTCTTAATGAAAGAAGGTATAATATGGTATCAGCAGGTCAAACAGCTACGGCTACTGTAACAGTTACAGAATCTAATATTGCTAAAACAATGAAATCTGGTTCTTTAGATGTCTTTGCCACACCAGCCATGTGCGCTTTAATGGAAGAAGCGGCTCAAGCAGCAGTACAACCATACTTAGAAGAAGGTGAAGGCACTGTAGGTATTGCTTTATCCATCACCCATGAAGCCCCTACTCCACTTGGTGCAACAGTAACAGCAAAAGCTATTGTAAGCGCCGTAGAAGGTCGCAAAATCACATTCGATATCGAAGCTTCTGATGGCATTGGTATTATCGGTCGTGGTACACATGAACGCTTTGTCATTAACAACGAAAAATTTATGGCTAAAGTGCATAGTAGAGCAAACGCTAACTAAATATAGCTAGAATATTTATCAATCAAAATCATTAGTTTACTAATATCTTTAGCAGAATAAAAAACGGCATCTATCATACGGTAGATGCCGTTTTTATATACTTTCATGTTTGCATAATTAAATCATATTTGCATAGTTAAATAATTAGCAAATTTTAACTACCCAGCCTTCAGGAGCTTCGATTTCACCATGTTGAATGCCAAGTAATGTGTCATATAATTTTTTAGTGATAGGACCCATATCATCCATGCCAGCAGGAACATTAATAGTGCCTTCTGGAGTATCGATTTGACCTACTGGAGAAATAACAGCCGCTGTACCACAAAGACCAATTTCAGCAAAGTCTTTTAATTCATCTTTATGAACAGGACGATGTTCTACAGTCATACCAAGGTAGTGTTCTGCTACATACATCAAAGAACGACGTGTAATGGATGGCAATATACTATCAGATTTAGGTGTAACTAATTTACCATCTTTAGTAATGAAGATGAAGTTAGCACCACCAGTTTCTTCTACATGTGTCCGAGTAGCCGCATCAAGATACATATTTTCTGCATAGCCTTTGTTATGAGCATCAGTGATAGCATACAAACTCATAGCATAGTTCAAACCAGCTTTAATATGCCCTGTACCATGAGGAGCTGCACGATCAAAATCAGTGATACGAATTTTGATTGGTTTAGCACCACCTTTAAAGTAAGGGCCTACTGGTGTTGTAAACACACGGAATTGATATTCATCAGCAGGTTTTACACCGATAACGGAGTTTGTACCCATCATGTAAGGGCGAATATAAAGGCTTGCACCATGACCATATGGAGGAACAAAGTCTTTATTTGCTTTTACAACTTCTTTTACAGCTTCGAGGAAACGACCTTCAGGTAATGTAGGCATTACAAGGCGTTCACAGGATTGATTCAAACGTTCTGCATTCAAATCTGGACGGAAGCATACGATGTGACCATCTTTTGTGTAGTATGCTTTCAACCCTTCAAAGACAGTTTGAGCGTATTGGAATACTCCAGCACATTCATTAAGGACAACGTTAGCATCAGTAATTAGACCACCTTCGTCCCATTTACCATCTTTATATGTAGTCAAATAACGGTAGTCGGTTTCTACATAACCAAAACCGAGATTATCCCAATCGATATTCTTGCTCATAACAATAACCTCCATTTATATTGATATACACTTAATCTTATCACTATCATCTTGTATTTTCAATAGATTCTATAGAGATGATAAATTATATATACAAATATAGTATCTATTAAGATATATCATCTATACATAGGTAACATATTAATAGATATGTATATTATCAAATAGGCCACCAGCTATACTATCGTTGAATATAAAAATTGTTTTTTACAGTATAGCTACCGCCCTATTTATATTATAATAATTTCAGATATACATTATCCTATTTTACTAGGAGGTCCCTATTATGAGCGAAAATAAACATTTTTTAATTCCTAATCCTAAAAGTATCATTTGTATCGGCCTTAACTACGCTGATCATATTGCTGAAACTAGTCTAGCTACACATGATTTTCCAGAAATCTTTATGAAAACATCAAATGCTCTTGCAGGTAATCATGATACAATTACCATTGAAGACGAAACTTTCCATTACGATTATGAAGGAGAATTAGTTATCATCATCGGTAAATCTGGTAAAAACATATCTTCTGAAAAGGCAATGGAACATATCTTAGGTTATACCATTGGCAATGACGTATCTGCCCGTATATTACAATTTAGAGGCTCTCAATGGATCCTTGGCAAATCCTTAGATAATTTTGCTCCGATTGGTCCTAATATTGTATCTCCTGATGATTTTGACTTTGAAAGTGCTACTATTACGACAACAGTAAATGGTGAAATACGTCAACAAGCAAAGCTAGAACAAATGATTTTTAAGCCTTATAACATTATTGCCTTCTTATCAACATATATGACACTCCAAGAAGGTGACATTATCTTTACAGGTACACCTAGTGGTGTAGTATTAGGTAAAAATGAAAGTAAGTATTCTTGGTTAAAACCAGGAGATATTGTTACAGTTTCCATAAGCGGTATTGGTACCTTAGAAAACAAATTTATTTAAAATAAGTACATTGTTAAAGTATTGTATTTGCTCGTATTCTAATTATTACGATATCTATTTACATTACAACTAAATATATCTAAACACAAAAAAGAGATTACTTCTATGTATGTCTAACTATACATAGAAGTAATCTCTTTTATTATTATCTATGTTTTATATTTACTATTACTTTATTTATGCTCCGACTCTAGGTCTAGCATATATTTCTTACGTTCAATGCCCCCTGCATAGCCTGTTAACTGGCCATTACTACCAATAACACGGTGACAAGGAACGATGATAGAAATTGGATTGTGCCCTACAGCACCCCCTACGGCTTGAGCAGACATCTTTTCTTTACCTTGCTTTGTAGCAATCTTTTTACCAATATCTCCATAGGTCGTAGTCTCCCCATATGGAATTGTCTGTAATATAGACCATACAGACTTGCGGAACTCTGTGCCCTCTAGCTCAATTGGTGGCGTAATAAAAGGCTTTTTACCAGAGAAATATTGATCTAGCCACATAATAGTCACTTCAAAAGGACCTGTTTTTTGTTCTATATAATCTGCATCATCATACGTAGGTGCGTGACTTTCATCAACAAAAAACAAATCTGTTAAGTATGATAATGTACCAAGCATAATCATGGTTCCTAATGGACTTTCATAAGTATATTTATAATTCATAGTACATTAACTCCTTCTTAAGATAACAAATCATTCAATACCTTTTGTATGTCATTATTAAATGATACAGCATTTTTATGAATTTCAAAAGTGTTTTTAGAATAGTCCAATATTTTCTTATCGGTGATTTCTATGCTTAGACTTAGAGAGTTGTTGTTATCGCTTTTATTCTTTGAGTCAGGTACAAAATCTATTTGATATCTTTGATCATCATAGTTGAATAGATCTCCTATGCCTACAGGTAGATTTTCGTAGATACCACGCATGTATTTAGAAGATACATAGCTGTTATTAGTGGTAAGTTGTCTATCATAAAAATCCCTCGCAAAGTATTTTAATCTACTCTTGGTGGAGCTTTTAATGCCTTTATACTTAGTATAGAAAGAGATATATTGTCTATCGTATGTAATGTCTTCGATTGTTAAATAGCTTAAATCCTCAGCTTTCAGAGTGTAGTATTTTTGGTCAGTTGTAAGGGTTGCGAATTTCACAGAATTTTTCAGTGCTGCGCTTACATTAGCAGGATTGTTGTAAAGATCTGCAATGTCAATGGCGCTGAGATAGTCCACACCAGTTTTCCATTCTTGTGCATATGTTCTTTTTCCTATTTGCTCATCGCTAGGTGTAGATGGCGTTGTAGGGTTGGATGGTTGTGTATTTCCAGGTGTATTAGGATTGATTACATCTTCATCTCTGCTACCACCACAATTGGTTAATAATGCTCCTGCTATCAATAGGAATGGGATTAATCTTCTATTCATATTTAAAATAATTTGGCGCAAAAGTATGAAAAATTGGCGATAGTTAATAAATGATAGAAAAAATCCTTATTTTTGCTCCCTATGAAGAGATGGTACTTTTATCCCTTTTCACTAATCTACGACTTGATAACCACTTGTAGAAATTGGCTTTATGACAAGGGACTTTTTAAGTCTACTAAGTTTCAGACGCCTATCATCGGAGTGGGAAATTTGTCTGTGGGCGGCTCTGGGAAATCTCCCATGGTGATGTATCTCATGGGACTTCTTTTAGATGATTACGAGGCAGGTGTGCTTTCTCGTGGGTATGGAAGGAAGACCCAAGGCTACTATATGGTAAATTATGACAGTAATTTTCGTATGGTGGGCGATGAGGCTATGCAGCTTTTCCAAAGATTTAAAAACCGAATAGCCATAGGAGTCTGCGAAAATAGAGTAGTGGGAGCGGAGCGGCTGATAGAGGAAGCTGGCTTGCAAGCGCTAGTCTTGGATGATAGCTATCAGCATCGTGCCATTCAGGCTGGGTTTAATATTTTATTGACCGATTATAGTGACCCGTATTTCTCTGATTATCTGCTTCCTGCGGGAAATCTCCGCGAGTCTAGAGCGGGAGCAGACAGGGCGGATATCATCATGGTTACCAAATGTCCCAAAGACCTTACCGAGGAGAAAAAATTCTATTTTATTTCTAAAATTAAGCCTAAAAAACATCAAAAAGTATTTTTCTCGTCCATTGATTATGATGAAGAAATCACTTCCACAAAAGTGAAAATGCCCGTAAAAATGCTGGATCAATACGAGGTTCTACTGATAACAGGCATCGCCAATCCTTCTCAGCTGATAAAAGAAGTTTCAAGATACGCGGATAAAATCAAGCACTTGAGGTTTAGAGATCATTATTCCTTTAAAAAAGAAGATATAGACAAAATGCTCCAAGAGTATAAAAAACTCGGCGAGAAAAAACTAATCCTTACCACGGAAAAAGACTATGTAAGGCTGATGGATTTTGAGGAATTAACCGACAAATTGTTCTACTGGCCTATCAATGTAGAGATAAATAATAAAGAAGAGTTTAATCAGATAATATTAAATTATGTTAGAGAAAATCAAGGAAACCGCGAGTTTCATTAAAGAAGTTATTAAGGATACACCAGATTTTGCCATCGTTTTGGGTTCAGGTTTAGGAAAACTAAAAGACGAGGTGGAGCCTATCCATGTTTTTGAGTATAAGGATATTCCTAATTTCCCACAGACTACTGTAGTAGGGCACGGCGGGAAACTAATCTACGGAATGCTGGAAGGCAAAAAAGTGATGATGATGAGCGGTAGATTCCACTACTACGAAGGGCACACTATGGACAAGGTGACTTTCCCTTTCCGTGTTTTCCATCTTTTAGGGATTAAAAATTTAATTCTTTCTAATGCTTCTGGAGGAGTAAATCCTAACTTCCGAGTGGCAGATATCATGATAGTGAAAGACCATATCAACATGATGCCAGAGCATCCGCTTCGTGGAAAGAATATAGATGAATTAGGGCCAAGATTCGTGGATATGTCTGAGCCGTATAACAGAAAAATGATAGAAGTAGCGGAGCAGGTAGCGGAGCGAAACAGCATAAAAGTTCACAAAGGAGTGTATGTAGCATTACAAGGGCCTACTTTTGAGACGCCAGCGGAGTATGGATTGGTTCGTTACATCGGTGGAGACGCCGTAGGAATGAGCACCGTGCCAGAAGTTATCGTGGCTAAACATATGGGAATGGACTGTTTCTGTATTTCCATTATCACTGATTTGGGTGGGCCAGAGATTGCCTTTGCGGTTTCACACGAAGAGGTGCTGAAAGCTGCTGATACAGCGATGCCGAGCGTTATCAAAATCGTGAAAGGACTAGTAAAAGAATACTAAAATTTAGTTCAAATTTCTTTTAACCAAAAGAATATAACACATAAAATCAAAACCAATGCAATTAAAGCATTGGTTTTTTGTTTGGTTGAAATTTTTATCAAAATCCTAATAAATATCAGTAGTACAGCTTTGGTTTTTATTTTCATTGGTTCGTAAATTTGTAGTGGGAAAAAGGATAACTAACAAACAGATCTTAATTATTTATTAACCGTTTCCAATGTTTAGACAGAGGAAACATAAAATTCAAAAAATTATGAAAAAAAGCAATTTATTTAGAGGAATGTTTCCTATCCTTGCGGTAGGAGTGATGGCTTTAGCAGGAACTTCACTTACTTCATGCAGCAGAAGTAGCGATGATGAGCAAGTAGTGCCACAGAAACCATCAGTTTCTGTTCAGGATGTTGTAGGAACATGGAAACTTACAAAATATGAGCAGAAAGATAGTGATGGAGTTTATCAAACAGCACCTCTTTATGTACTATATCATGTTTATGGATCGGATAAAAAATATAAACATTATAGTAATGCTGCTCCTAGTGATCCAAATGCATTTGTGCTTGAAGGAACATATGAAATAAAGAACACAGATATATTCTTCTTTAATTCACTCCTTCCTCCTGGGGCGCCTGGTTCTAGATATAAAATAGAGATTGATGGGAATACAATGGTGCAGATTAAGGATGGTGATGGAGATAGATACACTTATACCAAACAATAATCCACTAAAACTAAAACAAAAAACCAGCGAATATCATCGATATTCGCTGGTTTTTTGTTTGCTATCAATTTTTTTGGAAACAAAAGTAAATATTTTCATTAAAAATCACCATTTTTGCAGATATTTTAAAAATAGATATGTCAGACTTAATTCAAGAAATACAGAAAAGAAAAACTTTTGGGATTATTTCTCACCCAGATGCTGGGAAAACCACTCTTACCGAGAAACTCCTTCTCTTCGGAGGGGCTATTCAGGAGGCTGGAGCGGTGAAATCTAATAAAATAAAGAAAGGCGCAACTTCTGACTTTATGGAAATAGAGCGCCAGAGAGGGATTTCCGTGGCGACTTCCGTTTTGGCTTTTAACTATAAAGGTCATAAAATCAACATCCTTGATACTCCTGGGCATAAGGATTTCGCGGAAGATACCTACCGAACGCTTACTGCCGTGGATTCTGTAATCGTGGTGATAGATGTCGCAAAAGGGGTGGAGGAGCAGACCGAAAAACTCGTGCAGGTGTGCCGTATGAGAAACATCCCGATGATAGTTTTCATCAATAAGCTGGACAGAGAGGGGAAAGATGCCTTTGACCTGCTGGATGAAGTGGAGCAGAAACTTGGGCTTTCTGTGGTTCCGCTTTCGCTGCCTATCGGTATGGGGGCTGATTTTCAGGGGATTTATAACATCTGGGAGAATAATATCCAGCTGTTTTTAGAAGAAAAGAAACAAAAAGTAGGGGAGAGCATTACCTTTAATGATATTAATGATGCTGCGATAGACGAAGCCGTAGGTGAAAAGGCGGCAAGTATCCTTAGAGATGAGCTGGAGCTGGTGGAATCGGTTTATCCTAAATTCAGCAGGGAAGATTACATGGCAGGAACGCAGCAGCCTGTGTTCTTTGGTTCGGCATTGAATAATTTTGGAGTGAGAGAACTTCTGGATGCTTTCATTGACATTGCTCCAAATCCTCAGCCAAAACAGGCAGACAGCAGAATCGTGAAGCCAGAGGAACAAAATTTCACAGGTTTTGTGTTTAAAATTCATGCCAATATGGACCCTAAACACCGCGACAGGCTTGCCTTTGTGAAAATCGTTTCTGGTGTGTTCAAAAGAAACGAAAACTACCTGCTCGTAAGGGAAGGCAAGAAAATGAAATTCTCTTCTCCAAATGCTTTCTTTGCGGATAAAAAGGAAGTGGTAGATGAGTCTTTCCCTGGGGATATTGTCGGGCTGCATGATACGGGGAATTTCCGTATCGGGGACACGCTCACGGCTGGGGAAAAGCTGAACTTTAAAGGAATTCCGAGTTTCTCTCCTGAGCATTTCCGTTTCATTAACAATGATGACCCGCTAAAAGCAAAACAACTTGCAAAAGGTATAGACCAGCTGATGGACGAAGGTGTAGCACAGCTTTTCACACTGGAGATGAACGGAAGAAAGATTATCGGAACGGTGGGAGCGCTGCAATACGAAGTTATCCAATACAGACTGGAGCACGAGTATGGCGCAAAATGCACCTACGAGCCGATTTCTATTCACAAGGCGTGCTGGGTAGAGGCTGATGAAAAATCCGAAGAGTTCAAGGAATTTGCAAGGCTGAAACAGCGATTTTTGGCGAGAGATAAATATAATCAACTGGTATTTTTAGCAGATTCTGCATTCACTATCACGATGACACAGGAGAAATTCCCGAATGTGAAACTCCATTTCATCAGTGAATTTAATGATTAAAAACAATGATTAAACGAACCATCATACATTTGCTTCTTCGTATCTTGCTCGTTCCCGCTATTCCATTTTTTGCGACGATTTATATATTTCACGGGTTAGAAAATGACAGGCACGGGATTAAATTGATGGTTGTTATATTTGTAACTATCTTGTTCACTATTTTGTATTTATTCATAGAGAGCATAGTGTTCTTTATTAGAGATAATTATAAGTCGTTTAAGCTAAATGTTATATCGTTTATAATCATTGCATTGGCATTATTGTATTGCTATTGTTGTGTTTTATGACAAAAACATTTAGAGAAATTATGGAATTAGATACAGCTTTTCGTTAGTGGATTTAATGATTAAAAACAATGATTAAACGAACTATTATACATTTACTTCTTCGTATTTTGCTAGTTCCCGCTATTCCGTTTTTTACAATGTTTTATATATTGCATAAAGTGGAAAATGACAGACATGGGATGATGAAATACATGTTTGCTATGTTTGTAATAGTTTCGTTTACTATTTTATATTTGATAATAGAAAGTATAGTATTCTTTATTAGAAAAAAATATGAATCATTTAGATTAGATATCATACTGCTTATAATCATTACATTGTTATTAACAATAGAACCATTTAGGGATAATCTTTATTTCTATATATATATAAGTTTTAATTGGTTTATTTCCTGAAAATCAATAAAATAACAATAAAAAAACTCCCTCATATGATGGGAGTTTTTTGTTTTTTATAATCCGCTTACGGTGTAGTCTTTCGGGTAGCGGACTTTGTAGCTTACCCTTAGTTTCTTGGTTTCGGAAGGAGAGAGTTTTATGTTCCATGTGAGGAAACCTTTTTCGTCGTCCTTCGCGGCACCGCTTTTGTCAAGCACTTCTATTTTTACGGCTTCGTTGTTGCTCAGCGGGAAACGGTCTTTGATTTCCATGCTGATTTGTTCTTTCTTGTTGTTTTTGATGACTAAATCATATGTAACCACCTTTTCGCGGTAAGAAGAGAGGAATTTCTCGCCGGATTTATCTTGGACATCTTCTCTTCTGATGCTGATTTTCGGGTCGTTGCCCAGCGTGATGTTCATTTCATTGTTGGTTTGGTCTGGGCTGACGCGTGTCTCACCGATATACATGTTCTCAAAGATGACACTCGCAGGCGCAGAAACCAAATGATACTTGCTGAAATCCTTTACCTTCGCTAAAAGATAAGCTTCTCTCCTGTAATTAGGCGCAGTGAAGTATTGATAATCGGCAGGGATTTTCTGCTGATAAAGACTGATGAGGTGGTCTTCGTTATTGGACAAGATATCGTAAGGAATGTCTATGTCATAGCTGGTATTTAGCTCGTTTGCATTGACATTAAACCCAGCGTAGCCTACAGCTACACCTTCGACACGACCTTCTAAAGCATTGGACTGAACATCGTAGTACACTTCTTTATTTACACTTCCCATTCCTCTGATTCTTACGGATGCAGATTTGTCGTCAATTTTTTCTTCCCTTAGGATTTCTCTTTCTTTCGGGCTTTGTGCATAGATGAACCAAGGGCTTACCGTAGGAGCATAATTGTTTCTGGAAGAATTTCCATTGATAAGGGTAAGTTTTACGCCTTTCCAGTCCAGTCCTGTATTTTGTTTTACAATCGCCTTGAAGGTTACATCCAGCGGAGCAGAGATTTTATCAGCCTTTATCTCGTAGTAAGGCTTCCAAGATACATTGTCTGTAAGATAGTTGATATTCAGTTTGATATTTCCAGCCGTAGGAGACATTAGTTTTAGGACGATTACGCCATCTGCAAACTCTTCTGCTTCCTTCTGTTCTTTGGTTTTTAGGCTGCTTTTCAGTCGGGAAAGTTTTTTGCTGAGGTCATCGCCTTTTGTTCTGAGGGAAACGAGTTTGTTTTCCAGCTCTATTCTCTTGTTGGTGTAGAACTCGGTCAGCTGAGTCAGCTGTGCAACATTGGAGGAATTGCTTCCTACCAGCACGGTTTGGTTTTTGTCCAAAAGTTCTACGGCTTTCTTGTTGGCATCCAGCTCTATTCGGTTTTTAGAGATGAGGTTTTCCACGATTTTGATGCTGTCATTCACTTTTTTAATTTGTGGATTGGTAGTATCCATTTTAAAATCTGTGGAATAATCATTGGTAAACTGCGAGGAAAGAATAGAAATGTTCTTGCTGTTTACACCGATTTGGATAGTTTTTTCGTTAATCTCTTCCGAAATGTTGCCGATTACTATTTCGGAAATTCCCGAAGGAACACTGAAACTTACCGTGTTCTGAAGTTCAGCGGAGTTTCTGTACACTTTCACGGCAGTTACTTTTGCCTTTGTGTAAATGGGTTTTTGTGCGAAAAATAAATTTGCCGAAAGCAAAAATAGAAACGCAAATAAAGAATATCTTTTCATAACTAAAGAAATTTATCAGCGCTAAGTTAAGAAATTAGAATGAAAAACTAACGATAATGATAAAAAATTCCAAAATCAGAGGCTGTCCAGAGGGCTGCCTTTTGTCCAGCTGTTTTTAGTCCGTTATTCGCCCAAGTGTTACAGGTCTGCGTGAAATTGTAGCTTTCTTTAGCGTCGTAGAAAGCGTCATTTTTTCCATAAACGGCATCCGTTTTTATTAAAATAAAATTCCCATTTTCATCTTGTTTGAATTGATTTTTGATGAATTTGACCAAATCGCTGTATTGCTTTTCGGTCAGCATTATTTTCTTGCAGTCATCATTTTCCTGCATTTTTTCGTAGAAAGTGCAGTGCATGGCAGATTCGCTCATCCAGAAAGCGGCTTTTATTGCCGTAGAAACCTTTAAATCAGCCCAAGTGGGCGTATCCAGATAAAATCCCTTGTCTCCCCAGCCGATGCCCACATAGGTGAAATCAGTTCTTTTGGAAAGTGTATTTTCAAAAGGAATCTGCTCGCTCCAGTCCACGACTTCCGTTTTGATGGGAACCACCAAATCCGTATGCATCCCATTGGTATAAATATACATAGGAATGGTTTTCGGGTCGGAGGTTTCCTCAGCAGGAACTTTTATCAAAGGAAGCAAAAGTCCCAAAACAATATACAATCCCACTATTCCCAGCAGAATGCCGATGGTTTTTAAAATAAAAACAAATGCCTTTTTCATCAAAAGTTTTTTAGAGGATTACTCCAGATTTCCCATGATTTCTTCCCATTCTTTCATGATTTCCGCCAGCTCTTCTTTCAGTTGGTTGTATTTTTTCAGCTCTTCATCGGTAGGATTAGTTTTACTGAAAATCTCTTCTAAACTAGCAATTTCTGCTTCATAATCCGCAATTTTCTCTTCTGCTTTTTTGAGTTTATTTTGCAGATTTTTCTGCTCTTTGCTGATGAAAGTGTTTTTTGCAGGTTCAGCTTTTACAGGCTCGGTTTTCTCTTTTATTTCAGTTTTTTCGTTTAGTTTCGCTTTTTCTATGGAAACTTCGCGGATGCTTTCTTTTTGGCGGTAATCCAAATATTCATCAATATTACCCAAAAATTCTTTCATCTGCCCATCTCGGAATTCAAAAATCTTGTCGCAGAGCCTTTGTAGGAATTCTCGGTCGTGAGAAATCACGATGAGTGTCCCCTCAAAGTTCTGAAGCGCCAATTTGATAATTTCCTTAGACTGGATATCCAAGTGGTTGGTCGGCTCGTCCATGATGAGCGTATTAAAAGGGCGAAGGAGCAGTTTGCACAGTGCCAGTCGGTTTCTTTCTCCCCCAGAAAGCACTTTGGTTTTTTTGCTTACGGCATCTCCTTGGAAAAGGAAGCTTCCCAGCAGGTCTCTTACGCGCGGGCGGGTCTCTTCCGTCGCGGCATCTTCGGCTTCTTGGAGAACAGTTTTATTAGGGTCAAGAACTTCTTCTTGGTTTTGGGCAAAATATCCAATATTTACATTATGCCCAAGTGTCCAGCTTCCTGTATAATCTTTGGTTACGCCTGCAAGTATCTTGGCGAGGGTGGTTTTTCCTTGTCCGTTTTGTCCTAAAAGGGCGATTTTTTCTCCTCTTTGAACGAAGAAATTCACATGGTCAAAAACCTGCTTGTCGCCGTAGGCTTTTCCTAAATTTTCAGCTTCGAAGATGACTTTCCCTGGCGTGATGCTCGGCTGGAAACGAATATTGAATTTAGAAACATCCTCATTGTCTATTTCTATTCGCTCTATTTTTTCTAATTTTTTAATCAAAGACTGAGCAAAACTTGCCTTTGTAGCCGAAGCACGGAAGCGATTGATATTGTCCTCCATCTGTTTGATTTCGGCATCTTGGTTTTTCTTCGCCTGCTCTAGTTTTTCTCTTCGTTCTTTGTTTAGTTCAAGGTATTTGGTGTAGTTGGCTTTATAATCATCAATTTTTTTATTATTGATGTCAAAAGTTCGGTTGCAGACAGCGGTCATGAACTGCTTGTCGTGGCTCACGAGAACGATAGCGCCAGGGTAGTCTTTCAAAAAGTTTTCCAGCCAGATGATAGATTCCATATCGAGGTGGTTGGTAGGCTCATCCAGCAGCATCAAATCATTTTTTTGAAGGAGAAGTTTGGCTAATTCTATTCTCATTCGCCAGCCGCCAGAGAATTCATCAGTGATTTTATTAAAATCCTCCGCCTTGAAGCCTAGCCCAAGCAGCACTTTTTCTACATCTCCTTCTAGGTTGTAGGCATCGTGGTGGTGCAGAAGGTCGTTTAGCTCCGTCATTCTCTCGATGAGGTCATGATAGGCTTGGCTTTCGTAATCCGTGCGGGTAGCGAGCTGATGATTAACCTCGTCCAGCTCTGTTTTCATAGCGTTTATCTTCTCAAAAGCCTGCATAGTCTCTTCCCAAACGGTTCTTCCCTTTACAAAATCTAAATCTTGTTTAAGGAAACCAATGGTGATGTTTCCCTCGGGAATCACATTTCCTTCATAGAAACTGATTTCGCCCGAAAGCATCTTTAAGAGCGTAGATTTCCCAGCGCCGTTTTTCCCGACTAAGCCTATTTTGTCTTCTCTTTTAATCGTAAAATTCACATTTTGAAACAAATAGTTCCCCGAATGATGTAATCCTAATCCCTGAACTGAAAGCATATTTTATGTAAAAAGTTTTTAAAATAATCGGCAAAAATAGTGAATTTATCTTATTTCTCTTTCTTATATCCTTCATAATAGTAGGATTGCTCAATGCCTTTGAAAATAATTTCTCTGTTTTCGGTTTCTGAGGTGAGGTTTTCTTTCAAAAGGAAACGGATTTCCAAATCATTGATGGGACTTCTTTCCATTGCTTGCAAATAAAGGGTTTTGTCTACAAATTGCCAGTTTATCACTTTATTAAGGCGTTTTTTCAAAATTAAATCCAGCCAAATGCGCATGGTTCTTCCATTTCCTTCCATGAATGGGTGTGCGATGTTCATTTCTACATATTTGGCGATGATTTCCTCAAAGGTGTTTTCTGGCATCTGCTCTATTTTTGGGAGAATTTCGTTGAGATAGAGAGCATTGGCAAAACGGAAACCTCCTTTGGAAATATTTTTGTCTCTAATTTTCCCTGCAAAATCATACAACCCATCAAAAATATATTTGTGGATTTGTTGTAATCCTTTGGTGGTGCCTATTTCCATTCGTTCTATATCTCCGCTTTCAAAAAGTTGAAAGGCTTTTTGCAGACTTTTTTCGTCTATTTGTTTCATTTTATAGTTTTATTTTCTTAAAAATCCGTATTCAAAAACTTTTGGAGTGATTTTTTCAGCCAATACCTTTAAGACTTCTCTCAGTTTACTGATTAACTGAGTATATGTCTCATCACTGCTGTTGTTATTCATTTTGCCCTTATCATTTCTGCCTTGGAAATGTTCGCGGATGTTGTATAGAGAGGCATTGGGATTGCTGTTTTCCTGTTTCATGTAATAGCGCCAAAGTTCTCTCCCTGCATCAAAAACTGCTTGAGCTTCTGAAGAAAATACCAATGGAGCTGAAGGAATTAGATTTAGATTGTCTTGATTAAAGATTTTTTGATGTTCCTCTTCTGTAGGTTTTATTTTTCCCTTGATGAAGTCCGTCATGAAGTTGCTGGCAAATCTCTCTGGGGCATCTACTTCCTGCTCAGTGAAAGGTATCCAGTGGTTGATGCCCTCTTTACTGCTTATCCTGTTTTGTCCATGGAAAAGTGTGTAAGCAAGGCAGTCACTTTGGAACTCTGTATCAGTCTGCCAGCCATCATTAGGGTATAAAAACTGGTCTCGGTCGTTATCTTCGTTTGCATCAATACATAGGCGAATACTAAAATAAATTAAAGCAGGGATTAAGTTAATCCTGTTTATTAGGATAAAAGAAATATGTCCTTTTCCTTTTGTTAAAGAAATATTTACTTCATTATTATGTTGATAATCTGGAGTAGAACAGGCCAAAATTCCAATTTTTTCTCCTTCTTCAAGATTTTTGCTAAATTCTTTTATCCAATAATTAGTTAGTTCTTTTAGACTATCAATACCAAAAGCACCTTTGGATTCTATAAAATTTCCATTTCTATCATAAACTTCACCAATTTCATATTTAAAATGTTCTTTTTTTTCACAATTCCAAATAAAAAATCCAATACGAAATTTTCC
>ERZ773077.1660-NODE-1660-length-14953-cov-7.961807_pt1 | contig 14953 bp, 14 predicted proteins | sample MGYA00580612_ERZ773077 | MGnify/ENA primary metagenome ERZ773077 (study PRJEB29015, sample SAMEA2737971) | human oral metagenome | biome: human oral; feature: human-associated habitat; material: dental | place: China | collected 2021 ...
GGCGCACCCATTCCAATTCCTGCTTCATCGCCTTCACGCGCGCGGCTTCGGATTTGGCTTCGTTTTCCAAGCGTTTCTCTTTTTGCTCCAGCCAAGACGAGTAATTGCCTTTCCACGGGATGCCGTGGCCGCGGTCAAGCTCCAAAATCCACTCGGCGGCGTTGTCGAGGAAATAGCGGTCGTGCGTTACCGCGACCACTGTGCCGGGGAAGCGCACCAAAAATTGTTCTAACCATTCAACACTTTCCGCGTCCAAGTGGTTGGTCGGCTCGTCCAACAGCAGCATATCGGGTTTGCTCAACAATAATTTGCACAGGGCGACGCGGCGTTTTTCGCCACCCGAGAGCACGCCGATTTTGGTGTCCCAATCGGGCAGGCGCAGCGCATCGGCGGCGATTTCCAACTCGTGTTCCGCGCCGCCGCCGGTGGACGAGCCTGCCGCGATAATCGCTTCCAAGCGGCCTTGTTCTTCCGCCAGCGCGTCAAAATCGGCATCGGGATTGGCGTATTCGGCATAGACTTCTTCCAGGCGTTTTTGCGCGGCGGCCACTTCGCCCAAGCCGCTTTCCACTTCCTCGCGCACGGTTTTTTCGGGGTCAAGCTCCGGCTCTTGCGGCAGATAGCCGATTTTGATACCGCCCATCGGCACGGCTTCGCCTTCAAACTCGGTGTCCACACCCGCCATAATGCGTAACACGGTGGACTTGCCCGCGCCGTTTAAGCCCAAGAGACCGATTTTCGCGCCGGGGAAAAACGAGAGTGAGATATCTTTGATGATGGTTTTCTGCGGCGGCACGACTTTGCTCACGCGCAGCATGGAATAGACGTATTGTTGGGACATGGGGGCTCCTTGGGTGGGATGGAAAATAATTTAGAAAATATTGGATACAAATTGTAAAGAATACTTAGCTTAAGATATTTTCTTTATTAATTAATCATTTCGCCAAATCTTTTAATTATGGTTCTCATGTATAATTTTTGAGAACCATATTTTTCTTCCCAGTAATCAATGTGCAGTTTAATAGCTTTTAATGCTGCTTTTAACGCATCAACTCCATGATCTTTATATATTCCATTTAAAAAATATTCTGTGGATTCTTTACTTAAGGTACGCTTAAAAACTAATCCATCTCGAAGGTTTTTATAAACTTTTATAAAAATTTCTGCTGAGCTTATATTGATTCCTTTTTCCTCGTGCAGAATTTTTGCCGCCTCTTTATCAGACAGATTGTTCTTTTTCTCATAAATATCTACAGCCATTTTGTAAGCAGCTTGATATTGATCTTTTGTGATTTTAGCCATTATTTACTCCTAACGTTATTAAAAAGTGGTAGTAAAGGTTTTATAGCTGCCTTTATATTGGAATTCAGGCAGCCTGAAATCAGCCACGCGCCATCAGCAGCACAAAGCCCAGCCCAAACAGTATCGCCAGCAGCACGCCGATGGTGGCGATTAGGGTGGTGCGGCTGGCGGCGCGGACTTTTTCCAATTGGGTTTGCGCTTCGACCAGACGGGTCTGCTCGCGCAGCAGTTCGATTTCGGCGGCGCGCTCGTTGCCGGTGCGGGTGTTTTTTTCGTTATCCATCATGCTCTCCCGTTGATATCGGCATCGGACTTTGCGGCGGACGGCTGCCGAAAACCGTTGGCCGGCAGGCTGCAGGGTTTTCAGGCTGCCTGCATGCCGTATTCTAACCGATTTGCCGCCGCGCCCGGGTGGGCAGCCTGAATCAGGCGCTGCCGCCAACGTTCCAGGCGGCGCAGTTCAGGCGCACGCACAGCAGGCGCCACAGCAGCGGATTGGCGGCGCTTAAGCGGGCGGCCTGCGGGCGCAGCAGATTGTTGCGGGCGGACTCGTTCAGCGGCGCGGCGGCGGCAAGTGCGGCTTCCAGCGCCGCATCATCAAGCGTTTGCGGCGCCAGCAGCTCTGTGTCTTGGTATTCGCTGCGGCGGCCAAACTCGGGCGCGGGGGCGAGATAGGCGGTCAGCAGTTTCCACAGCAGCAGGCGCGGTGCGATGGGCGCGGCGTTTTTGCCACGGGAACTTCCTTCGGTTGCAGGCTGCCCAGCCGGCGGATTTTGCCGATTTTCTGGTGCCGAAAGGTTTTCAGGCTGCTTTTCGCTTGCTGTTTCCACGGCGGCGCGGCAGGCGGCAAGCACCGCGTCGCGGGCGGCTTCGTCCTGCATCAGAAAGGCCGGCAGCAGGGTTTCAAGCACGGCGGGCGCGGGCGGCGGGCATTGCGCGGCCATCGCCGGCAGCAGGCACCACACATTGGCGGCAATGGCGCTGTTTTCGCCGTTACCGCCGTTTTCAGGCTGCCTGAAACAGCCGAACAGCGCCAGCAGCGCGGCGGATGCGTATTCTTCGTCATCGGCGGCGTTCTGCCACAGCGGCGTGAGCGCGGCTTCGGCGGCGGCGTCCGGCCGGTGGCGGCGGATGCGCGCCTGCATGGCGTGGTAGCGGCTGCGGTATTCCTGCTCACGGTTTTCGCGTTCGGCGGCATAGCGTTGGGCAAGGGCGGCGGGGCTGTCGGCAAAGAAAATACCGTCGCCGTCATGGCCGGGCTGCTGCTGCCAGTCGTTGGGCAGGCTGCGGGCATAGGCGGGGTCGATGCGGCGGATGCGCTCGATAAGCGGCGGGTGGGTGGCGGCCAGCCGCGCTTTCAGGCTGCCTGCGCCATCATGCAGGCGGCAGAACATCATATGGGCGTAGGCGTCGGTGCGCGGCGGCGCCTTGTGCGGCAGGATCTGGCTGCCGATCAGCCGCAGCAGTTCGAGCATCGGCTCTTTCTGGCGGGTCAGGCGCACCGCTTCGGCGTCGGCAAGAAACTCGCGCTGGCGCAGCACGGCGGCCTGTATCCAGCGGGCGCACAGGCTGCCGACCGCGCCGAGCGCCAGCAGCAGCGCGCCAATCAGGCTGGTGGGCAGCAGCGGCAGCACGATTTCAAGCAAGCCGTCGAAGGGGTGGTTATCGACGTTTTTGCTGCGGCGGTAGTCGGCATCGCCGTCCTGCCCTTCCAGCAGGTAGCGGCCGCTGCCGGCGATGCTCTGCAGGCCGTAGAGCCAGCCGCTGAGATATTGGTTCAGGCGCATGTCGCCGTGGCGGATGTGGCTGAATTCGTGGGCGAGCAGCGCCTGCATCTGGTCGCGCGTAAGCTGCTCGAGCGCGCCGCGGGTTACGCCGATGGCGGCATTGCCGCGTTCGGTGCCGGCGGCAAAGGCGTTGATGGCGGTATTGCCGTCGATCAGATAAACGGCAGGGGCGGGCAGCATCGCCGCAGCGGCGGTTTCTTCGCACAGATTGAGCAGGCGGCGCTCGAGAAAGTCGGCTTCGCGCCGCGTCAGCCGCCGGCCGCCGAGTTCGGCCGCCACTTCGCCGCCGCCGCGGCGCAGCCGTTTGATGCGGTGCAGGCTGAGCGACACCACCAGCGCCGCTGTGCCGAGCGCGAACGGCAGATAATAGGCGGCCGGCCTGCCGGCAAAACCGTAAGCCCACGCCAACAGCGTGCCCAGCACCAGCGACACCGAAGCGGAAGTGGCCAGCAGCGCGGCAATATACAGCAGCACCAGCCACGCGCTGCGGCGGCGGGCGAGACGGCGGTGGCGGAAAAAGTCCATAGCGGGCTCCTGTGGCGCTGGGTGGGTGGGGTTTCAGGCTGCTTTGGGGTTTCAGTTGTAGGGTGCGCCCCACGCACCATTATGCTGTTGCCGGTGGTTTTCTGTGCGCGGTGCGCACCCTACTGCACCTGAATCAAAGTAAAGCGTGCGAAAGCAGCCTGAAAAGCGGTTTTCGTTTGAAAGATACGGCGGGATGGTTTTCAGGCTGCTTTGTTTTCAGGCTGCCCATACGGCAGGGCAGCCTGAAAAGCGGGTCAGTCTTTTTGCGACACGATGCCGGGCAGGCCGCGGACGGCGGACATCAGGGTGTCGATTTTGGCGCGGTAGTTCTGCAGGCTGCCGATATTGACCGGCGTGAGCTTGGGCACCGGCAGGGCGACGCTGGCGGGGTTGACGTGCTGGCCGTTGATGCGCACTTCGTAGTGCAGGTGCGGGCCGGTGGAGCGACCGGTGCTGCCGACCAGGCCGATTACCTGCCCCGCGCGCACATGGGTGCCGACATTGACGCCTTCGACAAAGGCGCTCATGTGGCCGTACAGCGTTTCCAGGCCGTTGCCGTGGTCGATCATCACCGTGTAGCCGTAGCCGCCTTTGGCGCCGCGGAAGTTCACCACGCCGTCGCTGGGGGCGAGAATGCGGGTGCCGGTGGGGGCGGCGTAGTCGATGCCGGTGTGCATGCGCACGGTGTGCAGCACGGGGTGGATGCGGATGCCGTAGGGCGAGGAGATGCGGGTGTAGTGCTCGATGGGCAGGCCGGCGAAGCCTTCTTTGAGCGGCTGGCCGTTTTCGTCGTAGTAGTTGCCTTCGCGGCTGCCTTCGCGGCTTTCGCCCTGCTCGAAGTAGTAGCCGTAGTAGGTTTGGCCGCCGGCGGTGATTTCGGCGGCGAGAATGTTGCCGGTGGCGATTTCCTGGCCGCGGAAATACAGGCTTTCATACAGCACGCGCACGCTGTCGCCTTCTTTGAGTTCGTCCAGATTGACTTTGCCGGAAAAAATCTCTTTGAGCGAGATGCGCACTTCCACCGGCACGCCCGCCCGTGCCAGCGCGCCGGCGGCGGAGGTGGTGATAACCGCCGAACGCAGCGAGGGCAGGGTTTCGGTGTCGGCGGCGGCGGTGTGGTGCTGCCAGCGGCCGTTTACCCGCTCCAGCGCCACCAGATTGCGCTCGCCGTTGTCGTCGTCGTTGAAAAACTGGACGTCGGTTACATGCTGCTCGGCGTCGGCGCGCACGCTGACAATCTGCCCCGAATGCAGCTTGAGTGACTTGAGATCGACCGGACTTTGCGCCATCAGGTCGCGGATGCTGCCCGCTTCGATGCCCAGCCGCGCCAGTATGATTTCGAGCGTGTCGCCGGCGCGGACTTCTTCGTCCTGCCAGTAGCTGCTGCCCTGGCTTTGTTCGGACAGGGGCGGCAGCGGCAATTCCTGCACCACCACGCGGCCGCCGCCGGCGGGTTTGGGGTTTTTGCTGCCGCCGGAACACGCCCACGGCAGCAGCAGGGCGGCGGCCAGCACGGCAGCCAGCGCGGCTTGCCGGCGGCGGGTTTTGGGCAGAAATTTTTTGAGGGTCGGGTTGTCGAGAAGCGGTTTTTTGCTCATGGCGGTTTCGGTCGGTGTTCTAACAATCGGGTTTCAGGCTGCCTGCGGTTTCAGGTTGCCGCAGGATGCGGATGGTGCATAAAACATTCTTGGTGCGCGGTGCGCACCTACATTGCATCGGGTTTTCAGGCTGCCGTTTCGGCGGCCAGCTCGTCCAGCACCTGACGCGGCGCGGCTTCAAAGGCGGCGGCCTGCGCCAGCATGGCGGCGGGTTCGGCAAATTCCAAGTGCCGCTCGCATTCGATAAAGCCCCATTCCTGATCGACGGCAATCAGGGTCAGCAGCAGGCGGCCGTCGGGATGGCAAAGGGCGTCGTAAAGATAGCGGCCGTCTTCGCTGGCGCCGCCGAACAGGTCGGCACGCTGCCATGTCGCGGCATTAGGGCAGGGCGCACCGGCGGGCAGATGATTGTAACTGCGCCAGCGCAGGGGGCTTTCAGGCTGCTTTGGGCTTTCAGGCTGCATGGCCGTTCTCCGCTTCGAGAATATACAGCGAAGTGCGCTCGCGGCGGCGGGCGAAGGCCAGCGGGTCGGTATCGTCGGCGGCTTTCGGGTGCTGCGGCGCAGTTTGCAGGTGGTTCGCCAAGCGCAGGCCGGCAGCCTGAAACCATTGCGCTAATGCCTGCGGTTCGCGCAGGCCGAGATGTTCGGCCAAATCGGACATTACCAGCCACAACTGCCCCAGCGGCGTAAGCCGTTCTCGGGCGCCGGCCAGCAGGGCGCGCAGCATGGCGTGGCCGGGGTCGTAAAGCGCGGTTTCCAGTTCGGACGTGGGCTTGGCGGGCAGCCACGGCGGATTGCAGACAATCAGGTCGGCGCGGCCTTGGGGAAACAGGTCTTGCTCCAGCAGACGGATATCGGCGCCGGCGCGGGCGAAATTGGCGCGGGCGGCGGCGATGGCGCGCGGGTTGGTGTCGGTGGCGCTGATGTCGCGCAGGCCGCGCTGGTGCAGCAGCAGCGCCAGCACGCCGCTGCCGGTGCCGATGTCCCAGGCCGTGTGCGCGTTTGCCGGCAGCGGCGCTTGGGCGACTAGCTGCAGATATTCGCCGCGCAGGGGTGAAAACACGCCGTAGGGCACATGGATGCGCTCTGCCAGCACGCCGGTATCGACGCCGCTCTGCTGCCACTGCCAGGCGCCGATAAAGCCCAGAAGCTGGTTTAAGGGCAGTAGGAAAGGCTCGCGGTTGGCTTCGCCGTAAACGGCGGCCAGCGCGGCGGCAACATCGGGCGCGCGCGGCAGGCGCAATTCAAAACCGGGGTCGATCCGCACCAGCAGCATATCGGCGCCGCGGGCGGCCTGCGACTGCGCCAGCCGGTGTTTGTGAAAGGCTTCGGCGGGCGTGGCGGCGGGTTTGGGCGTCTTACGCAGGCGTTTTTTCAGCGCCGCCAAAACCTGCTTGGCATTGTGGTAGTCGCCCTGCCACAGGGTAGCGCGGTTTTGGCAGGCAGCCTGAAAAATCTCGCGGGCGCTGCATTCGCGCACCGCCTGCGCGCTGGGCGGCGGACTGCGGAAAGCAGGGCTGCGGTATTCGGTTTCAAGGTTCTGCGGCAGAACGGTAATCATCGCTAGTCTTTCCGAAAAAACGGCTTTCAGGCTGCCTGCTGCGGGCGGGAAAAATCGGGGTGGCGGATCAACAGCAGAATCAGCAGCAGCGCCGGCAGCACCAGCGCGGCGCCGGCAAAGCCGATATTGGCGATGCCCAAATGGGCGGCGGCGTATCCGCCCAGCAGCGCGCCGCCGCCGATGCCGATATTGTACAGGCCGGAAAACAGCGCCATCGCCAGATCGGAAGCGTCCGGCGCCGCTTCCAGCACTTTGGCCTGCATCGACAGCGACAGCACGATAATTCCCACGCCCCAATACAGGCACAGTCCATACAGCGCCCACGGCATGCCGGACAGGGGCAGCAGCAAAAGCATCGCCGAGAGCATCATCAGCGCGCTGGCGGCCAGCAGCAGCCCGGCGTGCCGCGCAAACAGCCAGCCGAAAAGGTAAGAGCCGATAAAGCCGGCAGCGCCGTAGCCCAAGAGTAATACCGTTACCTGCGCCGGCGACAGCTTCGCGTGCTGCAGGGCAAAGGGTTCGATATAGCTGTAGGCGGTGAAATGGGCGCTGACGCCCAGCGCGGTCAGCGCATACAGCATCCGCACCACCGGCCGCGACAGCAGCGAGGGCAGGCTGGCGAGCGAGCCGCTGTTGCGGCTGGGTAGGCGCGGCAGGCGTTTGGCCAGTATCAGCCCCACCGCCAGCGCGCCGGCGCCGATGGCGGCGAAACTCACGCGCCAGCCCGCACTCTGGCCGAGCAGCTTGCCCAGCGGAATGCCGAGCACCATCGCCAGCGTCGTTCCCATCACCAGCAGCCCCAAAGCCTTGTGCTGGCGGCCTTTGGGCGCAATCCGCACCGCCAGCGAGGCGGTTACCGACCAAAATAGCGCGTGCGCCAGCGCCACCAGCACCCTTGAAGCCAGCAGCACTTCAAAGCGCGGCGAAAGCACCGACACCAGATGGCCGAGCACAAACAGCGCAAACACAAACAACAACAGACCGCGCCGCTCCCAACGGCGGGTCAGCAACATCAGCGGCAGCGAGGCGAGCGCCACAATCCACGCATACACCGTCATCATCACGCCGATGCGCGTTGCCGGCAGCGCGAAAGACGCGCCGATGTCGCTGAGCATGGCAATCGGGATAAACTCGGTGGTGTTGAAAATAAAGGCGGCGCAGGCCAGCGCGGCCACGCCTGCCCACGAGCGGCGTACCGCGGCTTCGGCGGCGCTTTCGTCGTGCTCCGGGGCGGGTTCTTCGGCGGTAGTGTGCATGGTGTGTGTTTATACTGATGGCAAAAGGCGCGATTATAACGGGACTTTTCCGCCCGGGGCAGCCGGCGTCTGCTTGGCAAACGGCAAAAACCGTTTTCAGGCTGCCTGTTGCCCAAGACTGCCGCCGGCGGCGCCGTCCACAGGCAGCCTGAAAGGCGAAAGCAGCCTGAAAAACGTCTGGTTTTTTTCAGGCTGCCCTTTATTTTTCCCCGCCTTGTCCGCGCGCAAACCCGTGCGCGGCGATTCAGTTATAATCGCGCCTTTCTTTGTTCCGCCCAAGGCAAACGCCATGCAGCTTCCCACCGAAATCCGCATCAGCGGCGCGCGCGACGCGCTCACGCTCTGCTACGGCGAGCTGGAACACACGCTCCCCGCCGAATTTCTGCGCGTTTATTCGCCCAGCGCCGAAGTGCGCGGCCACGGCCGCGGCCAGGAAAAACTGCAAACCGGCAAACGCGGCGTCTTGATCGAAGACATCTCGCCCGCCGGCAATTACGCGCTGAAAATCCGTTTTTCCGACGGCCACGACAGCGGCCTTTTCGATTGGGACTATCTCTACCGCTTAGGCAGCGGCCGCGAAGCAATGTGGCAGGACTATCTGGCGCGGCTGGATGCCGCCGGCGCTTCGCGCGATGTGGATTCCACGCCGGCGAAAAAAGGCAAAAACTGCGGCGGCTGCGGCGGCCATTGAGAATATTGTTTTCAGGCCGCCACAAGCCTTTTCAAGGCAGCCTGAAAGTTTGTGCAATCCGTTTGACACGGGCCAAGATTATTGCGAATCTTTATGCAAAACAGCGATCTGTTCCTTACCCTGCTGATACTCGCCACCTGCGGCATCAGCGCCGTCGGTTTTTCCAACCGGCTGTTTTTCCAGCGTTACCAGTTTCACGTCGGCGCCATTTTGCGTGCCAAACAATACGAGCGCCTGATTACTTCGGGCTTTTTGCACGCCGATTGGACGCATCTGCTGTTCAATATGCTGACGCTGTATTTTTTCCACGAGATTATTCTGGTTTTATACGGCCCGATATGGTTTTTCGCGCTGTATTTCGGCGCGCTGCTCGCCAGCAACCTGTTCAGCCTGCTGCTGTACCGCAACCGGCCGTCCTACGCCGCCATCGGCGCGTCCGGCGCGGTGTCGGGCATTTTGTTCGCGTCCATCGCCATCGCGCCGGAAATGATGATCCGTTTTTTGTTTATCCCCATCGACATCCCCGCCTGGCTGTTTGCCACCGGCTACTTTGCCTATTCGGTATACATGATGCTCAACCCGCGCCCGCACGACAATATCGGCCATGCCGCGCATCTGGGCGGTGCGGTGTTCGGTTTTGCCTTTGTGATTGCGCTGACGCCGCAGCTGCTCTCGGCCAACGGCCTGTATATCGGCATTATGTCGCTGCCGCTGCTCTATATGGGCTTTGAGCTGTTCTTAAACAAAAAACGGCGCTAAACCCATTTTTCGGCAGCCTGAACTCCCTTTTCCGAACCATCCGACCTACGAAAGCCCCGATTATGAGCGATTCCGAAAAACAAACTCACTTCGGCTACCAAACCGTAAACGAAAGCGAAAAAGCCGGCCGCGTGGCGCAGGTGTTCCACTCGGTAGCCAAAAACTACGATTTGATGAACGACGTAATGTCCGGCGGCCTGCACCGCCTGTGGAAGCACTTCACCATCAACACCGCCTATGTGCCGGCCGGCGGCAAAGTGCTCGACATTGCCGGCGGCACCGGCGATCTCTCGCGCGGCTGGGCGAAAAAAGTCGGCCGCGACGGCGAAGTCTGGCTCACCGACATCAATTCCTCCATGCTCGGCGTCGGCCGCGACCGCCTGCTCAACGAAGGCCTGGTGCTACCGGTGGCGGTGTGCGACGCGGAAAAACTGCCTTTCCCCGACGACTATTTCGACCTGGTTTCCGTGTCCTTCGGCCTGCGCAATATGACGCACAAAGACATCGCCCTGCAGGAAATGCGCCGCGTGCTTAAACCCGGCGGCACCCTGCTGGTGCTGGAATTTTCCAAAGTCAACAAAACTCTCGAGCCGGCCTACGATCTCTATTCCTTCAAACTGCTGCCGCTGATGGGGCGCCTGATCGCCAAAGACGCCGACAGCTACCAGTATCTGGCCGAATCCATCCGCATGCACCCCGACCAGGAAACGCTCAAGCAGATGATGCTCGATGCCGGTTTTTCCCGCGTCGATTACCAAAACCTCACCGCCGGCGTCGTCGCCCTGCACAAAGGCGTGAAATAAGGGCAAACCGGATTACCCAACCGAACGGCCGGACTTCGCAATGGAAGTCCGGCCGTTTTTGCGCTTTCAGGCAGCCTGAAAGCCCCGCCCCTATTTTTTCAGGCTGCTGGCAACGCCGGCGGCAACGATTATGGCGATGCCGGCGGCCTCCTGCCCGCCCAGCGCTTCGCCGAGCCACAGGGCGCCGTAGAGGGCGGAGAAGACCACGGTAAGGTAGGAGAGGGCGGCAACGGTAAAGGTGCGGCCGACCTGGTAGGCGCGGGTGAGCGCCAGTTGGGCGAACATCGCGCTCAGGCCGATGCCCGCCACATAAGGCAGGCTCTCGAGCGACGGGCGGTGCCAGCCGGCGCGGCTGGCGAGTATTGCCGACACCACGGCGGCCACGGCGGAGAAATACCACACCACCCGCCAGGTCGGCTCGCCCATGCGCGAGAGTCCGCGCACCTGCAGATAGGCGGCGCCGGCGCAAAAGCCGCTGCCCAGCCCCACCAGCGCCGCCCATTCCTGGCCGCTGTGAAAAGCCGGCCGCAGAATCAGCGCGATGCCGCCCAAGCCCGCCAGCAGCGCGAGCCAAATGCGCAGCGGCGGCCGTTCCCGATACACCAGCACCGACAGCAGCGCGAGAAACACCGCCGAGGTGTAGTTGAGGGTAATCGCGGTGGCCAGCGGCAGATGGGTGATACCGTAGAAAAACAGCACCAGCCCGGCGGTGCCGGTCAGCCCGCGGCCGATATGCGCTTTAAGGTGCGGCGTTTTCAGGCTGCGTTTGAATAGGGCAGCCTGAAAACCGAGCACCAGCACCGCCACCATCACCCGCCAGAACACCAGCTCGTAATGGCTCATGGCAAAACGGCGGCCGGCGGCTTTCACCAGCACGCCCATCACGGTGAAGCAGACGGCGGCAACAATAATCCAGCCCGATCCGAGCGGGTCTTTTTTGGCGGTGGCGGAAGTGTCGGTGTGGGACATAGTGGCAATACGGGGCAAAAGGCTGCCTGAAAGCAGCCTGAAAAGGATAGGGGACGATGCGGGCGGCAAAAACCAAAGCAGCCTGAAAAATACAGGCCGCTGATTTTCAGGCTGCCTTTGGCGGATTGTCCGCGACGTGCCAGCCGACGCGTTTCCGCTTGCGCTTGCGGAGGAGGACTAGGGTGGGGGGCGGTGGCCGTTGCGGAAAACTTTTACCGATCGGCTGCGGCAGCAGTTGTAGCTTGGATCGCGACCCAACAATGCGGTTAGATTCCTTGCTGATGTTGGGTTTGCAACCCAACCTACCTGCTGCCACTCCCACCCCAACCCTCCCCCGCGCTTGGGACGTAGGGGAGAGAGCAAGGTGCACGGCAGGATGGCGGTTTCAGGCTGCCTATTTGAGCATGTTTTTAATCACGCCCATCACGCTGCGGGAGATGGTGCGGGTGATTTGTTTGTTGATTTGGTCGCCTACCGAATCGGCCAGGTCGTAAGCCATGCCCTGGTTGGATTTTTTGCGGCTGCCGAAGAGTCCGCCGAGAAAGCCGCCGACGATGCCGCCGCCGGATTGCGCTTCGCTTTTGCTTTCGGCTTTGGCGGCGCTTTTTTGTGCGGCTTGGGCTTCGGCTTGGGCGGCAGCCTGCTGCGCCTGTTCGGCTTCAAACTGCTGCAGAGCTTCGTAGGCGGAGAAGTTGTCCACCGCGTCTTTGTAGTGGTGGTAAAGGATGTCGGACTGGAAGGCGGCCTGGCGCTCGGCGTCGGCAAGCGGGGCGAGCTGCGACTGCGGCGGCATAATCCAGGCGCGTTCCACCGGTGCGGGCATGCCTTTTTCGTCGAGCAGCGACACCAGCGCTTCGCCGATGCCCAATTCGCCGATGGCTTCGGCCACTTTGAGATTGGGGTTGCTGCGGAAGGTGTCGGCGGCGGCTTTCACGGCCTTTTGGTCGCGCGGGGTAAAGGCGCGCAGGGCGTGCTGGACGCGGTTGCCGAGCTGGCCGAGCACGCTGTCGGGAATGTCCAGCGGGTTTTGGCTGACGAAATACACGCCCACGCCTTTGGAGCGGATCAGGCGCACCACCTGCTCGATCTGCTGCATCAGCGCGGGGGCGGGGTTGTCGAACATCAGATGCGCTTCGTCGAAAAACAGCACCAGCTTGGGCAGTGGCAGATCGCCGCTTTCAGGCAGCATTTCAAAGAGTTCGGCCAGAAACCACAGCATAAAGGCGCTGTAAAGGCGCGGCGAGCGGATCAGTTTTTCGGCGTTGAGAATATTGACCACGCCGCGGCTGCCGTCGGTTTGCAGCCAGTCGGCCAGATTGAGTTCAGGCTCGCCGAAAAAGCGCTCGGCGCCTTCGCTCTCAAGCTGCAGCAGCTGGCGCTGGATGGCGCCGACGCTGGCGGCGGAAACATTGCCGTAGCGTTCGCGGTATTCGGCGGCATGCTGCGACACATACTGCAGCATGCCGCGCAAGTCTTTCAGATCGATCAGGTGCCAGCCTTTGTCGTCGGCCACTTTGAAAACGATATTGAGCAGCCCTTCCTGGGTGTCGTTCAGATTCATCAGCCGCGCCAAGAGCATCGGCCCCATCTGCGACACGCTCACGCGCACCGGAATGCCGGTTTCGCCGTACACATCCCAAAAGCGCACGGGAAAACCGGCCAGATAGTCCGCATCTAAACCAAACTGCGCCATGCGCTCGCCGACCTTGCCGCCGCCGTCGCCGGCGCGGGAAATGCCCGACAAATCGCCTTTCACGTCGGCCAGAAACACCGGCACGCCGGCGGCGCTGAACATTTCGGCCATGCGCCGCAGGGTTACGGTTTTGCCGGTACCGGTGGCGCCGGCTATCAGGCCGTGGCGGTTGATCATCTTGCCGGTGATTTTCAGCGCGTTTTCAGGCTGCCCGACGCTGCGGGCGAGAACAAACTCAGTCATCTGCTGCTCCTACGAAAGCGGTATCCGCAAAAAGGGGGCGATTGTAGCGCCGAAACGGGGGCTTGTCGCGCCGGCGGCCGCAATGCTTTTCAGGCTGCCTGCCCGACGGTTTGCGCACAAAGCGTCGGCAAGGCAGCCTGAAAGGCGGTGGGGTAGGTTTTGCAGCCGTTACATGCCGGCGGGAAATCGGTTTTGGGGTAGGGCATCCTGCCGGTGGTGTTTGCCGGGATTGGTGCGCTTAAGTACAGGTTGATGGTATTCCTGTCATAATTCTTCTTGAGTCAGAAGGTGTTCCATCTTCTTGGGGATGAAACGGCTTATCGCGCAGATACAGCGTTTCCGGCATTCCCGTGTATCTGACCAGCCAATTTATATTGGCATCCTTGCCGATCAAACTTAAATCAAATTGTTCGGCAGTTAGCGGACGATGTACTGTCTCTATTGGCGCATACTGCACCCGCTCCCATTGTCCGTTTGCAACGCGATATTTCCGGTATGGAAAAGTGGATTGCCAATCCGGAAAACATTTCGACAAAGTTACCACCATAAACCACGTTCCATCAGGGTCTTTATCGAGAATCATCGGCTTCCATTTGTCCGACCATTTGGGCGGCACGTCCAAACCGGCGGCATCCAGCACTTCTATATCCTGCCCGACGGTTTCGTAGCCGCCGCGATCACTCAACTCGTCACGGGTAAAGCGCGCGTGTACGGTGTGTCGGATCAGAATCACCCTGCCGTCCTGCAGTTTGACTTGTTCTTTCCACGAAATATCGCGCCGCCGTTTCTGCTCGCGCTCGGCGGCCTTTCTGGCTTCGTCTTCCGGTGTTTCGGCAGTGCAGGCAGCCTGAAACAGCAGCGCGGCGGCCAGCAGCAGGGCGGTGCTTGTTTTAAGGGCGCTCATGGCTTTCTCCTTGCAGCGTTAAACGGTGGCGGCAGTTTACGTTTTTTTATTGGGCGCGCAAACGGTTTCAGGCTGCCTGTCTGCCGGAAAAGGCAGCCTGAAAAAGGCTGCGCCGGCTGCGGCGGCGATTTAAAAGGCGTGTGTGCTGGGTTAAAATCGGCAGCGCAAGTACGGCACAACTTTAAAAAGGAGAGTGTATGAACCGGCAAGATTGGAACGATGCCGCAATTATCAGCGCGGCGGCAGCGGTTTTGGCGTGGATTTATCCGCCGTTTGTCTGCTTTATCGGCGTGGGCGGGGTGTGCGCGGCGGCGTTTGGCGGCATTGCCCTGTGGCAGCTGCGCGAAACCCCGGCGCGCGGCCTGGCTTTAGCGCGTTTCGGCTGGTTTGTCGGCTGGTTCGATATCGCGGTGTATGTGTACCGGATGAGCAGCCTGATTCTGCGTTCGGTGTATGGCTAGGCAGACTTTGGGCAGCCTGAAAGCAAAAAAAGCAGCCTGAAAACCTTGGATTGGTGTTTTCAGGCTGCTTTTTTTGGGAGAGCCGTCATTAGCTTACGCAAGTCCGCTGCGTGGGGATAGCGCAGCGGACTTGCGTAAGCTAATGACGTTATTTAAAGGGGAAAAGGTTTCGTGTTTGCGATACAAAAGTTTCAGCCTGCCCCATTCTGCTTGGCTTCCAATTCTTCCCATCTTTCCAGTTTTTCCATCAGCTCGTTTTCCACCGCTTCCGAGCGCTGCTGCAATGCGGCGGCTTTTTCGTAGTCGCGGAACACTTCGGGGTCGGACAGTTGCGCGGCCAGTTCGTTTTGCTCGGTTTCGAGTGCGGCGATTTCGTCGGGCAGGGCGTCGAGTTCGCGC
>ERZ773077.1662-NODE-1662-length-14925-cov-23.570074_pt1 | contig 14925 bp, 12 predicted proteins | sample MGYA00580612_ERZ773077 | MGnify/ENA primary metagenome ERZ773077 (study PRJEB29015, sample SAMEA2737971) | human oral metagenome | biome: human oral; feature: human-associated habitat; material: dental | place: China | collected 2021 ...
GCACCCATTCGAAATAGGAAACGACCACGCCGCCGCAGTTCGCCAGAATATCGGGCACGACCAATACGCCGTTTTGACGCAGGATGGCATCGGCTTCGGGCGTAGTCGGACCGTTTGCACCTTCAACCACGATTTTGGCGCGTACTTTGCCGGCGTTTTCGGAAGTCAGTTGGTTTTCCAGCGCGCAAGGGGCGAGTACGTCCACATCCAGCGCCAAGAGTTCGGCATTGCTGATTTCCTTGCCGTAACCGGCTTTGTTAGTGATAAAGCCGTTGGCCTGATACTCTTTGAAGAGGGCTTCCATATCCAAGCCGTTTTCGTTGTAGATGGCGACATCGACGGTGGAAACGGCAACGACTTTCGCGCCAGATTGATGCGCGTAATAGCCTGTGTGGTAGCCCACATTGCCGAAGCCTTGAATGGCGTAGGTCGCGCCTTTAACGTCTTTGCCAAGTTTTTCCAAAGCTTGGACGGCGGCAAAGTTCACGCCGTAACCCGTCGCTTCGGTACGCGCCAGAGAGCCGCCGAATTCGACCGGTTTGCCGGTGAACACGCCCGGCGCGGATTTTTTAACGACGTTTTCGTAGGCATCAACCATCCACGACATGATTTTGCCGTTGGTGTTTACATCGGGGGCGGGAATATCGATTTTTTCGCCAATCAGCGGGGAAATGGCTTCGGAATAAGCGCGTGAAATGCGCTCCAACTCTGCTTCTGAATAATCGCGCGGATCCAAGGTAACGCCACCTTTGCCGCCGCCGTAAGGAATGCCTGCGACACAGCATTTGATGGTCATCCAAATCGACAGGGCTTTGACTTCGTCAAAATTTACATTGGGATGGAAACGCACGCCGCCTTTGTAGGGGCCGACGGCATTGTTGTGTTGCGAACGGTAGCCGGTGAAGGTTTTGACCGTGCCGTTGTCGAGTTTGACGGGGAAGCTGACTTCCAAGGCACGTTGCGGATTTTTCAGGATTTCATACACCGCAGGGTCGGCATTGAGCCGGTCGCAGGCGGTTTTCACCTGTTTGCGGGCGATTTCGAACGGATTCAGGGTTTCTTTTGCAGTAGATTGAGACATTTCTCATCCTTCTCGTGTTAGGTGGGGGTGTAAAGGTTGTACAGCCGTAACTATAACCAATTTTCTAATAAAATGTAATGATATGTAGTCAATGTTTTCGGAATAGTTTCATTTGTATAGGCTTTTATTTTTTGGCGATTGTCGGAATCTGTTTCTTATTTTCCAATATTCGCCATTGGAGCGGATTCATTGAATGAAGAATTTGATTTTGAAGGAGATTTAAATACAAAAAGGATTTTATTTTAAGATTTTGTATTTTAAATGGAAAATTATAATGAATTGGTTTTGGAGATGGGTCGGGTAAAATGGGAAATAGGGCGTGGGATTGATTTCAATCCACTACAGAAAACAGAAGAAAATAGAACAGAATACGCTGTTTGAACAGGGCTGCCGTCATAGCTGCTTGCTTTCAATATGGCAATGCCCATCAAAAACGGGACGGCTGTTGAAACCGTCCCGTTCGGGGTTTGCGGGCTACAAAAGCAGCCTGCACTTTTATTGGCAATTCATCATTAGCCGAAAAATGCCATCATGCGGTCGAGAATGGCGGCATTCACCAAGTCGATGAAGAACGCGCCCACCAGCGGCACAATCAAAAACGCTTTGTGCGAAGGACCGAACGTGCCGGTAACCGATTGCATATTGGCAACGGCGGTAGGCGTGGCGCCCAAGCCGAAGCCGCAGTGTCCGGCAGCCAGAATGGCGGCGTCGTAGTCTTTGCCCATGAAGCGGAAGGTTACGTAGTACGCATAGACCCACATCACGACGGTTTGCACCAGCAGGATGGCCATCATAGAGCCTGCCATGCCGGAAAGCTGCCACAGTTTCATACTCATCAGCGCGATTGCCAAAAAGAGACTGAGCGATGCGTTGCCGAACACGTCAATCGCGCGGTCGAACATATCGAAGCGGAACAGGTTGGTCAACGCATTGCGCAGCACCACGCCGAAGCCCAGCGCCCACACGAATTGCGGCAGTTTGAAGCCGTGTTCGGAAGCGTAAGTATAGGCAAAGGATGAGAACGCCAAACATGCGGCGAACAGTGCCATGGTTTCAATGGCGGATTCGGCTGTAATCAAACGGGTGCGGCCGGAATTTTCAAAGGTGGAGTCGTCGTATGCGCCGTCGTTGTCGCTTTGCTGGCTTTCTGCCACTGGTTTGCGTCCCATTTTGGTAATCAGGCGTCGCGCCAGAGGGCCGCCGATCAAACCGCCGGATACCAGGCCGTAAGTAGCGGAGACCATGGCCATTTCCACCGCACCGGTAATGCCGTATTTGTCCGCCAGTGTCGCGCCGTATGCGCCGCCCGTGCCGTGTCCGCCGGTCAGGGTGATGGAGCCGGTAATCAGGCCGATGAGCGGATTTTGGTCAAGCAGCACGGCCATGCCCACGCCAACCAGGTTTTGCACGATAATGAACACGCTCACAATCACCAAAAAGATGACCAGCGGAAAGCCGCCTTGTTTCAAGCGGCCGAAGTCGGCGGAAAGGCCGATGGAGGCGAAAAACGCAATCATGAAGGTGCGCTGCATATCGCCGTCAAACTCAAACGAAATGCCGGTGGTGGCATAAAGCGTGCCGATAATGGCGGCCGCCAGCAAACCGCCGGACACGGGTTCTGGAATGTTGAAATCGCGCAGGAATTTGATTTTGCGCACCAATAAGCGGCCGATGAGCAGCACGATGGTGGCGCAAATCAGCGTGTAATAAGCATTGAGTTTGATTGGTTCCATGAAGTCTCCCTTTCTTCTTGTGGAAATACAGGCCGCCGGTGCCGAATGCACGGCGCATGAAGGCGTGAATATATGCGTTTTGTTAATCTTTGTCAAAATATGGCAAGAAAATGGACACGGAACAAAAGCAGCCTGCACTTGCGGCATGAAAACAAAAACGGGACGGTTGTTCAAAACCGTCCCGCCATTTTTTGGCTTCCTGTCTGTTGTAGCTGCCTTTGCCTTTTTTCTTGCGTTCCGTTTTGTGGCGGAACAGGTTGGAGCGGACCAGCGCTTTGAGCGCGTTGTCGCGGATTTTGCCTTTATTGTGTTCGTGTTTCATGCGGATTTCCGTTGTGAATGAAAGCGGCGGATTATACGGCACAAAAAGCAGCCTGCAAAGTTCTCCTTGCATTCGCGCCGCGCCGCGCCTATATTCGGTACTTTTGTTTGGCGCACGGATATTGGGAAACATTATGGGCATTTTCAACGGGCATGGTGCAGGCTGCTTTTGCCGCCGCGCACCGAAACGGCAGGGGCAGGCGTGATGTGGGATTGGGGCACTTTGCTGTCGCTGTTTCTACTGGGCTTTTTCGGCGGCACGCACTGCGTGGGCATGTGCGGCGGTTTGAGCAGCGCGTTTGCTTTGCAGCTTCCGCCGCATATCCGCCGCGTGTGGCTGATTTTGCTGATGAATTGCGGCAGGATTGCCAGTTATGTGCTGATTGGTGCGCTGATGGGGCTGCTGTCGGGCATGGGCAGCCTGCTGAACGAAACGCACACGCTGCAAATTGTGCTGCTGGTGTTGGCGAATATTTTGCTGCTACTGATGGGGCTTTATTTGGCAGGGCTGTCAGATTGGGCGAATAAAACCGAGTGGGTGGGGCGCTGGCTGTGGCGCAAAATGCAGCCTGCACTGCAAAAACTGCTGCCCATCCGCAGTTATGCCGCGTGTTTCGGCGTGGGTGCGCTGTGGGGCTGGCTGCCGTGCGGGCTGGTGTACAATGCTTCGCTGTTTGCACTTTCCAGCGGTTCGGCCGGCACGGGGGCGCTGTATTTGCTGGCATTCGGTTTGGGCACGCTGCCCAATCTGCTGGCGATGGGGATTTTTGCCGCGCAGTTGCAGCGGTTGGTGCAGCAGCGCGGCCTGCGGTTAACCACGGGCCTGCTGATGAGCGCGTGGGCGTGCCGCCAGCTTTGGGTGGCGGTGCAGGCTGCTTTGGGCGGCTGAACGGGGGCGCAGGGCGTGGGTATGGCGGCAAGACGCCATGAAATGTTTGAATGACGGTGAATTGAAAAAATATGCAGAAAAAATATGACTGGCTTTTGTTTGATGCGGACGAGACGTTGTTTGATTATCCGTCGCACATCGGTTTGGCGCGGCTGGCGGCGCGGTACGGCATTGCGTGGACGGACGCGGATTATGCGCAGTTCCAGGCGGTGAACCAGCCTTTGTGGCGCGCTTATCAAGAGGGGCGCATTGACATCGGCCAGCTGGAAGCGCAGCGGTTTGCCGATTTGGCGGCGCGCACGGGGCAGCCTGCACCGCAATTAAACCGCGAGCTGCAACTGGAAATGGCGCAGCTGTGCAACCTTTTGCCCGGCGCGCGCGAATTGCTGGCCGCCGCGCATGGTGCGGGCATCCGCATCGGCATCATCACCAACGGGTTTGCCGTGCAGCAGGAGCCGCGCCTGCGTGCTTCGGACGTTTCCCAATATATTGATTTGTTGGTTGTTTCCGAATTGGAAGGCTTCCCGAAACCCGACCGGCGGCTGTTTGAGGCTGCGCTGCGCAAAATGAAGCAGCCTGCACCGCAGCGCGTGCTGATGATTGGCGACAATCCGGACACCGATATTGCCGGCGGCGCGCGGGCGGGCATGGATACCGCGTGGTATAACCCCAAAGGCCGCGCCTGTCCCGAACACGTTGCGCCGACGTATCACATCCGGCATTTGCAGCAGCTGCATGCGGTGGTGCTGCCGCATTAAAAAGCAGCCTGCACGTTGACGAGCCATCATCGCGGATTGAAATACAATGGCGATTTGAATCCGCCACATTCCCGAATAACCGAAAGGACACCCCCATGACCTCCACCCAAACCGTCAAATACCTGCGCGATTATGCCGCGCCCGCTCACCTTGTCCCCAAAACCGAGTTGCTGTTCGACATCATCAATGACACCGAAGTCCGCATCACCGCCACGCTGCACATCGAGCCGCAGCACGGCGCAACCAAGCTGGAACTGCACGGCGACGCGACGCTGCACCGCATTGCGTTAAACGGCGAAACGCTGCCCGAAAGCCGCTACACGCTGGATAAAGACAGCGAAACGCTCACGCTGCACGATATGCCCGCCGAGCCGTTTGTGCTGACCGTGGAAACCGAAGTCAATCCCGCCGCCAACAAATCCTTCAACGGCCTGTATGCCAGCGGCGGCAACCTTTATACGCAATGCGAACCCGAAGGCTTCCGCCGCATCACCTTCCACCCCGACCGCCCCGACGTGATGGGCGTGTTCACCACCGAAATCCGTGCCGACAAAACCGCCTTTCCCGTGCTGCTTTCCAACGGCAACCCAATTCGTTCAGGCAGCCTGCACGATAATCCCAACCGCCATTTCGCCGTGTGGCACGACCCGTTCGCCAAGCCCACTTATCTGTTCGCGCTGGTGGCGGGTGATTTGGCGGTGCGGCGCGACACGTTTAAAACCCGCAGCGGGCGCGACGTGGCGATTGCGTTTTACACGCGCGCCGAAGATGCCGACAAAACCGCGTTCGCCATCGAATCGCTGAAAAACGCGATGAAGTGGGACGAAGACCGCTTCGGGCTGGAATACGATTTGGATATTTTCATGGTCGTGGCCGTGGGCGATTTCAACATGGGCGCAATGGAAAACAAAGGCCTGAACATCTTCAACACCAAATATGTGCTGGCAGACGAGCGCACCGCCACCGACCCCGATTTTGAAGGCGTGGAAAGCGTCATCGGCCACGAATATTTCCACAACTGGACGGGCAACCGCGTTACCTGCCGCGACTGGTTCCAGCTTTCGCTCAAAGAAGGTCTGACCGTGTTCCGCGACCAAGAATTTTCGAGAGACAGAGCCAGCCGTGCCGTGCGCCGCATTGAAAACGTGAAAATGCTGCGCCAGCACCAGTTTGCCGAAGACGCAGGCCCGATGGCGCACCCCGTCCGCCCCGCCAGCTATGTGGAAATGAACAATTTCTACACTCTGACCGTGTACGAAAAAGGCGCGGAAGTGGTGCGGATGTACCACACCTTTTTGGGCGAAGAAGGCTTCCAGCGTGGCATGAAACTTTATTTTGAACGCCACGACGGGCAGGCCGTAACTTGCGACGATTTCCGCGCCGCCATGGCCGATGCCAACGGCGTGGACTTCGACCAGTTCGCCCTGTGGTATTCGCAGGCCGGCACGCCCGTGTTGGACGTTTCAGGCAGCCTGCAATCCGAAGGCAGCCTGCACACCTACACGCTGCACGTCAAACAAAGCCTGCCCGACACGCCCGATATGCCCGCCGCCGACAAACGCCCGATGATGATGCCGCTTGCCGTCGCCCTGCTGGACGAGAACGGCGAAAAAATCCCGTTTGCGCTTTCAGGCAGCCTGAAATCCGAAAGCAGCCTGCAATCCGAAACCGTGCTCACTGTAAACCAAGCCGAGCAGACCTATGAGTTGCAACTTGCCCGCCCCGTGCAGAGCGTTACCCCGTCCCTGCTTCGCGGCTTCTCTGCCCCCGTGCATCTGCATTTTGATTACACGGACGCGCAACTCGCCCACCTGCTCGCCCACGACGACGACCCGTTCGCCCGTTGGGAAGCCGGGCAAACCCTGTACCGCCGCGCCATCGCCGCCAACGAAGCCGCGCTGGAAAACGGAACAGACCTGCCCGAACACGCCGCGCTCGCCGAAGCCCTGCGCCGCATCCTGAACGACCAAAGCATCGACCCTGCCTTCAAAGCCCTGCTGCTGCAAGTGCCCGCCGAAAGCGAACTGTGGGACGGCCGCACCCGAATCGACCCCGTGCGCACCGCCGCCGCCCGTGAAGCGCTGCACCAAGCCCTTGCAGGCAGCCTGCACGGCGAACTGCTGGCCGCCGCACTCAACGCTCGCGAAGCCGAAAACGCCGACAAGCGCGGCAAGCAAATCAGCATATACGGCTACAACCCGCAGGATGCCGCCCAACGCAGCCTGCAATACACCGCCTTCGCCCTGCTGCACCGCTTCGACGACAGCGCGATTATGGCGCAGGTGTTTGAACATTATGACGAAATCGCCCGCAAAAACATGACCCACGAATGGGGCATACTCACCGCCGTGAACCACAATGAAAGCCCGCGCCGCAACGAACTGCTCGCCCGCTTCGCCGCCAAGTTCGACGACCAAGCCCTCGTGATGGACAAATACTTCATGCTGATTGCGTCCAGCCGCCGCAGCGACACCCTCGCCCAAGTGCAGGCTGCCCTGACGCACCCGCGCTTCGAAATTGCCAATCCCAACAAAGTCCGCGCCCTCATCGGCACATTCGCGCGCAACGTCCCCCACTTCCACGCGGCGGACGGCAGCGGCTACCGCTTTGTGGCGGACAAAATCCGCGCAATCAACGCCTTCAACCCGCAAATCGCCGCCGGACTCGCCCGCAGCTTCAACCTGATGCAGCGCGTCGAACCGCAGCGCCAAGCCTTGATGCGGCAGCAATTGCAGGCACTCGCCGACCTGCCTGATTTGTCCAAAGACGTGCGCGAGATTGTGGAGAAGATTTTGGGCTAGGGCGGTTTCGGGCAACATGGGAAAGCAGCCTGCACTTTGCGAAAACGGAAGTGCAGGCTGCTTTTTTATAGTGGATTAAAATAAAAATGAGACAAGGTGGCGAGCCGCAAGGCGTACAAGTAGTACGTCAAGGTGAGCCAACGCCGTATCATTGCGATTTTAATTCACTATATCTTCAAAAAACATGGCGTTGGGTTATTCGATTGGGCTATATTGAATATAACTGATTAAAGAATAAAGGATATTATCAAATATTCTTGGAAAGGCGGATTCGTCCGCATTAAGATGGCGGCATTCCAAACAGAACGAAACGGGGCACCGCCATGAGCAAACATATTCTTTTTTCGGTGAGCGACAGCACGCCGCTGGCCGAACTTTACCAACGCTTGGGCCAAGGCGTGGACATTATCGAGCAGCACACCGCGTTTGCCCACAAGCGCGCGCTGCCCACCGTGCAGCAGGCCATCGGCCATTTGCGCCGCTTTATTTCGGGCGAATTGGGCACGGACGAAGGCGCAAAGCTGTGGTTCAAGAAGCTGACCAAACTGGCGGAAGAAGTGGGCGATATGACGCCGGCGCAGTCGGCCTATATTTTGGCGGCGGCGGAAGTGGCGCATGCGGCATCGCACATGGGGCATGTGAACATGGCGCTGAGCCGCGGCAACCGCACCCCCGCCGATGCGGAATATGTGAAGCTGCAAACCGCCTATGTGAATTTCGCCTTCAAAGGCGTGGACGAATTTTTACGCTTGGCAGACAAAAGCATTCCTGCTTATTTTGAATTTGCCGAAGAAAGGGCCGCCTGATTGGCGGAAAAAAAGGAGAACAATATGACGCAGAACACCCGATATGCCTATACCGTGATTGTGCCGCAACACGGTGCGGATTATGCGGAACAGGCCGCCGATATTGCCGCGCAAACCCGCGCGTGGCTTCAAAAGCAGCCTGCAGATACGCACATCGTGCGCCAAACGGTGTTTTTCCGCGACGCGGAGCAACTGAACGCCGTGGCAGGCGAATTCCGCCGCCAATTCCAAGCCGCCCTCGAACGCAACCTGCCGCAAACCGCGTTTGTCAGCCAGCCGCCGGCCGACGGCAAACTGCTGGCGGTGGAAATTACCGCCGTTTCGGGCGCGCAAGTGGCACAGGAAAACGACGGCCTGACGCTGGTGCGGCACGACGGCATCACGTTTGTGCACACGCATGGCGACGCATTGCAGGGCAGGGCGGCATTGGGCGAAAACGCGTTTGCCGACACATTGGATGTGTTGAATGAAAACAAACGCTTGCTGGCACAAGGCGGCGCGGGTTTGGCACAGGTGTTCCGCACATGGTTTTATATGGGCAGCATTGTCGCCCCCGATTCGCTCAGCGCGGACGGCATCCAGCGTTATAAAGAACTGAACCGCGCCCGCACGGTGGCGTTTGACGGCGTGCGGTTTTTGCGCGATACGCTGCAAAAGCAGCCTGCATTCGATGTGTATCCCGCCTCCACCGGTATCGGCATGGGCGGCGAAGACGTGGCGTTGTCGTGCAGCGCGCTGTTGACCGAGCGCAAAGACGTGTTCACCCTGCCGCTGGAAAACCCGCGTCAAACGCCCGCTTTCGATTATGCGCGCCATTACAGCCCCGAAACGCCGAAATTCGCCCGTGCTATGGCGGTGGTGTACGACAATCAGGCCGCCGTGTACATTTCCGGCACCGCATCGATTACCGCATCCGAAACGCAGCACATCGGCAACACGGCCAAGCAGACCGAAGAAACCTTGCTGAACATCGCCACGCTGATTAGCGCGGAAAATTTCGCCAACGCCGGTTTTGCCGGATTCGGCGCGAAGCTGACCGATTTGGCGGTGGTGCGCGCTTATGTGAAACACGCGGCGGATTACGAAACCGTGCGCCGCGAATGCGAGAAACAGCTGCCCGGCGTGCCGGTGGTGTACACGGTGGGCGATGTCTGCCGCGACGATTTGCTGGTGGAATTGGAAGCCGTTGCCCATATCCGCCGCCAATAAACGGGCAAAAACACAGTGGGTGAAACCCGCAAAAAGTGCAGGCTGCTTTGAAGGCAGGCTGCACCCCGAAAACAAAAGCCAACAAGGACAAAACCATGCAACTTTATGATATTCCGGAATATTCTCTGGACGAATTATACGATTACTACAACCGCACCATCGACCTGGCCGCGTCGTATGACTGGGTCGTCCACCCGCGCACGCAATTTCACGTGCAATCCGCCCTACGCGACTACCGCAAATTTGCCGACGGCGAATTGGACATCGATTTGGGCACGAAACGCTGGTTCCGCGTGATGTCGCATTTGGTGGAAGAAGTGGGCGATTTGGACGACAACCAAACCGCGCTGGTTTTGGCGCTGGCGGAAATCGGCCATGCGGCGGCGCACTTGGGGCATTTGAACACGGCGTTGAGCCGCGGTGGCCGCACCGAGGCGGACGTGAAATACGAAGAGCTGAACCGCGCTTATGTCGGCTTCGGTTTTAAATGCGCGGAAACCTATCTGAACCTGATTCAAAAACACTGACGGACGACGCGCCGCCGCCATTGCCAGCCCGAAAACGGAACACCTGTTTTCGGGCTGGCCGTTTCAGCAGGGTGCAGGCTGCTTTTGATGGTGCGCGAAAAGCAGCCTGCACTTTTGCTTGTGTTAAAATACGCGGGTGATTTTATTGTTGAGATAATAAAAATGTATAAAAATCAGAATATTGTTGTGGGGCTTTCCGGCGGTGTGGATTCATCGGTAACCGCGGCGCTGCTCAAACGCGGCGGTGCCAACGTGCGCGGCGTGTTCATGCAGAACTGGGAAGACGACGACAACGACGAATATTGCAGCATCAAACAGGATTCGCTGGACGCGATGGCCGTGGCGGATATTGTGGGCATCGACATCGATATCGTGAACTTCGCCGCGCAATACAAAGACAAAGTGTTTGCCTATTTTTTGCAGGAATATCAGGCCGGCAGGACGCCGAATCCCGATGTGCTGTGCAATGCCGAAATCAAATTCAAATGTTTTTTGGATTACGCGGTGGCCGAAGGCGCGGAAGCGATTGCCACCGGCCATTATGCGCGCAAAGAAGTGCGCGACGGCGTGCATTACCTGCTGCGCGGCGCGGACGGCAACAAAGACCAAAGCTATTTCCTGTACCGCCTGCAACCGTATCAGCTGCAAAAAGCCCTGTTTCCGCTGGGGCATTTGGAAAAGCCCGAAGTGCGCCGTTTGGCGGTCGAATTCGGCCTGCCCACCGCCGCCAAGAAAGACAGCACCGGCATTTGCTTTATCGGCGAGCGGCCGTTCCGCGAATTCCTGCAAAAATACCTGCCCACGCATAACGGCAACATGGTCACGCCCGAAGGCAAAATTGTCGGCGAACATGTGGGGCTGACGTTTTACACCATCGGCCAGCGCAAAGGCTTGGGCATCGGCGGCGCGGGCGAGCCGTGGTTCGTGGCGGGCAAAAACCTGCCGAAAAACGAACTTTTGGTGGTGCAGGGGCACGACCACGAACTGCTGTACACCCGCTCCCTGCAAATGAATCAGTTGAGCTGGACGCTGCCCGAAAAACCGCGTGAAGGCCGCTACACCTGCAAAACGCGCTACCGCATGACTGATGCAGCCTGCACGTTGCAGTATTTGTCGGACGATACGGCCGAATTGCAGTTTGACGAGCCGCAATGGGCGGTAACACACGGGCAGTCGGCCGTGTTGTACGACGGCGAAGTCTGCTTGGGCGGCGGCATTATCACCGCCACCGACAAACCGTTGATTTTGCTGTGAACCAAAGCAGCCTGCACTTGGGACGGCCAATATGAACCGGCGACAATTCCTCAGCTATTCCGCATTGGCGGCCGGCACGGCAACCGCGGCTTGGTGGCAGCTTCGGCGCAGCAATCATCAACCGAGCGTGTCGGTGCGGCGCATCGGCCTGCCTTTGGCGCACGCCCTGCGCGACGCACAGTTGCCGCTGACCCATTCGCGCGAGCAAAGCTGCGACACGCTGATTTTGGGCAGCGGAGCGGCCGCATTGTCCGCCGCATGGTGGCTGGTTCGGAACGGGCAGCGAAACATCCTGCTGGCCGAAGGCTTCGAGCGCAACGGCAACCAGGCGGCATACACATTCGGCGAATCCAAAAGCAGCCTGCACGCGCCTGCAGGCGCGCATTATCTGCCGCAGTCCTCCGCCGAAAGCATACATGTGCGGCAAATGCTGCATGATTTGGGCATTATCCAAGGCAGCAACCCGCTCACCCATCCCATCTATTCCGACATGGATTTGGTGCACCAGCCCGACGAGCGCGTGTGGGCGGACGGCGCATGGCACAGCGGCCTGCTGCCCCGCCAAGACGCAGACACGCAACGCTTTTTCCAATACATCGCCACATTGCGCCACGCCAAAGATGCGTCGGGCAACAAAGCCTTTGCCATGCCGGTGGCGTTGAGTTCAGCAGCGGAAGAATGGCGGCGGTTCGACCGCATCACCTTCGCCCAATGGCTGAAACAGCAGGGCTACCAATCGCCCGTGCTGTGGTGGTATTTGGATTATTGCTGCCGCGACGACTACGGGCAGGGCGTGGCGCAGGTGTCCGCCTTTGCCGGGCTGCATTATTTTGCCGCGCGGGGCAACGAAAACGCCGCCGTGCTCACATGGGCGGACGGTCTGAACCACATTGCCGAAAAACTCAGGCAGTTCATCGGCTTACAGGAATTGGCCGATTTCCCCGATACCGTCGAATACGCATTGCGGCGGCCTGCCAGCGTGCCGGCCGTCGCATTGTCCGTGGAAGAGCAGGACGATGCGGTGAACGTGCATCTGCGCCACACGCAAAACGGCAAAACACATTTGATACGCGCGAAAAACGTGATTTGCGCCATGCCGCTGGCGGTGGCGAAACGGGTGCTGCGCCATGCCGAACGATACGGTTTCGCCGCGCAAAACCCATTGCCGCAAAGCGCACCGTGGCTGGTCGGCAATTTTGTGTTGCGCCGTTTCCCCAATGAAGCCGCGCATACCGAACTGGCGTGGGACAACATCCGCTACGGCTCGCCCGCGCTGGGCTATGTGGTGGCGAGCCATCAGGCGATTCGTGTTGCCAAGCCCGAACAGACGATTTTCACGGCCTACCGCGCTCTGAACCACGCACCGCCCGACCAAGTCCGCCGCCAGTTGCTGCACGCCGCCGATGAAGATTTGCTCGCTTTGGCGGCAGAAGATTTACTGGCGGTTTACGGCAAATCGTTTTGGCGCGCCGTCGTGCATGTGGATATTGCCGTGCGCGCGCATGCCATGGCAGTGCCGGCAGTGGGCTATCTTTCCAATCCGCTGCTGCTGGAACTGCGCGGCCACCATTCGCGCCTGCAATTCGCCCACAGCGATTTGAGCAGCTATTCCGTGTTTGAAGAAGCCGTGCATTGGGGTGTTCAGGCGGCGCAGCGGCTGTTGGGATAGGGCGGCAGCCTGCACGTGCGGCGGATGTGAAGTCCAATTAAATAAAGAAAGCAGCCTGCACTTTGAAGGTTTGAAGTGCAGGCTGCTTTTGAAACGTCGGATGGCAGGTTTGGGTAAGGAATGGGGTTGTTCTAGTGATTTGTGATGGCTTTGGTAGGGGAATCGGAATAGCTGGCTTCTGCCAAGGTAACATAATTTGGAATATTGGTATTTCCCATCACATTATCTGTTTATGGCTGGTTGAGAAATCAAATAATGTTCGGAAAAATATTTAAACGCATCGTTACCGCATTCAGGTGTACTGTCTATCCAAAATTTATAGGAATTCCCAGCAGGTGCTGAACGTGTATAAATACTTAAATTTTTAAATAGAATAACCTGATATTTTTTATCAAAAAAAATCTCGTAATACAGAGTTGTATAGTTTATTTTTTTAGGTGTGTATATATATGTAACGATGGCATCTCTTGACGCTGATGATGAATGAAAAGAATAAAATTCTTGATTATTAAAAATAATTTTATCCTTTCTGAAATAAAAAGGCGCATTTTTTCTTAAATTATCTGCACTTTCTTTCGTGAGATTTCTCCACTGCTCCGGCGTCACATAAACCGTAATCCCCGCCTGCTTGCACATTTGTGCTGCATAAATTCGGACGACGACCGCTTCCACCGCCCAATAAATCAACACCCAGCCCATCGCCAGCATAAATTCCCAAAACGCCCCCCATTTTCCCGCACGGGGGTTGTCGGGGCGGAAGCGGCGGAACAGGTACCTGCCGATTTTCATGGCAAATTTGGTCAGCAGAATCCAGATGGCTAGAAAGATAAACAGGACGATGGTGATCATGATTGCCTCTCAGTTTAAAAGTGCAGGCTGCCTGCAAAACAAGGCAGCCTGAAAAACGGTCTGCACGGGCAAACGGTTTTTCAGGCTGTCTGGGCGGGATATTGTGAGCGGCGGGCGGTTCGCTGCAAACTGGCAAACTCCAAGAGGGTTGCCGCATTGGGAATGTTGGTATTTGGGGTATTAGTGTTTGACATTTTCAGTCTCCAATTTCGGGGTTAAGATTTTTGGTACGAAATATTCGCTCATGTTATTTTCAATACCGAGTCGAACTCTTGGCGAATCAGGAGAATAGCAAGCCACCGCAAATAGCCACGGTGTTCTTGCCCCACCTGTACCACCTAAGCCTTTTTCAAAAGCAAACCATGTTTTTTCAGCAATAACCTCCTTTCTTTCTCTGTCTATAATTTGAATACTTGCTCCTGCTACCCAATGTTTACGAAGTGCCGGATCTACGTTTACTTCATAAGTAACAGCGTAGCGTGCAGGATTCTTTACAATTCCTTCATTTTGAAGATGATTTTTTCTTCCTGAGTATCGAGTAACAACCTCCTTGTTATTTATGGATTCCAATACATCTACATAGCGATAATAATATTTTTTGTCTCCATTCTTTAAAAATGATTCGATAAAATATTTTCCGCTAGCACCCTGATCTAAAGCCGCATATTCCCACATCGGATCGTAGTGGTTGCTGTTTCTGAATTTATTATCTTCCGTTATCACCTTCAACAGCATAATCCCTTCCACATTGTCCACCGTCCGATAAATCTTCTCCCCCGCCGTTTTGCATTGTTCGTTAAACACGGCTTCGGCTTCTTTGTATTTTCTGTCCCACTCTTCTTGTGCCTGTATTTCTTCTTTGCTCGGGCCGAATTGTTTGGGAATAATCCAAACAAACAGCATCAGGATAGCGGCGGCGGTCAGGCTGCCTGAAAGGATTTTGCCGGCGTTCTGTTTGGGCTTTTTATAGGCCAAGCGGACGAGAAACCAAAGCAACAGCAGCATGGTGCCCCAATAGCCGATTGCGA
>ERZ773077.1663-NODE-1663-length-14923-cov-70.975652_pt1 | contig 14923 bp, 15 predicted proteins | sample MGYA00580612_ERZ773077 | MGnify/ENA primary metagenome ERZ773077 (study PRJEB29015, sample SAMEA2737971) | human oral metagenome | biome: human oral; feature: human-associated habitat; material: dental | place: China | collected 2021 ...
AGTAGTTGACTTTGTTGGACAGCAGGACTTTGGAAACGGCATCGGCTTCTTCTTGGGTGAAGCTCGGCCACGGGGAGAGGGCGGTGTTGAGCATGACGGGCTTTCCGGCCGTCTGAAAACCGTTCAGACGGCCTTTAATCGAAAAACGAAACGGCGGATTGTAGCTTTTCAGACGGCCTGTTTGAATACGGCGGCGGATTTATTTTTGCCCGTCCGCTTGTTCGGACTTCGTTGTCAAAGCGTTTCAGACGGCCTGATTAAGGGTTTGGCCGGATTGCCGACGACGGTCAGGCCGTCTGAAACATCGGATATCACCGCCGCGCCCGCTCCGACAATGACGTTTGCGCCGATTTTGATTTGCTGGCGGGTACACGCGCCTATGCCTATCCAAGAACCGCCGCCGATTTGCGTGCCGCCCGCCAGGTGGGCGCCGGGGCTGATGTGGACGAAGCCGCCCAGAATGCAGTCGTGATCGACCGTGGCGGCGGTGTTGACGATTGCGCCGCCGCCGATGCGGCAGCACGGTTGGATGACGGCTTGTGCGAAGATTACGCTGCCTGCGCCGATTTCGACATCGGGCGCGATGACGGCACTCGGATGAATGATAACAGGCAGGGTGAAGCCCAGCGCGGCAAAACGGCGGCAGAGGCGTTCGCGGACGGCGTTGCCGCCGACGGCCACGGCCAAATCGTATTCGGCGGGTAAAACGCCCATGCTTGCCAGCCCTGTGCAGCCGATGACGGGCAGGCCGAGTATTTCCCCTTCCGCTTCGTCGTCGAGAAAGACGATTTCCGTCCAGAGGGCGGCGGCCAGCGCGGTGGCGGCAACGACCTTGCCGTGGCCACCCGCACCGATAATGGCGAGTTTTTTATGTGTTTTCTGCATGGGTGTTTCCAAGATTGGAGGCGGCAGGCCGTCTGAAAACGCCGTTTATTTCGAGCCGCGTATTTTCTTCGTTGCTTTCACGACGCGTTCGTAAAGGGACGGAGACAACGCATCTTGTAGATACACGCTTTTTACGCCGATTTCCTGTGCGGCCTGTTCGGCCGATATTTCGGCGTACGAACCGGCGACGGGTGTGCGTTCGCGGCCGTATTGGGTAACGGCATAGGTTTTTTCGTTGATGCGTTCGTAACGTTTCCCGCCTTCTTGGAGCTCGAAATTATCGTGGTAAACGGTGCTTTCTATGAGGATGCCGTTTTCGTATGTGAGGACGGGGCCTTGATATTCGATGTCATCGTTGCTGAAATACAGTTCTGCCCTCGGTGCGGGGAGCGCGCGGTCGAGAAAGAGATGCATGCAGAGTTGCGAACCTCTGTTTTCAACAACCGGAACTTTCATACATATGCGCGGGTTGTTGTAATTTACGGGTCTTCTGCGCCTTTCGATTTGCCGATCTATCTCGTTGAGATAGTAAAGGTTTTTCAGCGTTAGGATATTGCCGCCGTTATAGGTGCTTGTATTGTTGCCGTAATAAACAACGTTTCGGTTGTTATTGTGAATGGCGTTTAGGTTGTAGCCGTAGCTTACCAAGGCAGGGTGGTTTTGCAATGCGCCACGGGTTACATCGTAGGCGGAGGCCGTCTGAAAGGAGCAGGCCAGTATCGTTGCGGCGAATAGTCGGAATGTTTTCATGTTTTTTCGGGTCGGATTGGGGATGGGGCCGTCTGAAAGTGCGGTTTCGGCGGAGCGGAAACGGGTTTCGGACGGCCGGTTTTATGCGTCGTCGTTGCCGGTAAATTTGGTGACGGTGGCTTCGCCTTCGCTGTTGATGCCGCTGCGGTCCAAGACTTTTTTAACCGTTAAAAAGAGGATTTTGATGTCCAGAAGCAGGGAGCGGTTTTCGACATACCATACGTCGAGGCGGAATTTTTCCGGCCACGAGATGGCGTTGCGGCCGTTTACCTGCGCCCAGCCGGTGATGCCGGGGCGCACAAGGTGGCGGCGGCGTTGTTCGGCGTTGTAGAGCGGCAGGTATTCCATCAGCAGCGGGCGGGGGCCGACGAGGCTCATGTCTCCCTTCAATACATTCCACAGTTCGGGAAGTTCGTCCAGGCTGGCGGCGCGCAGTTTGCGTCCGAAGGGTGTGAGGCGTTCGGCATCGGGCAGGGGGCGGCCGTTTTCGTCCGCCGCGTCGCGCATGGTGCGGAATTTGTACATCACGAAGGGGATGCCGCCGCGTCCGGGACGGACTTGGCGGAACAGGACGGGCGTGCCGAGTTTGCGCCGTATCTGCCAGGCGAGGAGCAGCAGGACGGGCGACAGCAGGACGAGTGCGGCGGCGGCGATGATGATGTCGAGCAGGCGTTTGACGAGGTCGGTCATGGTTTTCAGACGGCCTTTATTCGGCTTTCGCGGGTTTGCCGGTCAGTGCTTCCATACACAGTTGGTATTCGGCCTTGCCCGCATCGCGTGCGAAGATTGCATGGTCGGATTTCGGGACTGCGTTTAAAGCCGATTGCGGCAAACGGTACATGCTGCGGGCGACACGGGCGATTTGCCGTTCGACGAAGGTGCGGGTGGCGTCGTTTTGGGCAACCACCATGTAGCGTTCGGTCATTTTTTCCATTGCCTGCCCGATGTCCGTACCGGCCAGCCTTTCGCCCATGGCGGTTTGCGCCATCAGGCCGGTGAGGATGCATCTGTCTTGGACGGAGGCTTCCCGAGGCTCTGCGGATGCGGCGGAAAAAGTGGCGGCAAAAAGTATGGCGGCGGCGTATTTTGATGTGTTCATTGGTATTCCTCGGTTTGACAAAAGGCCGCCTGAAGCTTTTTCAGACGGCCTTCATCGCTTATTCGGCCATGTTTTTCATGCAGACTTCCATTTCGGCCCTGCCGGCTTCCGTAGCCAGTTCCTCGTAGTCTGCCGGTTTTACTTTTAAGCCGGCTTGTTTGGCTTCTTTCAGGATGACTTCGGTTTTTTTTAGTGTGTATTTGATTTGTTCGCCCATGATTCCGGACAGGTTTTTGTCATCCGCAAAGGGTTTGAGGTATTTGGCTTCCAGTTTTTTCTGTATGGCCGGGCGTTTTTCGCCTTTCAGGCCGGACAACAGGGAGTCGTATGCCATATTGGCGGCTGCGTTGCAGAAGGCTTCGATGGTTTGCTGTTTTTCAATGTTTTGCTGTTTGCTGTCTTCGGGCGGTGCTGCAAAGGCGGCGGAGGCGACCAGCAGCAGGACGGCGGTGAGGGTGGCTTTGGTATTCATGTTTTTCCTTTTCGGTCGGTATCGTGTTTACGGGGGTAGGCGGGTTGCCTCGCATTGCAGGCCGTCTGAAAGGTGGGATTTTCGGTTTCAGACGGCCTGATTGGCGGATTCTATCAGTTTGACATTGCGGCTTCCATACATAGTTGGAATTCGCCTTTGCCGACTTCTTCGGCTATGTATTTGTAATCCGATTTTTCCAAGTTCGGGTTCAGCTTGGATTGGTAGATTGAGCCGGTCAGGCGTGTGACGGTTTCTTGAACCATTTCGCGGGCTTTGACGTGTTTGGCCGCAGGCATGAAGCGTTTCAGCAGTCTTTTTTCGGCTTGTTCGCGTTTTTCGCCGTTCAGTCTGGCCAATACGGCATCATGGGCGATGGTGGCGGAAAGTTTGCAGAAGGTGGTTGCCGCTTCGGAGGCTTGTGTTGTTTCGGCGGTTTGCGCCGGTTCGGCGGCGAAGGCGGGAGCGGTTAAAACGGCGGCCAAAACGAAGGCGGCGGTGCGGGTTTTCATGGGAAGTCCTTTTGGGGTTTGTTATGCCGTGTGGGCGGCGGAAAGCGCGGTAATTTACACGAAGCCTTCTATCATGGCAATGATGCGGCGGTAGGCGGTGTCGCGGTCGAAGCGGCGGGCGATTTCGTCGCGTTGCACGGGGGCTTGGCGGTTGTGCGTCAGGCGGCGGTAGGCGGCGGCGAAGTCCGCGCCGTTGCCCGAGCGGTAGTGTTCGTGCGGCAGCAGGTTCAGCAGCCGGTGTACTTCGGGGTTTTGCTGGCTGTTGAGGATGGGTTTTTGCAGTGCCATGTAGTCGGACAGTTTGTTGGTGACGGACTGCATGGCGTAGCTGTGGATGGGGTTTACCGCGATGTCGCAGCCTTTGGCCAGCGACATCATTTCGCGGTAGGGCAGGTAGCCGTGGAAGATGATGCCGCCGTCTGAAAATTTCTGTTGCAGACGGGCGAGGTCGGGGCCGCCGCCGCAGATGTGCAGTTCCACCGCTTCGCCCGCCGCTTCGAGCAGGCGCACGCCTTGGCAGACGGTTTCGACGTCGTAGCTGTGGCTGAGGGTGCCGAGGTAGAACAGGCGGGTTTTACGTTCGGCGAAGCGGTGCGGCGGGATGGCGGCGATTTCGCCGAAGTCGGCACCGATGTAGACGGTTTCGGCGGGTACGTCGGGATTGGCGGCGCGGGCGCGGGCAAGGTAGCTGTCGGAGACGGCGATCAGGCCGTCGGCGCAGGCGTAGGCGCGGTCGGCGCGGCGGGCGAAGGGCAGGCGGCGCGGCGGGAGTTTTTTGATGAAGGGCAAAACGGCGGAGAAGGATTCGGGCCATACGTCTTGCACGTCGGTAATCAGTTTGAAGCCCAGCCGCGCTTTGTGTTGCCCCAGCAGGATGTTGCTGCCCATCAGCGGGTAGGCGGAATAGACGACGTCCTGCGAATACGGCGGGCAGTTTTGCAGCCAGCGTTCGAGATTTTTGACGAAGGTGCGGTGGCTTTTCAGGCGGGCGGGGGAAACGTTTTTGCGGTAGCCGTCTTCGGCCAGCAGCATGACTTTCAGACGGCCTTCCGATGCGGCGGCCGCGTCTTCGGGGCGGCGTAAGGTTTTGTCGTGGTGGCGGAAATTGCTGGTAATCAGCAAAACGTCGTGCCGTTCGGCCAGCCGTTCGGCCAGATAGCGGAAACGGTTGAAGTAGGGTTCGTTCGGCAGCGAGCAGAAAGGGGCGACGATGGTGATGTTCATGGTGCGGGAGGCCGTCTGAAAAGGGGGTATTGTAAGGGCGGCGGTTTTATCCACAAAGTGTGTGCGGGAGGCCGTCTGAAAAACAGTTTGCCGCCATGTGGCGGGCGGCGGTCGGTCGGGGGGTGGTTTCAGGATGGTTTTCTGCCGCCGGTGCGGGTTTTGTATGTCGGGTTTGCCGCGCATGTGTGCTTCGGCAATCCGCGGCCGTAGGCTTGGTTTTTGTCGGGTGCGGTTTTGCGGATGAGGCCGTCTGAAAGCGCGGTTTGGTTGGATGAAACGGTTTTTTCAGACGGCTTTACAGTGCGTAGGCGGCCATGGTCGTGCGGTAGATTTCGTCATCCGAACACAGGCGGGTAACGCGTTCGTGCAGGGCGTGGCCGAAGGTTTGCCGCAGTTCGGGCGAGCGGACGAGTTGTTCCAGCGCGTCGGCCAGCGCGGCCTGGTCGCGCAGCGGGGTGCAGAAACCGGTTTTGCCGTTTTCCACCATTTCGGCAATGCCCGCTGCGTCGTAGCTGGCGACGGCGGTGCGGTATAGCCCGGCTTCCAAAATATTGTTGCCCACGCCCGCGCCGTGGTCGCCCGCACAGTCCAGGGTGTTCACCAGAATATCGGTGTCGGCGAAATAGGCGTTCAAATCCCGCACCGCGCCGAGGAAGGAAACTTTGTCGGCAATGCCCAGCCGTCCGGCCTGCGCTTCTAGGGCGGGGCGTTCTTCGCCCGTGCCCGCGATGTGTAGCCGGACGGGCAGGCCGCGTTGCAGCAGGGTGTGGAAAACGTCTATCGTCAGGTGGACGGCGCGTACTTTGTCCAAGCGCGACAATGTGCCGAGCATGACGAAACCGCGCGGTGTTTTGGCGGAAACGGCGGGGGCGGGCGGCAGGGCGTTGTAGGTGTAGGCGGTGCGTCCGGCAGGAAAGCCGTGGCGGATGAGTTTCTGCTGTTCGTGGCGGCAGTTGGCGATGATGTATACGCCGAGCTTGGCAAACAGGCGGGCGATTTTGGGATAGGTTTCGGGGTTCAGGCCGCGCGCGTGGTAGAAAACCTTGCTGCGCGGCGAGCAGATTTTGGCCGCTATCGCGCAGGCGGGGACGATGCGCGCCATTTGGCAGTGGACGATGTCGGGGCGTTCGCGGCGCAGCAGGCGGGCGAAGGACAGGGCGGCGCGCAGGTAGCCGGTGCGGCCGCCGCCGTAAAAGTCGATGTTTTGCCAACGCATGCCCGCGGCTTGTGCGTCGGAGACCAGCGGGCCGTCGGATGCGGCCAGCAATACGTCGTGTCCGTGCCGTGCCAGCAGGCTGCCGAGGCGCAGGCTGGCGGTTTCGGTGCCGCCCAGCCCGCCCATGGAGGTGGCCAGTATGATTTTCATGGGTGTTCCGTGTGTTTGAAGGCCGTCTGAAAGAAAGGTTTGCGGTTATAGCAGGCCGTTTGTCCGACGGCAATCGGTATTTGCGGTTCTGTCCGACGGCTGATGCGGAAAGGCCGTCTGAAAATGCGGGTGGTGCTTTTCAGACGGCCTCGGACGGTGTGCGTGCGTCAGGGGCGGTTGCGGACGGCGTCGGCCAGCAGGGCGAGCATTTCTTCGGTGGTGTCCCAGCCGATGCAGGCATCGGTGATGCTTTGGCCGTAGGTTTCGGGTTTGTCCTGACGGCCTTCGACAAGGTGGCTTTCCACCATCACGCCCATGATGTTTTGTTCGCCGTTGCGGATTTGCGCCGCCACGTCCCGGGCGACTTCCATTTGGCGGGTGTAGTCTTTGCGGCTGTTGGCGTGGCTGCAGTCTACCATCAGGCGGGGGCTGACTCCGGCTTTGGTCAGTTGGGCAACTGCGTCTCGGACGTGTTCCGCGCTGTAGTTCGGCTCTTTGCCGCCGCGCAGGATGACGTGGCAGTCGGGGTTGCCCGCGGTGTGGACGATGGCGGAGTGTCCGGCTTTGGTAACGGAGAGGAAGTGGTGCGGATGGGAGGCCGCGCCGATGGCGTCGATGGCGATTTTGAGGTTGCCGTCGGTGCCGTTTTTGAAGCCGACGGGGCAGGACAGGCCGCTGGCAAGTTCGCGGTGCACCTGGCTTTCGGTGGTGCGCGCGCCGATGGCGCCCCAGGAGATGAGGTCGGCGTAATACTGCGGGGTAATCATGTCGAGGAATTCGGTGGAGGCGGGCATGCCGAGGTTGTTCAGGTCCAACAGCAGGCGGCGGGCTTGGCGCAGGCCGAAGTTGATGTCGAAGGTGCCGTCCAGATAGGGGTCGTTGATGAGGCCTTTCCAGCCGACGGTGGTGCGCGGTTTTTCAAAATAAACGCGCATGACGATGAGCAGCTCTTTTTCGTATTTTTGACGCAGGGGCAGCAGGCGGCGGGCGTATTCGAGGGCGGCTTTGGGGTCGTGGATGGAGCAGGGGCCGATAACGGCGAGCAGGCGTTTGTCGCGGCCGTGGATGAGGTCGGCGATTTGGTTGCGGGTGCTTTCGACGAGTTCGGCCGCCTTGTCGTCCAGCGGCAGTTCATAGAGGTGGGCGATGGGGGGCAGCAGTTCGTCTATGCCGTTGATGCGGATGTCGTCGGTTTTGTTCATGCGGGTCATGGCTGTTTCCGTTGTCGTGTTGTTTTTGTCAGGCGGGAAGGATAGCCGCCACGGCAGGGACTTGGCAAGGTGGAATTTGCGGTTTTGTGTTATTAAATTGCTTAATTTTCCGTTTTCGGCGTTGTTTGTTATTTGATGCGCCGTTTTGTGTGGTTTTATGGCATTTTGTTTTCTCGGTTGTAGTGGAGAGGCCGTCTGAAAAGCCGATCGGGCTTCGCGGAAACGCCGTTTCCGACCAAAATGGGGTTTCCTATTTTCATGTGCAGAAGCGGGGCTTTCAGACGGCCTGTCGGTTTCCGGCTCAGGGGCGGTATTGCGGGGAGACGCCGTTGGGCAGGAGCTGCCAGACGTAGCCTGTGTGTTTCATTTTGCCGGCGACGCGTCCGGCTTCGTCGCCGTAGCCCCAGAAGTAGTCCACGCGCACCGCGCCTTTGATGGCGCTGCCGGTATCCTGCGCCATAATCAGGCGGTTGAGGCCGTGGCGGGTTTCGGGGTGGGTGGTGGCGACGAAGAGGGGTGCGCCGAGCGTGATGTGGTGGCGGTCTACCGCGCCCGCGTATTCGCCCATCAGGGGGGTGCCGAGCGCGCCGATGGGGCCGTCGCTGTTGTCGTCGAGGGTGCGGAAGAAGACGTAGCTGGGGTTCTGCCCCAATACTTCGGCCAGTTTTTGCGGGTTTTGCCGCATATATTCTTTGATGCCCTGCATGGTGGTTTGCGCCAGCGGAAGGTAGCCGCGGTCGGCCATGTAGCGGCCGATGGAGACGTAGGGGTATTCGTTTTTATCGGCAAACCCGAGGCGGATGTATTTGCCGGACGGGGTTTTCAGACGGCCGGAACCTTGTATTTGGAGGAAGAAGAGTTCGACGGGGTCGTCGGCATAGCCGAGTATCGGTGCTTTGCCGTTCAGCGCGCCGCCGTTGATTTCGTTGCGGGTGTGGTAGGGGACGAAGCTGCCGCCGACAAAGCGGCCTTTGAGGGCTTTGGTGCGCTCGGTGATGGGGAAGGCGGCGAGGTTGGCGGTGTGGGTGCCGTCGGCGGCGATGCGGCCCGTGTTCTGTCCGGTTTGGCGGACGCGGACGGTGGCTTTGCTGCCGCGCAGGTTGGCGGGCAGGTCTACCGAGACGAAGTCGTAGGGGATGCCGTAAACGGGGAAGCGGGCGCGGGAGGAGGCACGGGCGTCGCCGTGGAGGACGGGTTCGTAATAGCCGGTTACCGTGCCGCCGAGTTGGCCGTTTTCACTGACCTGCCAGGGGGTGAAGTATTGTTCGAAGAAGCTGCGGGCGGCGTGGTTACTACGTTGGGTTTGCGCGGCCTGCGTGCAGACGGCCTGCCAGCCGGGTTGGTTTTGCAGTTTTTCGCAGCCTTTGAGGAAGGATTCGAGGCTTTTGGCGAAGTGTTGGTGGGACCATTGCGGCAGTGCGGCGTAATCGACGGCGGTGTAGGACGCGCTGCTGCCCGCCGGGCGGACGGTCGTGCCGGCGGCGGCGCGCTGCCCTGCGGGCTGCGGGGTGCGGTAGGTGTTGACCGGTTGCACGGTGGTGCCGGCGGGCTTTAAGACGGGGCGGGGTTTTTTGGCTGTGCAGGCGGCCAGTGCGGCGGCAGACAGCAGGATGCAGAGGCGTAAAACTTTTTGATTCATGAATGATGATGCCAAGAGGCCGTCTGAAAGCGGAAACTTCCTTTCAGACGGCCTGAAATACGGAGGAATTGCAAACGCGGGCACTATATCACAGTCCGGGCATCCGTGTGCCGGGGCGGGACGGGCGGGCGTTAAAACAGCTTGGCGACTTCGGCGGCGATGTCGTCGGCACGCATGAAGGTTTCGCCGATGAGGAAGGTGTGCACGCCGTGTTTCCGCATCGATTCGACGTCGGCTTTGTTGCGGATGCCGCTTTCGGCCACGACGATGCTGCCGTCCAAACGGGGCAGCAGGCGCAGGGTTTGGTCGAGACTGACTTCAAACGTGCGCAGGTTGCGGTTGTTGACGCCGCGCAGGGGGGTGGTGAGGCGGGCGCATTTTTCCAATTCGCTTTCGTCGTGCAGCTCCAGCAATACATCCATGCCTAATTGGTGCGCGGTTTGTTCGAAATGTTCGAGTTGTTCCGCTTCCAGTGCGGCGGCAATCAGCAGCACGGCATCCGCACCCCAGGCGCGCGCCTGGTAAATCTGATATTCGTCGATGATGAAGTCTTTGCGCAATACGGGCAGCGAACAGGCGGCTTTGGCCTGTTTCAGGTATTCGGGCGCGCCTTGGAAGTATTGTTCGTCGGTCAATACCGACAGGCAGGCCGCGCCGCCGCGTTGGTAGTCGGCGGCATGGGCGGCGGGGTCGAAATCGGGGCGTATCAGTCCTTTGGACGGGCTGGCCTTTTTGATTTCGGCAATCACGGCGGGCAGCCCTGCGGCGTGTTTGGCGCGGATGGCGGCGATAAAGCCGTGCGGCGCTTCGGCCTGTTCCGCTTGGCGGCGGAGTGTTTCCAATGGGACGGCGGCCTTGGCGGCGGCGACTTCTTCGGCTTTGGTGGCGAGGATTTTTTGCAGGATGTCGGTCATGGTGTTTGCCTGAATGCGAGTTTGAACGGGATAGGCGGCGGATTATAGCAGGCCGTCTGAAAGGATTAGGGTCTGTCGATAATTACTTTTCCATGCGGTTTTTTGCCTCAAAAGCGGCAAATTCGGGGCGGAAACCGCAGTCGGGCCGGATATTTTGTGAGAATTTTCAGTACGGAAAATGTCGCTTTGGGTGAAAGTAGGCGGAAAACGGCAGTTGCCGAAGACGCTAGGTACCGTCTGCTTTATCGAGGTAAACGAAGGTTTCGCCGAGGAAGTCCGCCAATACGGAAACGTGCGATTGCTCCGGATGGCGGACGGCGGTCAATATGCGGACTTCGCCGTGCGCTTTTTCCAGTTCGAGCAGCCGTGAAACGGCCTGCCGTGTTTTCCCGCCGCTTAGTTCTTCATGATAACGGGTAGCAAAGGCGGCGAAGTTTTCTTCCGGATTTTCGTGATAGAAACGGCGCAGGGTGGTGCCGGGGGCGATGTCTTTCAGCCATTCGACGGCGGCGAATGTTTCTTTGGTAATTCCGCGCGGATAGAGGCGGTCGATGAAGACGGCGCAAAGGCTGGATTCGGGGTGGAAGGCATAGATGCGTTGGACGGTAAACATAGGCGTATCCTCGGTTTGGCAACCCGGGCCGTCTGAAGGGCGGGGATGTTTCAGACGGCCTGCGGTTGCAGTGTAAAGTTTTCTCAATTTCTTTGCAGTATATTACAATCGCGCATTTTCCGCCGTATGTCCGCCGTATGGGCGACGGCCGGTTCTGTTTGGGAGGTTCGGAATTTATGATTGAGACGATACACGAATGGGTCAATAAGATTAACGGCGAATTGGGCGTTTATCTGATTTTCCTGCTGTTGGGTACGGGGCTGTTTTTCACTTTGGCCACCGGTTTTGTCCAAATCCGCCTGTTCGGCCGCAGCATCCGCGAGATGCTGGGCGGGCGTAAGGCGGTCGATGATCCGCACGGCATCACGCCGTTTCAGGCTTTCGTGACCGGATTGGCCAGCCGCGTGGGCGTGGGCAATATCGCCGGTGTGGCCATCGCCATTCATTTGGGTGGGCCGGGCGCGGTGTTTTGGATGTGGCTGACCGCCATCATCGGCATGAGCTCGGCTTTTGCCGAGTCGTCTCTGGCGCAGCTTTTCAAAATCCGCGACCACAAAAGCGGCCACTTCCGCGGCGGCCCTGCTTATTACATCCGTCAGGGCTTGGGGCAGAACTGGATGGCGGTGCTGTTTTCCGTCAGCCTGATTTTCTGTTTCGGCCTGGTTTATAACGCCGTGCAGTCCAATACCATCGCGGTGGCGGCCCAAGGGTCGTGGAGTTGGGACAGCCATGCGGTCGGTGTTGCCTTGGTCATCCTTTCCGCGCCGATTATTTTCGGCGGCATCCGCCGCGTGTCGCGCATTGCCGAAGGGCTGGTGCCGATTATGGCGGTTTTGTACCTGCTGATGGCGTTGTATGTCATGGCGATGAATATCAGTGCCGTGCCGGCCGTGTTCGGCCAGATTTTCGGCAATGCCTTCCGTTTTGACGCGGCCGGAGGCGGCCTGCTCGGCGGCCTGATTTCTCAAACCATGCTCAACGGCATCAAGCGCGGCCTGTATTCCAACGAGGCCGGACAGGGTTCCGCCCCGAACGCCGCCGCCGCCGCCGATGTGAAGCACCCGGTATCGCAGGGCATGATTCAGATGCTGGGCGTGTTCGTCGATACCATCATCGTTTGTTCCTGCACCGCGTTTATCGTGCTTGCTTCAGGCGCGTCTTACGAAACCTTGAGCGGCGTGGAACTGACGCAGACCGCGATTGTCAGCCAGGTCGGCAACTGGGGTGCGGACTTCCTGACCGCCATCCTGTTCATGTTCGCCTTCTCCACCATCATCGGCAACTACGCCTATGCGGAATCGAACATGCAGTTCATCAACAACCATTGGCTGACAATCGCCATCTTCCGCATGGCCGTGTTGGGCATGGTGTATTTCGGCGCGGTGGCCGAAGTGCCGCTGGTGTGGGATATGGCGGACTTGACCATGACCACGATGGCGTTGATCAACTTGGTCGCCATCCTGCTGCTGTCGCCGCTGGTGTTCCTGTTGCTGAAAGATTATTCGGCCAAACTCAGAATGGGCAAAGACCCGGAATTCAAGCTGTCCGAACATCCGAGCCTGAAGCGGAAAATCAAATCGGATATTTGGTAATCCGCAGTTGAAGGAAACGGAAAGGCCGTCTGAAACCGTATTTCGGGTTTTCAGACGGCCTTTGGTTATTTGAAACGGTTGTGTTTTTCGCTTAGATAAATCAGCAGTATCCACAGCAGGCAGCCGTACATCACCAACATGCTGACGGTAAAGAAAACGTGCTGACAGTGCGTCATCGGCAGCAGCGGGCAGCGGCTTCCTTTTCAGCTATTCGCGCATATCGGGCCGGCTTCCTATAAAACGGCAGGCCGTCTGAAAAGCGGAAAAGTTTTTTCAGACGGCCTGCAAGCCTTTACCTTTACAGCGTGGTATCCAATGCGGATGAAATGTCCGCCCAAATATCTTCCACGTCTTCGATGCCGATGGAGAAACGCAGCAGGCCGACCTTGATACCGAGCTGCAACTTCACATCATGCGGCACGCCGCTGTGCGACTGGCTGTAACAGTGGTTTACCAAACTTTCCACGCCGCCCAGGCTGGAAGCCATCGTAACCAGCTTCATGTTTTTAATCACACTGTTTGCGGCTTCGCGGCTGTCGTTTTTCAGATACAGCGTGACCACGCCGCCGCAGCCTTTGGCCATCTGCCTTTGCGCCAGCGCGTGATGTTCGTGCGACGGCAGGCCGGGGTAGAACACTTTTTCCACGGCGGGGTGGTTTTCCAGGCGGCGGGCGATTTCCAGCGCGTTTTCGCAGTGCCGCCGCATCCGCAGGGCAAGGGTTTTAATCCCGCGCAACACCAGCGCGCAATCCATGGGGCCGGCCACGCCGCCGGTGTTCACCATCATGTTTTGCATAGGTTTGGCCAGCTTTTCATCCTTCACCGCCACCACGCCCATCAAAACGTCCGAGTGGCCGCACAAATATTTGGTGGCCGAATGGAAAACGATGTCGCAGCCCATGTCCAGCGGCTGTTGCAGATAGGGCGTGGCAAAAGTGTTGTCTATGCCGGCCAGCGCGCCCGCCGCCTTGGCCTTGGCTGCCAGCGCGGCGATGTCCACCAGCCGCAAAAGCGGGTTGGACGGCGTTTCCAGCCAAACGAGCTTCACGTTTTGATTTTCCGCCAACGCACGGTCGAGGTTGGCGGGGTCGGTCAAATCGGCAAACACGACGTTCACCCCCCAAGGCGCGTAAACTTCGGTCAGCAAATCGTAGCTGCCGCCGTAGATGTCGCAGACGGCGACGACGGTGTCGCCCGGCCGCAAAAAAGTGCGGAACACGCAGTCTATGCCCGCCATGCCGCTGCCGAAGGCAAAGCCCGCCGCGCCGTGCTCCAGCGCGGCCACCGTGTCTTCCAGCACCTTGCGCGTCGGATTGCTCAAACGGGCGTAGCGGAAGGGAATCTGCTCGCCGATTTCCTTCATGGCGAACATCGAATTTTGATAAATCGGCGGCATGATGGCACGGTTGTGCTCGTCAGGGTTGTAGGCGGTGTGGATGGCTTGGGTGTCGAAACGGTATTTCATCTCTGTCTTCCGATGGTTTGACGGGAAACGGGGATTGTAGGCCGTCTGAAAAACGGCGGCAACACGCTAAAGCCGACCGAAAGCGGTTTTCAGACGGCCTCGAAAGGCTATCAAACAATAGACATTCCCAATCCGCATTGCCGCCACGCGGCTGCGGATATATACTCGCGCATTTCTCAAACACGCACGCCCTTTAAGGAATAACACCGCATGAACGCCATCGCCGATGTGCAGAGCAGTAAAGATTTACGCAACATGCCGATTAACCAAGTCGGCATCAAAGACCTCCGCTTCCCCCTGCAAATCACCACCGCCTCCGGCACCCAGTCCACCGTCGCCCGGCTCACCATGACCGTCCGCCTGCCCGCAGAACAAAAAGGCACGCACATGTCGCGCTTCGTCGCCCTGATGGAAGACCGCCGCCGCGAACTCGATTACGGCGAACTGAAAGACCTCACCCAGCGCATGTTGGAGCTGCTGGATTCCGACGCGGGCAAAATCAGCATCGCGTTTCCGTTTTTCCGCCAGAAAACCGCACCCGTATCGGGCATCCGCTCGCTGTTGGATTACGACGTTACCCTCTGCGGCGAAGTGGCCGGCGGCGGATACCGCCACAGCCTCAAAGTGCTGGTACCCGTTACCTCGCTCTGCCCGTGCTCGAAGGAAATTTCGCAATACGGCGCGCACAACCAGCGGTCGCACGTTACCGTATCGCTGGTGTGCCGCGAAAACGTATCGGTGGAAGAGGTTATCGACATTGTCGAAAACCAAGCCTCCTGCCAACTTTACGGCCTCTTGAAACGTCCCGACGAAAAATACGTTACCGAACGCGCCTATGAAAACCCGAAATTCGTCGAAGACATGGTGCGCGACGTGGCCGTCGCCCTGCGCGGCGACGACAGGATAGAATCCTTCACGGTGGAAAGCGAAAATTTCGAAAGCATCCACAACCACTCGGCTTACGCCTATATCGCCTACCCTTGAGGTTTCCCGACAGAAAGGCCGTCTGAAAGCATGTTTCAGACGGCCTTTCAAAATCACGGCGGTATCGTAAACATCATCCGCCCGCATGCCGTTTGGCCGGATGGTATAGTAAATTAAAAACAAAATAGTACGATACTCAACTTTGAAGGTCTAACCATGGCATACTCTGCGGACTTAAGAAACAAAGCTTTAAACTATTA
>ERZ773077.1669-NODE-1669-length-14897-cov-3.453241_pt1 | contig 14897 bp, 11 predicted proteins | sample MGYA00580612_ERZ773077 | MGnify/ENA primary metagenome ERZ773077 (study PRJEB29015, sample SAMEA2737971) | human oral metagenome | biome: human oral; feature: human-associated habitat; material: dental | place: China | collected 2021 ...
TCGACCTTTTTGTGCAGATCGGGCGCATCGGCCGTTCCATTGGTGTGCACCTGATGCTGGCCTCACAGCGCCTCGAAGAAGGCCGCCTGCGTGGTCTGGAATCCTACCTGTCTTATCGACTGGGTCTGCGCACCTTCTCCGCGCAGGAATCCCGTGCTGCCATCGGATCGCCCGACGCCCACGAACTGCCGCCCATTCCCGGCTCCGGTCTGCTGAAAGTGGACCCGGACATTTTCGAACGCTTCAAAGCCGCCTACGTGTCCGGCCCGTATGTGGCCACGGCCCGCGAAGCAGACCGCTCGCTCCCGCCTGTGGCCATGCCACTGGAACTACTCAACACCACGGAGCACTGGTTGCAGCAGCGGGAAGAGGAATACCGCCTGGAACGGGAAATGCAGGCCGCCATGGCGGGCCGCAACAACGACGAGCGCATCACCCTGGAAGTGGTGGTGGATCGCCTGCGCACGGCCGCTGAAAAAACCCGCCAAATCTGGTTGCCGCCGCTCCCAGAGCGCTTGGGCCTAGAGCAAGTGTTGGGGAGGGCGCACCTCACCTCCGACAAGGGACTCCAAGTCGAGCGCGAAGCCTACCTGGAATTCCCACTGGGCATAAAAGACAAGCCCATGGAACAGTGGCAGGGCCCCATGACCATCAACCTCGCCGGATCCGGCGGCAACATGGCCATCCTCGGCTCGCCACAGTCCGGAAAGTCCACCGTGCTGCGCACCCTGATCACCTCTGCGGCGCTGACGCACACCCCGGAAGAGGTCAACTTCTTCATTGTGGACATGTCCGGCTCCGGGCTCAGCTACCTGGAAAAACTGCCGCACGTTGGTGGTGTGGCATCCCGGCTTGAAGAAGAAAAACTGAGTCGGCTCATCGCTGAAATGAAGAACTGGCTGCACCAGCGCGAGGAACTGTTCAGCCAATACAAAATTGATGGTGCCGAACAGATGCGGGAAATGCACCGCAACGGCCGCATCCCTGAATTGGTGGCGTCCGATATCTTCCTGGTCGTTGATGGCTGGTCAAGCTTCCGGCAAGACTTTGACATGCTCGCCGAGATTGTGCAGACCATCGCACAACGTGGACTGGGTTTTGGCATCCATGTGATCTTCGTGTCCGGGCGGTGGGCTGACTTCCGCCTGCAGCTACAGGCTGTGATCGGCACCAAGGTAGAGATGCACTTGAACGACCCCATCGACTCGATCATCGGCCGCCGCGCCATGATCGGGATGAAGGGCGCTCCGGTTGGCCGGGCCCTCAGCATGGACGAACTCTATTCACAAATATGCTTACCGACGTTCGACCAACCCGACGTCATCCGCGACAACACGATAGAAGGGGTCGTCGCAGCCATTGCCGACGCCTGGCAAGGTGGCGGTGCGCCAGCAGTGCGGATGCTGCCGGAACTGGTCACCTACGAACAAATGCGCACCGACTACGACAGCGCCCCTGCGGCGATTGTTGGCATTGCCGAGGCGGATCTGGGACCCGTGCAATTCGACCTGGATGGTGGGCAACGGCACATCATCGTGGTGGGAGACTCCCAAACCGGCAAGACATCCACACTGCGGGCGTTGATCTCCGAAGCTTTGATTGGCAAGAAAGCTAACGAAGTGATGTTCGGCATGTTCGATATGCGCCGCAACCTCCTGGGATTCGTGCCCCCGGACTTCCTGGGTGACTACGCGGGTACCGCCAGCGCGGCCAAAACACTCGTTGAAGGCATCCGGCTTGAGCTGGAGCGACGCCTGCCGCCCTCCGACGTGACTGTGGAACAGCTCCGCAACCGTTCGTGGTGGTCAGGGCCCGAAATCTACATTGTGGTGGACGACTTTGACATGATCGAAGGTAATAACAACCCCCTCAAGCCCCTCGTTCCATTCCTGGCCCAAGCAGCAGATATTGGGCTGCATGTGATCATTGCTCGCCGCGCAGCTGGAATCGGTCGGTCCAGCTACGAGCCCGTACTGCAAGGGCTTAAGGACGCTGGTGCCAACGGAATTTTGCTGTCCGGCGACCGTCAAGAAGGACAGGTATGGCCAGGAGTCTACCTCCAGCGCCTACCAGCGGGTCGCGCGAATTGGGTGGACAAATCCGGCAAAAAACACCTGGTACAACTGGCTTTTTATCCAGAATAAGAGCATTTTCATCAAAAATTAATGGATAAAGTGCGGGTATCACTCCACAAAAACTAAAAGTTTGTGTAGACTAGCTTTTGCTGTACATAATATGCAGAGTTGATACATGAGTGACGCGTAAGGATGTGGTGATGACCGATTTGGTAACTGGCGAGGATAATGCGGATGTTCGGCAGCAGCAGTTATCACTACACCCTCAGGCATTTAGGCCCAACTTTTTGTGGACAGCACAATTGCCAACCAGCTGGGCTTTTCTAGATACACACCCAGCATCATGGCAGCGCCAAGCCGAGCGCATCATCGACCAGTTCTATTCTGGGCAGCGACTAAAATCAGCACAACGAAAAGCGATATATGCGCGACTTGAAGAGGCTGTTAAAGCTGCACAAGACAATAAAGTTCTATTGTCATTTGTGCTACCCGGAACGCTGGACGATGGAGAAATGTCCGCCTGTACTCTTCTTGTGCGGTGGCAAAGTTTCTCGCCCCAATCCGCAAGCATGACCATTGTTGACACCGCCTTCAGTGGGCGCGAAGGCTTTGAGCATCGCACCACCGACAATGACGCGGCCTACGCGCTGTTCGGCGGACGTAGCCAGATCGGGCCTTTAACGGACCGCAGGACAATCTGGAACTACCAGGCGGCACTACCCGTGCCCTCTACCTCCTGGGTAGCAATGGTCTCTGGGGTTGCCCCGGAAGAAGGTCTCGCACCCACAATCCGGGACATGGTTATTCGGCTGACCAACAGTATCAATACGTTCCCTGAGCTCACGGGGCGGGTGCTGGATCCAGAACTGGCACTCGAGCCCGAGCAGTTGGGTGACCTCCGTGCCGCAGACGATGACATTGTCCTCACTGTGGCGGCCGAATAGATGTGAAGGGAGTGTGTGATGGCTCAGAGTGATAAGGTCCAAATCCCGGTAGCGCACCTGACTACCGTTGGCCGCAACCTTAAAAATGTGAAAGCAGAGCTTGAGGCTGTGGAAAACGGCATGACAAGCCTCTCGGGTGTCGATGATGTTCATGGTGCTCGCATGAGCAGTGCCGTGGAGTCATTCTTCTCTGAATGGAAAACCTCCAGGAGAACCTTGTTGGATAACGTCGATGGCCTAGGCGATGTGTCCAGCCAGATTGCGAGTTCCACATCCGAGTTTGATGGCAAACTGTCATCCTCGCTCAATGAATTCGCGTCAAAGCTTCAAGGCGGAGGCGAAGGTGGTTCTGGTGGAGGTGCTGGTGCTCGCGCCGGTGCGGCCGCCGGTGGAGGTGCGGTTGATAGCAGTGGTGATTATTACGCATTCAAGCGTTCCACATCGCAGACCTCGGAAAAAGACATTATCTCAACAATGACCAGAATGCGCTCAACATTGAATCTGATGCTGTCAAGCGTGGCAAAACTGGAGCCGCACTGGATTGCCGTAGAGGCCGATGGCTACTACCAAGCTGCCCGGAAAATGAACGAAAGCGCGAAAGGTATCGTCGATATCTTGGACTCGGTCGAAGATTCGCTCAAGGCTGTCCGAGAAGGTACTGACGAGTTGCGAAATTCACACTGGGAAGTGCTCTCTAAATCAGAGTAAGAGTTGTAGCGCCTAGCGTTCCCAAGCTGGCTATGCAGCCTAGTTGGTAATGCAGTGTAAAAATGTCCGATCAATCAACAGTTGTTTTGTAACACAAAGGAGTATTTGTCATGACTGATGCGTCCAGGATGTCAGTTGAGCACGCTGCGATCAGCTCGCACGTGCAGTCCCTACAGCAGCACAACCAGAGCCTGCAGCAGGATTCCTCTAAGTTCATGGAAGCTATCGCGCCTCTGGAGTCAGTATGGAAAGGCATGGCCGTGGGGTCCTGGCAGCAAATGACTCAAGCATGGAGTGAGTGCATGGAAGGAATCAATTCCGCTCTGACCGATCTGACCGGTCGTGTGGAAGGTGCAGGTCAGGCATACTCATCCGGTGACGATGAGCAGCACCAGACTCTGCAAAATCGGTTTGCGGGCATGGATATGCCGCAGGGCAACATCATCTAGAAGCTTCATACCAACTGTTCAACAAATAAATTTTTTACCGAAAGGGTGTAGTTATGTCTGACGGCGTATACGCATACAATACTTCCACCGCTGAAGCCACGTCTGGGGATATCAACCAAGTGATGATGTCCATGGAGGGAACTCTGGACCAGATGGACAGTGAGCTGGGGAAACTCAGTGGTGGCAGCTGGGAAGGTGGCGAGCAGGAACAGTACGCTGCAATCCACCGCAAGTGGTCCGGTAATGCCCAGCAGGCACGCGAAGTTCTGGGGCAGGTTCGTGCCGCGCTGGATGAGAATACGCAGTCTGTGGGTGAGACTCGCCAGCGCGTGACTCAGACTCTGTCTGGCGAAGCGTAACCCAGACGCTGACTGGCGAAATGGTCGCTGGTTCTTATCCGGTTACGTAGATGTTGAGCTGGATGCTGGCACCGACCTCTTTATTGAATGTGTAAAGGTGTGGTGCTGGTGTCCGCTGACATACGTGTGTTGTGTGGGCACCTGAGGTTTTGAGGTGTCTTGTAAACCCCATGTGGGGTAGACGTATTGCTGTTCTTTACGGGATAGCTACGTTCTGATTTAGTTTTGTACTCAATAATTTAATTTTGTTCACTGTAGTTTTTGTGTCAGGGAGTTTGTCATGCCAGTTCCGTATCTTGCACCGTTTTCATCGTTTGAACAGACCACGTTTCATGTGGGTGGTTCCCCGGAAACGGTCGCAGCGATCGGAACGAAATGGGTGAACTTCGGACAACAAGCCACCGCCGCAGCGGCCGCATTGCGGGCGATTAACGACGGTGGTTATATCGGCACCGAAGGCGAGAAATACAAAGAACTGGTCAACTCTCAACTGCCGGGGCATTTGGATGTTACTGGTAAAGCCCATGAGGCGGTAGGTAATGCGATTAACAAGTATTTCCATGCGCTGACGGATTGTTTGTCCAAGATGGGGCTGTTGGTGACTAAGTCTCGGGGTGATCATGGGATGGTGCAGGCCGCTGTGACCCGGTATAACGCGGCGGAGCTTGCGGCGGCTGCGGCGAAGACCAAGGCTGGGGTGGCCAAGGGGGCGGCATTGTTGGGATCGGTGACCCCGGCGGGGCCGGCACTGGCGGCGACGGCTGCTTCTGCGGAAACGGCCGCGGCTGCTGCGGAGGCGGAGCGTGCTGCGGCGTGGGCGCATTATGAGGCGGTGAAGGCTACCTGGGATGGGGATGTCTCACAGGCGGGGGTGCTGAAGAATCAGTTGGGTACGGATGTGACCACGCAGGTGGGGGTGATTGATACCCAGGCGCGGAAGCGGTTCCAGGAGAATCCGACGGGGCTTTCTGCGGTGTGGGCTGAGATTAAGAATTTCGTGTCGAAGCATGCGGATGTGTTGTCGTTTATTGCTGATGCGTTGCAGATTATTGGTTCTATTTTGTTGTTTATTCCGGGGTTGAACATTATTGGTGCGGTCCTGGTGGGTATTGGTGTGGCCTTGAAGGGGTTGTTGGCTCTTTGTGGGGAGGCCTCGTGGGGTGAGTTTGCTTTTGATTTGTTAACCTCGTTGCCGGGTGGGGCGATTTTTAAGGGGATTAAAGCGGGGAAGATGGGGGCGAAGGCCGCGACGATGGCTAACAAGGCCGCCAATATGGGGACCAAGGCGTTGTCTGCGGCGAAGAACGTGGCTAGTAAGGTAGCGCTCAAGGGTGCTGAGGGGTTGTCAAAGGTTGCGGGGGAGAAGTTCGCCAAAAGTGCGTATTCGAAGATTACCCGTGGTGGGGAGATTTGTTTTGCTGCGGAACCGGTGGATATGGCTACTGGTGCGATGGTGGATTATCAAACCGATGTGTCTATCCCGGGTGTCCTGCCGTTGGTGATTGACCGGAATAGTAACTCCGGGCATGAGTTGGGGCGTGCGTTGGGGCCGCAGTGGGTCTCGCGGATGGATTGCCGGATTGAAATCTGTGCGGATGAAGTACTCATGTTGACCCCGGATGGGGCGTTGGTGACCTTCCCTGCTGCCCCGTTGGATGGGTCTGAGGTCCGTGCTGATGGCAGGCCGTGGTTGTTGTCGTTTGTTGATGGTGCTTATAGGGTGCGGGATGTTGCTAGTGGGGTGGTGTATGTGTTTGCCACTGCCACGGAGATGTCCATGGTGCGACCGGTAGGCCCGGTAGAAGACGTGCAGAATCTGCATGACCCTGACGGTGAGCCTGACCCGGAGATGGTAGGCGTCACGGTTGGTGGTTATGGTTACAAGTCTGCCTCTATTGCAGATTATGCAGGTATAGGCTTTGAGGTTGGCCTGTCAGCGGTGATTCACCGGACCGGTCATATGATTGAGTACGTTTGGGACCAATCGTCGGGGTTGATGACCAGTATGCGGCGCAGTGACGGCACCATTCTGGAGTTGGTGTGGGACCGGCGCACCCACCGCATGGCTAGTGTGTGGTTGAAACATCAGGACCGGCCGGATGAGGAACCAGTCCGGTTGATCTCCTACGAGTACGATGCTCACGGTAGGTTGCGTCGGGTGATTAACTCCGCAGCAGGTGCGTTGTCGTATCACTATGACGAGGCTGGTCGGGTGGCTGGGTGGACGGATCGTAATGGGGTGTCCTATACCTATGTGTTTGATGATGAGGGTCGGGTGGTTACCCAGGTTGGTACGGGTGGGATGTTTGCCAACGCGCTCATTTGGCTTGATGATGAGGCCCCGGATGCGCCGCTTGGGGGCAAGGTCTGCGTGCTGGTTGAGACCGCAGGGGAGTTTGCCGGCGATCCCCTGGAGTTGGGGGATGCGGTGATCCCCGACCGGTTGGAACGGTTGGAAGCACTGCCGTTGGTCAAAGCCCTGCGCGAGGGTGGCTTGGCGGCTGCTGGGTTGACTGGCTGTGGGCGTGATGGGGCTCGTTCGGAAGAACCCTGGCAGGTGCCAGCCGAGTGGCTGCATGATGAGGTGTTGGGGGATGTGCGGCCGACGGTGTACCGCTCGACGGTGGCTGGGGATGTGTGGCGGGTTGTTACTCCTTCGGGAGCTTGCGAGGATTATGCGTACAACCAGTATCACAATGTGATTTCCATGATTGCCCCAGACGGCGGGGTGACGGAGACTCATTTTGATGTTGATGGATATGTGAAGAGTGTTACTTATCCTGATGGGTCGCAGACTATGGCAGAGCCCGCAGCGTGGGGGACTCCAGCTAGGGTTGTTGGTCGTGATGGTCTAGTTACAGAAGTTGAAGTGGATGCGGCAGGAAACGTCACTGCAGTGACTGACCCAGCAGGGCTAACTACACGTTATGAGTACGAGTGGCTTGCCAGTGGCCTGGTGGCTGCGGGGAGTGTGGATCCGGCAGGTGTTGCCATTTCTGTGGAGTGTGATGCTGCGGGTCGTGTGCTGGCCACGACGGATGCTGCGGGCCGCCGGTGGTCCGTAACTCGTGATGCTGCGGGTCGGATCACCGAGTCTATGGACCCGGTCGGCAACACCACGCGGGTTGAGTATTCGCCGGAGGGGTGGGCGTGGCAGGTCACCAACCCTGATGGGTCCCAAGTACGGGCGACGTTTGATGGGGAGGGCAATGTCATTCAAACCATCAACGAGATCGGCGCGGTCACCGCCACCGAGTACACGGTAGTTGATAAACCCGCTGTGATCACCAATGCTGCGGGTGGGGTGACCCGGTTGGTGTATAACACCCAAATGGATGTGGTCGGTCTGGTCAATGCTGATGGGCGTCGGTGGGAGTTTGACTTTGATCTGGATGGGACTGTCACCCAGCAGCGGGATTACAATGGTTTGGTCACCAGGTTTGAGCAGGATCTCACAGAAGGCTGGTCACGAGTGGTGGATGCTGCGGGTGGGGTCACCACCACGTGGCACGACAGTATTGGTCGGGTGATCCAACAGACCGACAGCCAGGGTGTGGATACGATCTTTAGCTATAACTCGCGTGGTTTCCTAGATGAGGTGGCCAATAATGATGCTGCCATTACGTATGCCTGGGATGAGTACGGCAGGTTGGTGACAGAATCCACCACACTGGTGTCGGGGGAGACCACCACAGTCAGTGTGGGTCGCGATGGGTATGGGCGCACCAACCAGCTGGGTGTGAACACTGCAGGAGCACAAACCCAGCAGGAATTCACGTTTGATGATGCTGGCGAGGTCTCGCACGTTGATGTTGAGCATCAGGGTGTGGAGTTGGCACATCTGGCGTTGGGCACGGATGAGGCTGGCCGGAGGGATCAGTTGGTGGTGGGGTCTGTGGTCCGCCAGTTTGGTTTTGATGAGTGTGGTCGCATTGTCAATGATGTGGTCTCGTCTCTGTCAGGCCCGGATGCTCACAGTCATGATGGTGCTTCCTCTGCGATGGTGGCGGGTCGTGCGTGGGCGTGGCGTGCTGATAACACCGTGTCGGTGGTCAATGATGTGTTGGCGGGTGTGGCCCGGTTTGATGTGGATGTGTTGGGTCGAGTCACGGGTGTGTCTCGGGATAAAAGCAGCATTGCGGCGCAAGCTGGTGCCACTACTTCTGATGCTTCGGAGTTGTATGGGTATTCTGCTGCGGGGATGTTGACTAGTATTGCTGCCCCAGAGTTGGGTGCGCAGGACACTGTGGGTGGGGTGGCCTTAGCGAGGTCTGCCCGCAGTGCCCACACCACAAACGCCGCGCAGTCTACTGGTGTGGAGACTAGGGGCACGTTGGTGACTCGTGTGGGCAAGACTTCCTATACCTATGACAAGCTGGGCCGAGTCACCGAAACTGTCACGAGGCGATCGTCGTTGAAGCCGTTGGTCAAGCGCTTCAGTTATGCAGGATCGTCGGGGCAGGTGACGGGCTTCTCCTCATCGGATGCTCCGGGTGTGCGGTGGGTGTATTCCTATGATGGCCTGGGCCGGAGGGTAGCGAAAACCTGCCTGAGCACTGACACGGGTGAGGTGGTTTCTCGTCAGGTTTTCACCTATGTGGGCAATGATTTGGTGGCTGAGCACACGACCGTAGGTGATGCTTCTGGTGTTGTGGGTCGTGTGTGGGTGCAGGATCCTGGTACGGGTGAGTTGATCGGCCAGATCAACCTCACCACAGACAGCGACTCAGTTGGTGGTGTATCGGGGTGGTCGCAGGCTCAGGTGGATGCGGTGTTCTATGCCTTGGTGGCGGACCTTGCGGGTGCGCCGCAGGAGTTGATTGACACTGAGCGGGGGAGTGTGGCGGGTCGTGTGACCCAGTCGTTGTTTGGCAGGCGTCAATGGTTGGGTGTGGTTTCTCCGGTGTTGTTTGCTGGGCAGTATGAGGATGCTGAGTCTGGGTGGGTGTATAACCGGTTTAGGTTTTATGATCCCGCTGGTGGTGTGTATGGTGCGCAGGATCCGTTGGGTGTGGGCCCGAATGTGGGTACCCCACAGGGGTATGTGCACAATCCCTTGACGTGGGTTGACACCTTGGGATTAGAATCATATCCCAAGGATGATAAAGCGCTTTCATATGATGAGGAAAGTGGTCGGTGGGTTGATAGTAGGACTAAGCAACCTACTAAAGACCGCCCATATGAAAACCCTTTAATCCACGAATCGGATGAATCTAAGCCTGTAGGAATAAAAGTAACCCCAAACTCAGTTCATACTTACATTAATCATGACGCACAGCAAGCTATACAAAATTCAATCTATGATAAAAATGGAGACTTGGTTGGTCATGTAGATTTCAAAAATCATAATCCAGCTAATGACCTGACGAATCCGAGAGCTACGTCGGGGCATGGGCATATCTTCCCTCCAGGTCAACCAATGTTAGGCCATGGTAAAGGCGCTATTCATATCCCAAATAAGTCTCTTCCTGCTGGATGGGAGGCTCTACCTGAGGGGATTTCTCCAAGGGTTCCGATAGGAGAATGAAATATGAGCAAAATCTGTAGTGACGTGGAAATCATGAAGACCTTTGAAATGTTTAATAATTTCAAAGGAGCATTTTTGGAATCTGTACTGATAAAGTATGTCGATGATGATGAGATAGATTGTCGAGTTTCTGTCAAAGCATATAACAAAAATGAAGAATCTAAATCGGAGAGAAATGTAGATATATTCGTTCTAAATGTATCATCATACAGTTTGAAAAAACAGCCTTTTGCTAAAAGGATGCCTATTTATGCTGGAATTCATCTTTTTGCAGGCGATGGAAAAATTGGAATTGATGTTGGAAAGCTTTCTCATCAACCTAAAACACTAGAAGAATTTGTAGCCTCAAAAATGTTTTTTCTGGGAGATGCGATTGAGATAAAGATAAATGATTAAGATGCGGAAAAACTATATCGCATACTTTCCGAAATGAAAATTTACGTGAAAGGGTGAATCCATCATTATAGATAAGTTTCATGTCTTCAAAACATTTAATTATTTTCAAGATGATCTCTTGAGTTCTGTTGCTATAAAATATAACAGAAATACTGGTTTAAGGGACTGTGAGATAGTTATTGATGCAGGTGACTGGAACCTAGATGTATGGGGAACTGTTACTATTACTGTCTTTAATGTTTCATCATATAGGATTGAGGAATTAGCTAATCGATCAGCTCAAGTTATTTCTACTGGTGTGCATCTTGTTGAATTTGATGGAAAATTAGGTGTCGAGCTTGGTGATATTCCCGACCCGCCTAAGACCTTGGAAAAACTTTTGTCCTCTGATTTATTTGTTCTTGGTGAGCGCGTTGAAATAACTATGTCGGACGAGCTTTTGCAACTATTCTAATTCTATCTATTTTTCGGAAATAATCTGACTAAAATGACATAAGCCAAGTCTATTGCTCCAACCCCTATGCATTAACCTGGTGAAACACCTCAATAGCTACTGCAGCTAACACGTCATTGTTCTTGTTCAGTGGCTTCAATGCCAGAATCACACGGGCAAGCTCGCGTTCGGCTGCTGCGAGGTCGCCGCCGTGAATGTCAATGCCAGAGATCGCTGCTGTGGTAACAGCACTAGCGGCGCATAATGCAGAGAAATTTGTGATGCTGCAATGGTGCTGGTGGCATACCTCGTCAGCAATGATGAGGAGTTGTTCAGGGGTGAGGCCGATCAGTCCACGCAACTCATAAATACTCTTATACTCACTCATTTCACCCTACTTACCTGCCGGATACGCCGTTCGAGGGTGGTGCGATCGGCGAGTGTGTTACGTGCAAGTTCGGCCACCTGGGCGTCGTTAAGCGTGCGGGCTGCAGTGGAGACGATGGCGCGGACGGCAGCTTCTTGTTTGCTGGTGCCGTGGGTTTCAGCGAGGAGGGTGAGCGCGCGGTCTTGGGCGGGTGTGAGGCGGAGGGTCATGGCCATGTGCATATGGTATCAGAATGGTATCATGCCACGTCGTTACGCGGCGGGATAATCGCTGACAGCGCCGATTTCGCGTAGAATGGAGGGGAAAGTCTCTCAAGCTCAAGGAAACAGGTGAATTGTGAGCGACGATAATTTTGATGGTGGCGGTGACCTTTTTGACCGCATCCACCCGGTGGATATTGGCGAGGAGATGCAGTCGAGCTACATCGACTACGCCATGTCGGTCATTGTGGGTCGTGCCCTCCCGGAGGTGCGGGACGGTCTGAAGCCAGTGCACCGCCGCATTTTGTACGCGATGTTTGATAATGGCTACCGGCCGGAGCGTAGCTATGTGAAGTCGGCTAAGCCTGTCGCGGACACAATGGGTAATTACCACCCGCATGGTGATTCGGCTATTTACGACACATTGGTGCGTATGGCCCAGCCATGGTCAATGCGGTATCCGCTGGTGGACGGCCAGGGCAACTTCGGTTCGCGCGGTAACGACGGCCCCGCCGCCATGCGTTATACAGAGTCTCGCTTGACTCCGCTGGCCATGGAGATGGTGCGCGATATTCGTGAAAACACCGTGGATTTTGCTCCGAACTATGACGGCAAAACCACCGAACCAACAGTGCTCCCTTCGCGTGTACCTAACCTGTTGATGAATGGTTCCGGCGGTATTGCCGTGGGCATGGCCACGAACATTCCGCCGCATAACCTACGCGAATTGGCCGATGCAATTATTTGGATGCTGGACAACCCGGATGCTGATGAAGCTGCGGGGTTGGAAGCATGCATGGAGTACATTAAAGGCCCGGATTTCCCGACCGCTGGCCTTATTGTGGGGGACCAGGGCATTAAAGATGCCTACACCACTGGTCGTGGTTCAATTCGTATGCGCGGCGTGACCTCTATTGAAGAGGAAGGCAACCGCCAGACCATCGTGATCACGGAACTTCCGTACCAGGTCAACCCCGATAACATGATCTCCAACATCGCGGAGCAGGTGAATCAGGGCAAGCTTGTTGGCATTTCCAAGATTGAGGATGAATCCTCCGATCGTGTGGGTATGCGCATTGTGGTCACGCTGAAACGCGATGCTGTGCCGCGCGTGGTGCTGAATAACCTGTATAAGCACTCGCAGCTGCAAACCAGTTTCGGTGCCAACATGCTGTCTATTGTTGACGGCGTGCCCCGCACCCTGCGCATCGATCAGATGATCCGCTACTACGTGGCTCACCAAATTGATGTGATTGTTCGGCGCACCCAATTCCGTCTGGATGAGGCAGAAAAGCGCGCCCACATTCTGCGAGGCTTGGTCAAAGCACTGGACATGCTGGATGAGGTTATTGCCCTGATCCGTCGGTCTGAAACCGTGGACATTGCCCGCAACGGCCTGATGGATCTACTGGACATTGATGAGGTCCAGGCCGATGCCATTCTGGCTATGCAGCTGCGCCGTCTCGCCGCCCTGGAACGCCAGAAAATCATTGATGAATTGGCAGAGATTGAAGAAATCATCGCCGACCTGAAAGATATTCTCGCCCGCCCAGAGCGCCAGCGTGCCATTGTGCGCGACGAACTCAAAGAAATCGTGGATAAGCACGGCGACGATCGCCGCACCCAGATCGTGGCTGCTACCGGCGACGTGACCGAGGAAGACCTCATCGCCCGCGAAAACGTTGTGGTGACCATCACCTCCACGGGCTACGCGAAGCGCACCAAGGTTGACTCCTACCGCAACCAGAAGCGCGGCGGCAAAGGTGTGCGCGGCGCCGAACTCAAGCAGGACGACGTGGTGCGCAACTTCTTCGTCTGCTCCACGCACGATTGGATCCTGTTCTTCACCAACTACGGTCGCGTGTACCGCCTCAAGGCATACGAACTGCCGGAGGCATCCCGCACAGCCCGCGGCCAGCACGTGGCCAACCTGCTGGAATTCCAACCCGGCGAGCACATCGCGCAGGTGATCCAGATCCAGGGCTACGAGGACGCCGAATACCTGGTGCTCTCCACCGCCCATGGCCGCGTGAAGAAGTCCCGCCTGGCCGATTACGATTCCTCCCGCTCCGGCGGTTTGATTGCCATCAACCTCAACGAAGGCGACCGCCTCATCGGCGCGGCATTGTGTTCCGCAGACGACGACCTGCTGCTGGTCTCCGAGGAAGGCCAGGCAATTCGATTCACCGCCAACGATGACACGTTGCGCCCCATGGGCCGCGCCACCGCTGGCGTGAAGGGTATGCGCTTCCGTGGCGACGACCAGCTCCTGGCCATGTGCGTGGTCCGCGACGGCGACTACCTCCTGGTGGCCACTTCTGGTGGCTACGGCAAGCGCACTGCCATGGAGGAATACCCTGTCAAGGGCCGTGGCGGTTTGGGCGTGGTCACCTTCAAATACACCCCCAAACGTGGCAAGCTTATTGGTGCCCTGGCGGTGGATAGTGATGACCAAATCTTTGCCATAACCTCAGCCGGAGGTGTGATCCGCACCGAAGTTGGTCAGATACGTCCTTCGTCCCGCCAAACAATGGGCGTGCGACTAGTTAATCTAGAAAAAGACGTGGAGCTGTTCGCCATTGACCGCAACGTCGAAGGCGAAGGCGAAGAAACAGCCGAAGCTGTGGCAATCAACGACGCTCAAGCTCCCACACTTATCGACGCCCCCGACACCACAGCAGGCGAGGAGAGCTAATGGCCACCCGTAAAGTAACCGTTCACCGAATCTCACCCATGTCCATGTTCCGCACGGCACTGGCGCTATCCCTTGCTGGGTTGGTCGCATGGATCCTGTGCGTGGTCATCCTTTTCCTAGGGATGCAGCTCACCGGCGTCCTCGGGCGAGTCAATGACGGCTTCGGCGGTGGCGGCTTCCTCTCATTCGGCACGGTCCTCAGCATTGCAGCTCTCATCGGCGCTATTAACGCTCTGCTGGTTACCGTGTTGGCCCCCATCGGTGCTGTCCTGTACAACAGCTTCGTGGACCTGTTCGGCGGCCTCGTCGTGGAAACCAAAGACGGCGCCAACAGCTAACGCGCCGTTTATCGCTTATCGACGCCCCGGGTGCACCGTGGGCTGTCATAGTACATGTTGCAGCCACTGTGACATCTGGGAGACTTCCTGGTGTTGCGGTGGCTGTCGGCGTGCTTGTGGGGGTGCCTTCGAGTGGCGCGATGCCGTAGTATCAGCTACTATGTAAGTCAGTTCCGAAAAAGGTAGTTAACCAGCGGATTTGCCTAGTTTCATTTAACTCGGTAAAGTTCTATCTCGTTCCAAGGGCCTATAGCTCAGGCGGTTAGAGCGCTTCGCTGATAACGAAGAGGTCGCAGGTTCGAATCCTGCTAGGCCCACCATTGGAACAAAGGGGCATTAGCTCAATTGGTAGAGCATCTGCTTTGCAAGCAGAAGGTCAGGAGTT
>ERZ773077.1671-NODE-1671-length-14885-cov-4.610587_pt1 | contig 14885 bp, 6 predicted proteins | sample MGYA00580612_ERZ773077 | MGnify/ENA primary metagenome ERZ773077 (study PRJEB29015, sample SAMEA2737971) | human oral metagenome | biome: human oral; feature: human-associated habitat; material: dental | place: China | collected 2021 ...
TGGTTATCATCAACGCTGCCTTTGGTGTTTACCAAGAAGGAAAAGCAGAAGAAGCCATTGAAGCCCTCAAATCTATGTCAAGTCCAGCTGCTCGCGTTCTTCGTGATGGCCACATGGCAGAGATTGATTCAAAAGAATTGGTACCTGGAGATATTGTTGCTCTTGAAGCAGGTGATGTAGTGCCAGCAGACCTACGATTGCTAGAAGCTAATTCTCTTAAAATCGAAGAAGCAGCCTTGACAGGTGAGTCTGTTCCAGTTGAAAAAGACTTAACAGTCGAACTTGCTGCAGATGCAGGTATTGGTGACCGTGTGAATATGGCCTTCCAAAACTCAAACGTAACCTATGGTCGTGGGATGGGTGTTGTTGTAAATACTGGTATGTACACTGAAGTTGGTCATATCGCTGGTATGCTTCAAGATGCGGATGAGACGGATACACCACTTAAACAAAACTTGAACAACCTTTCTAAGGTCTTGACCTATGCTATCTTGGTCATTGCCCTTGTTACTTTTGTAGTGGGTGTCTTCATTCAAGGGAAAAATCCACTTGGTGAGTTGATGACCTCTGTTGCCCTTGCTGTTGCAGCTATCCCAGAAGGGCTCCCAGCTATCGTAACTATCGTTCTTGCCCTAGGTACTCAAGTTTTGGCCAAACGTAGCTCTATCGTTCGTAAGTTGCCAGCAGTTGAAACACTTGGCTCAACTGAAATCATTGCTTCTGATAAGACTGGTACGCTGACTATGAACAAGATGACAGTCGAAAAAGTCTTCTACGATGCAGTCCTACATGACTCAGCTGATGATATTGAACTGGGTCTTGAAATGCCCCTACTTCGTTCAGTTGTCTTGGCCAATGATACGAAAATTGATGTGGAAGGCAACCTGATTGGTGACCCTACTGAAACAGCCTTTATCCAATATGCCTTGGATAAGGGTTACGATGTCAAAGGTTTCATAGAGAAATATCCACGCGTAGCTGAGTTGCCATTTGACTCTGACCGTAAGCTCATGTCAACGGTTCACCCATTGCCAGATGGTCGTTTCCTTGTAGCAGTCAAAGGTGCGCCAGACCAACTTTTGAAACGTTGTGTTCTTCGTGATAAGGCTGGGGATATTGCTCCGATTGATGAGAAGGTTACAAACCTCATCCATACAAACAACTCTGAAATGGCCCACCAAGCCTTGCGTGTCCTTGCAGGTGCTTATAAGATTATTGACAGCATTCCAGAAAATCTGACTTCTGAAGAGCTTGAAAATGATTTAATCTTTACTGGTTTGATTGGGATGATTGACCCTGAACGCCCTGAAGCTGCTGAGGCTGTTCGTGTAGCCAAGGAAGCTGGCATCCGTCCAATCATGATTACGGGTGATCACCAAGACACTGCAGAAGCTATTGCCAAACGTTTGGGAATCATTGAAGCAAATGATACAGAAGGCCACGTTTTAACTGGTGCTGAACTCAACGAACTATCTGATGAAGACTTTGAAAAAGTAGTTGGTCAATACTCTGTTTATGCCCGTGTGTCTCCAGAACACAAGGTTCGTATCGTCAAGGCTTGGCAAAAACAAGGTAAAGTCGTTGCCATGACAGGTGACGGTGTCAATGATGCTCCGGCTTTGAAAACAGCAGATATCGGTATCGGTATGGGAATCACTGGTACAGAGGTTTCTAAGGGGGCTTCTGACATGATTCTTGCAGATGATAACTTTGCGACTATCATCGTTGCAGTGGAAGAAGGACGTAAGGTCTTCTCAAACATTCAAAAGACTATTCAGTATCTACTTTCTGCCAATACTGCTGAAGTATTAACTATCTTCCTATCAACCTTGTTTGGTTGGGACGTCTTGCAACCAGTTCATCTTTTGTGGATCAACTTGGTAACAGATACCTTCCCAGCTATCGCTCTTGGTGTTGAACCTGCTGAGCCTGGTGTTATGAACCATAAACCACGTGGACGCAAGGCAAGCTTCTTCTCAGGTGGTGTTTTGAGTTCTATCATCTATCAAGGTGTACTCCAAGCAGCTATTGTTATGAGTGTTTATGGCCTTGCTCTTCTTTACCCAGTTCACGTGGGTGATAATCATGCCATTCATGCAGATGCCCTTACTATGGCCTTTGCAACCCTTGGTTTGATTCAACTCTTCCATGCCTATAATGTCAAGTCTGTTTACCAATCCATCTTGACAGTTGGCCCATTCAAGTCAAAGACTTTCAATTGGTCTATCTTGGTATCCTTCATCCTTCTCATGGCAACAATCGTCGTAGAACCGCTTGAAGGTATCTTCCACGTAACCAAACTAGACTTGTCTCAATGGGGAATTGTTATGGCTGGAAGCTTCTCAATGATTATCATTGTCGAAATCGTTAAGTTTATTCAACGTAAACTCGGTTTTGACAAGAATGCGATTTAAAAAAAGTCATCTTCGGATGGCTTTTTGTTACAGTTGAGGGAAAGGGCTTGCAGTTATCGGCTTTTGTGCTATAATTGCTATAATATAGTAAAAAGAAAGAGGAGTGTGAGGAAGTGGAGAAGAAAATTGTAAAGGATATCTTATTTTTATCTCAGGTGTCTCAACCGGCAAGTCAAGAAGATCTTTATCTTGCCAAAGATTTGCAGGATACGCTTTTAGCAAATCGTGAGACCTGTGTTGGGCTGGCTGCCAATATGATTGGGGTGCAGAAGCGCGTGATTATCTTTAATCTTGGCCTGGTTCCTGTGGTCATGTTTAACCCAGTGCTCCTGTCCTTTGAAGGACCTTATGAGACAGAAGAAGGCTGTTTGTCCTTGACAGGTGAGAGACCGACGACCCGTTATGAAATGATTACGGTGTCCTATCGTGACAGCAAGTGGCAGGAACAGACCATTACTTTGACAGGTTTCCCAGCCCAGATTTGCCAGCATGAACTGGATCACTTGGAAGGACGAATCATTTAGGAGGAAAGTAAATGAAACGAATAGTCTTTGAACTGCTTTTTATCGTAACGACCTGGTATATCTTTTTACCGCCTCTTAACCTGACCAGCTGGGAATTTCTCTTTTTCCTCTGTGGGCATTTGCTGCTTGTGGCTATTTTATTTGGCTTTGGCAAGGGAATAAATCTGGTCAAAACAGTTCATGTGCGCCACGGTAAAGCGGAAGCTGCCTTAAATCTAGAGAGTTTCAAAATCAATCGATTAGGGAAAATCCTTTTAGCTTCTATTGGAGGAATTCTTCTCTTAGCTGGTTTAGTTTCCTTGGTGACCTCCAGCATTTTTCAGGCTAAAAATTATGCTAATGTAGTCACAGTTACGGAAAAAGACTTTACTGAATTTCCTAAGACTGACACCAGTAAGGTTCCTATCTTAGATAGAAGTACCGCTGAAAAAATTGGGGACCGCTACTTGGGTTCCCTAACGGATAAGGTGTCGCAGTACGTAGCCGCAGACACCTATACCCAATTGACGATTGATGGGAAACCTTATCGGGTTACACCGCTAGAATACGCAGATCCTATCAAATGGTTTAACAATCAAGCCAAGGGAATCGGCGAGTATATCAAGGTAGACATGGTAACTGGTAATGCGGACTTGGTGGACTTGAAGACACCAATCAAGTATTCTGACTCGGAGTATTTTAACCGCGATGTCAAACGTCACCTACGCTTGAAGTACCCAACTAAAATCTTCAAGACTCCATCTTTTGAGGTGGACGATGAGGGCAATCCTTTCTATGTAGCAACGGTTTACCAAAAGCAATTTGGACTTGCGGTTCCTCGTCCTGTTTCAGTCATTATCTTGGATGCTACAAATGGAGAAACTAAGGAATACAGCTTGTCAGATGTTCCAGAATGGGTGGATAGGGTCTATCCAGCTGAGGAAACTATTGAGCAAATTAACTACAACGGCAAGTACAAGGACGGTTTCTGGAATGCCATGATTTCCAAGAAAAATGTGACCCAGACTACCAAGGGATATAATTACTTGTCTATCGGTAATGACATCTACCTCTACACAGGTGTGACATCGGCCAATGCAGATGAAAGTAATCTTGGTTTTATCCTAGAAAATATGCGAACAGGAGAAATCACTAAGTACAGCTTGGCTTCTGCGACAGAAGAATCAGCCCGTGAATCAGCCGAAGGTGCTGTTCAGGAGAAATCCTACAAGGCGACCTTCCCAATCCTCATCAACCTCAATGACAAGCCTCTCTACATCATGGGTTTGAAGGACAATGCAGGCTTGGTCAAAGAGTACGCTTTGGTAGACGCAGTCGAGTACCAAAATGTTATCGTAGCAACGACAGTGGAAGAGCTGCTCAGCAAGTACGCCAATAAAAACGACCTTGAATTTGACAATGCAACCACAGAAAGCATCAAGGGGGTGGTAGCAGACCTCAAATCAGCTGTTATCAAGGGCGATACTGTCTACTTCTTTAAAGTTGATGGCAAGATATACAAGGTCAAGGCCTCTGTATCTGATGACCTTCCTTACCTTGAAAATGGTAAAATCTTCGAAGGTCAAGTAGGAAAAGATAATTATCTCAAGACCTTTAAAGTTCAGTAAGAGGAGAGGTAGGGCAAAAACTCAATTTCAGGAAAAAATGAAGTAAATCTTTTCATAATAAAACGCATAGTATCAAGGTTTTTCAACACCGGATATTATGCGTTTCTCTGATTTTTAAGCCTTTTCCCAGTCTCTTTTCAGATAAACTTCTTGGTTGTGGCTAAAAAATATGCTACACTATCAATATGAAAATTTTAATCCCAACAGCAAAAGAAATGAACACAGACTTGCCTAGTATCGAAGCAGCTCCTTTAAAACCAGAAAGTCAGGCGGTACTTGATGCCTTGGCTCTCTATTCTGCTAGTCAAATGGAAAGTTTTTACAAGGTTTCAGCAGAGAAAGCTGCGGAAGAATTTCAAAATATTCAGGCTTTGAAAAGGCAAAGAGCTCAACACTACCCAGCTCTGAAACTTTTTGATGGGCTTATGTATCGCCATATCAAGCGAGATAAATTGACCGAGGCAGAACAAGCCTATCTTGAAAATCATGTCTTCATTACCTCGGCTTTGTACGGTGTTGTTCCAGCCTTGTCACCTATGGCCCCTCACCGTTTGGACTTTTTGATGAAGTTAAAAGTTGCTGGTAAGACTTTGAAGAGCCATTGGATGTCAGCCTACGATGAAGCTGTGAAGAAGGAAGACCTAATTTTCTCCCTCTTGTCATCCGAGTTTGAGACAGTATTTTCTAAGGAAATCAGAGAAAAGATGGTGACCTTCAAATTCATGGAGGATAGAGGTGGTCAGTTGAAGATTCATTCAACTATTTCCAAGAAAGCGCGTGGTGCCTTCCTGACAGCCCTGATAGAAAATCAAGTACAGACGATGGAGGAAGCTCGTCGCTTAAGCTTTGCAGGATTTGCCTACCGAGAAGATTTGTCCCAGCCACAGGAATTGGTTTTTGTAAAGGAAGTATAGAAAATAGATAAAAGAAAAAGTCAGCAGTATTATGCTGACTTTTCTAGTTTATAAAGTATTGGATATATGAATCTCATTTGATAAACAGTTAAGATGATTAACCAAGTCCATGATTGACAGATGGTTTCGGCAAATAAACTTCTTGGTAATTCCTGGAATATAGAAATTAGACACGATGATATCGTAATCTGTCTGATTTAAAATCTCAGGACTTGTTTTCAATTCATCCCAAATATCGAAGGTAAAGCGGTTATTACAGTAATAGGAAAGCATATCAACAAAGGTAAGGGATATAGCATGGTCAAAGTTACTGATAATCAAAACCTTGATAGGTGGTCGATTTTCTAACAACTGAGTAGAGAGGTTTTCAGCATGGGTTAAGATGGTGTACATCAAGTGTTCCAACTGTTCAGGATGGTCATGCTGTCCAATTGCCTGACGGTATTGAGCCAGTTCTTGACGCGCACTCCCCATAAAGTCTGGGAAGTAAACTTCAAACTTTTTAATCGTCAATGCTTTTTGTTCAAATAAGAGTGGGGTAGAAAAGATTTCCTGTCTTTCAAAGAAAGCGGTGTTGTGTAAATGCCAAATCAGCTCATCGTGGTTGGTAAAAGTAATCTTATATTGTTTTGATAGGCGTTCTAGTATTTGACTAAGTAATTGGTAAGAGTGTCTTGCTTCACTGTTCTCTTCTAAAGAGTTGAAGAATTCTTGAGGATCTAAGAAAATGTTACTTTGAATAAAGGAAATAAAAATTTGTGCAATGATATCTGGAGTGATTTCAAGTCCCAGTTTTTCAGAGAAATGAACAAGTATCTCCTCAAAGTTTGGAATACTCGCCAAAATAGGATAGTATTCATCATAGAAATGATTTGGTAAGTCGATAAAATGACCATTTTTGATGCGGTAAATACTGATAGCTATCATCAGTTTGTACATTCTATAAATTGAAAATCGCATTGGATAATTCGTGATTTTATAGAAGAAGTCAGCAAATTCTGTTAAATCTTCCTCAGGAAGGTCAGGAAAAGGCCAATCTAGGAAATAATAGCGTTCAGAAAAATATTGGGCAAAAAAATAGCGAATATCGATTTCATTGCCACGTATTTCGGATGGAGTAAATGATAGTTCAATTTGGAATTGAGTTGATAGAGTTTTTGTAATATTTCTGCCCAGTCGATAGAGGTTGGCATTACTAGAGTGAAGATTTTCAATTGTTCGATAAATAGGTAGCCCCTCATTAAAAAACAGATACTCTAGTAATTGAAAAGATTGAGAATTAGCAAGAAAATATTGATAAATATCTTCTACACTAGTGTTAACTTCTAAATCTATCATGATTCCGTTAACAGAAGATTGGATATCAATAGATGGAAAGGCAATACGTAATTCATTTAAATCACTTTTTAAGATTCGTTCTGTACATCCTAATTTTTCGGCTAGTTCATACAATTTCATCCAATTACGATTCTGAATTAAGGTTTCCATTAAACGTAATTGTCTTTGATCTTTTGTGGATAAAAGGTTGCGCATATTGGTAATTTCCTCCTATTTTCATTATATCATATTATTGTCTAAAGTGTACAAAAATGTCGGAGTGGAAAAAGTGTCTGAATTAGTCAGAAAAATTAGAATAATATAAGTGGCTTTTAGGTACAAAAATAGAATATATTAATTGTATAGAAAATATTGATTTATATATCAAATAGTTGTAGAGTAGGAATTATAAAATACTATTTAGGAGTTCATAATGAAACATTCACATAAGAAATCATTTGACTGGTATAGCTTGCAACAAAGATACTCTATTCGTAAGTATCACTTTGGTGCAGCTAGTGTCTTGCTCGGTACAGCTTTAGTATTGGGAACTGCCGCTAATGCGCAATCAGTACAAGCGGAGGAACAACATCCAGAAGCAACTAACAGTGTTTCTGTTGATAAGGTAGATGAAGCTACTAAACCAGCAGAAGTTTCTACACCTAAAAAAGAAACAACTTATGCAGCTCCAACTGTTGCGAACCCAGTAGAAACGACTCCAGCTAAAACTGAAGAAGCTACTAGACCAGCAGAAAAAGTTGAAGAAGCAAAAGATAAAAAAGAAGAAGTAACGCATCAAGATGCTGTTGACAAGTCAAAATTGTTAACGGCTCTTTCGCGTGCTAAAAAACTTGAGAGTAAGTTATATACAGAAGCAAGTGCTGCAAACTTGCAAGCAAGTATCCAAGCTGGTCAAAGCTTGCTTGGGAAAGCAGATGCAACTGAAGTTGAATTATCAGCAGCAGAGTCATCTATTCAATCGGCTATTATTGGTCTAGAACTTCGTTCTAACTCTGATAAAGGAACAGTATCAGAAACTCCAGTAGTGAAGAAAGCTGACACAGCAGAAGCAAAAGAAGAAGTTAAACCAGCTGCAACAACTGATCGTTCAGCTGTTGATAGTACTGTTTTGCCAACTAGCACACCTGCTAAAGTAGAAGCTACGTCAAGACCTGCATCTACTAATGAACTTTTGAAACCAGCTCTTAGCCTTTCTGATGCTCGCCAAAATCCAGCTATCCGTAAGGAAGACTTGGATAAAGGGCATAGTGGCTTTAGAGCAGCTAGCAATCCAGCTAACCCAATTGTTTCAGGTTCTGGAAATACAGTTGCATTTACAGATATTAGTCAAGGTGGTCGTAGTTATAGTTTCCGTGGCTACGGAAACTCACGTGGTGGTAATTCAATTCATTACGATGTAACAACAGTACGTCAAGGTAATAGATTGAATTTCACAATTAGATACTCTGGTCCAGGTGAATTTGTTAATAATAACTTTATCTTGGACAAAGGGGATGGATTTGGAAATCCTTCAAATGCAACCATCACAACTCCAAGATTAAGAGAGCAATCAAAACCTATTAGCCAGGGTGCCAACTTCGTATCTCACTCAGGATACAGTATGACCTCTGCTACTTCAACAAATATGGAACAAACAATCAGATTTAGTTTGCCTATCATTAATCCAAATGGTGACTTGTCTGTTCGTTTGAAACCAGTTACTTTTAACGTGGACCAAGGTGGTGGCGGTGCCGCTACTAGCAATGACCCATACAGTAACTCTAACTATTATTATAGAGCAAACCCACTCCTCTTGGATGCAAATCCAAATGGTGGTACTAGTAACAAGACTGTTACAGAAGAACTTGAATTCCAAACTATCTATCTTCCAACTAGTAAATTGCCAGAAGGTGAGACTAGATTAGTTAGAGAAGGTGAAAAAGGACAACGTCAAATTACCTATAAAGTTCATCGATTAGGTAATGAAACAATCCTTGGCTTGCCAATTAGTAATAGAGTTACTAAAGAAGCTAAACCACGTATTGTTCAAATCGGTGTTGCTAAAGAATTCATTGAAACTGTAAAACCACGTGTTGATCAAAATAAAATCGGTGATACCAATAACCTCACTTTCTATCTTGATAATGATGGTAACGGTGTTTACACTGAAGGTGTAGACGAACTTGTTCAAAGAATTGCTATTAAAGATGGTGCTAAAGGTGAAAAAGGAGATCAAGGTGAACGTGGTCTGACTGGAGCACAAGGTGCTAAAGGTGAAAAAGGGGATCAAGGTGAACGTGGTCTCACTGGAGCTAAAGGTGAAAAAGGAGATCGAGGCGAACGCGGTCTGACTGGAGCACAAGGTGCCAAAGGTGAAAAAGGAGACCAAGGTGAACGCGGTCTGACTGGAGCACAAGGTGCTAAAGGTGAAAAAGGAGACCAAGGTGAACGCGGTCTAACCGGAGCTAAAGGTGAAAAAGGAGACCAAGGTGAACGCGGTCTAACCGGAGCACAAGGAGCTAAAGGTGAAAAAGGAGACCAAGGTGAACGCGGTTTAACTGGAGCTAAAGGTGAAAAAGGAGATCGAGGCGAACGCGGTCTAACCGGAGCACAAGGTGCTAAAGGTGAAAAAGGAGACCAAGGTCAGGCAGGTCGTGACGGTGTAACTCCAACCGTAACCGTTAAAGATAATAAAGAAGACGGCACTCATACTATCACGATTAACGACGGTAGAGGTAATGTTACAAGTACTGTTGTAAGAGATGGTTTCGATGGCGCAAGTCCATTAGTTGCGACTCAACGAAATGACGCAGATAAAACAACGACTGTTATCTTCTATTATGACCAAAATGATAACAACGAATTTGATGCAGGCGATACAAAACTAAAAGAAGTTGTCATTGCAGATGGAGCTAAAGGTGAAAAAGGGGACCAAGGCGAACGTGGTCTAACCGGAGCGCAAGGTGAAAAAGGAGACCGTGGTGACCGTGGTGAAACAGGAGCAGCGGGACGTGACGGAAAAACTCCAAAAATCACAACTGCTCGTGGAGCAGACGGCCGTAGTACTGATATTACATTTACTATTCCTGGAGAAGAGCCTGTTGTAGCTAACATTAAAGATGGTAAAGATGGACGTACACCAACCATCGACTTAAATGCCTTAGCTGAAGCAGCAGCAAGATTAAACAATCAAAGAAGCGGAAGAGTAAGAAGAGCTTTAGCAGACGCCCCATCTACAGCACCAGCAGAAAAACCAAGAGAAGGTACTCTTATTACAGCGTACTTTGATAACAATGGTAATGGTCGATACGATGAAGGTATAGATGAATTAATTGCTAAACAACCAATTTATAATGGTACAGACGGTGCCAATGGTGCAGCAGGTGCAGCCGGACGTAATGGTGCTGAACTATTAAGTGGACCTAAAGCACCAACAGCAGATGATGGTAAAGATGGTGACACTTATATCGATGCAACTACAGGTGATGTTTATAAGAAAGAAAACGGAACTTGGGATAAGATTGGTAACATTCGTGGACCTCAAGGTCTAAAAGGTGAAGCCGGAGTTGCAGGACCACAAGGACCACAAGGGCTACAAGGACCTAAGGGTGAACAGGGTGCTCAAGGTCTTCAAGGACGTGATGGAGCGCAAGGACCTGCAGGACGTGACGGCCGTGAAGGTGTACCAGGACCAGCGGGACGCGACGGACGTGATGGAGCGCAAGGACCTGCAGGACGTGACGGCCGTGATGGAAAAGACGTATTGAACGGCAAAGTTGATCCAACAACAGAAGGTAAAGACGGCGATAAATACGTTAACACAGAAACAGGTGACGTTTTCGTTAAGAATAACGGCACATGGGAAAAAGAAGGCAACATCAAGGGACCTAAGGGTGACCAAGGTGCACAAGGTCTTCAAGGTGAACGTGGTCAAGACGGAGCACAAGGTTTACCAGGTCGCGATGGACGTGATGGAGCGCAAGGACCAGCAGGACGTGATGGCCGCGACGGAAAAGACGTCTTGAACGGCAAAGTCAACCCAACTACAGAAGGTAAAGACGGCGATAAATACGTTAACACAGAAACAGGTGACGTCTTCGTCAAGAACAACGGCACATGGGAAAAAGAAGGCAACATCAAGGGACCTAAGGGTGACAAAGGTGAACGTGGAGAAGATGGTAAGACTCCAGAAGTAACTGTAACTCCAGGTAAAGATGGTCATAGTACCGACATTACATTCACTGTTCCAGGTAAAGATCCAGTTACAGTAAATGTTAAGAACGGAGAAAATGGTCTGAACGGTAAAACTCCAAAAGTTGATTTACTTCGTGTCGAAGGACAAAACGGAAATCCATCTCATACAATTGTGACATTCTATACTGATGAAAACAATGATGGTAAGTACACTCCAGGAACTGATGAACTTCTAGGTTCTGAAATGATTAAAGATGGTGCTAAAGGTGCGGACGGACGTGATGGTAAATCATTGCTTACTGTCAAAGATGGTAAAGAAACTAAAGTTTACCAAGAAGATCCAGCACATCCAGGTCAACCATTGAACCCTGAAAAACCTCTTGCAGTTATTAAAGATGGAGTGGACGGTGTCTCTCCAACAGTAACAGCTGTTCGTAAGGATGAAGAAGGTCATAAAGGTGTAGAAATCACGGTGGATAACCATGATGGTTCACAACCAACTACAGTCTTTGTTCAAGATGGTGCTAAGGGAGAAACTGGTGCAACCGGTCAAGATGGTCAAACTCCTACAATCACAACTCAACGTGGTCAAGATGGTCAAAGCACTCTTGTAACCATTACAACACCAGGAAAAGATCCAGTAACCTTTACTGTAAAAGATGGTAAGAATGGTAGAGATGGCCGTACACCAACTATTGACTTAAATGCATTGGTGGAAGCAGTTAGAAGAGGTGCTGGATCAACTTCTAATTCACAACCTTCTGGAACATCAAGAAGTGCAAGAAATAGAAGAGCATTACCAGATGAAGATAGAAGTGCAACTGAGTCATCAGAAACAGTACAACCAACAACTACAGATGCAACAGATTCACAACCAGTAAATGGTACTCGTATTACAGCATACTATGATAATAATGGTAACGGTAAATACGATCCAGGTGTGGATGAATTAATTGGTACAAGTGACATCTTGAATGGTACAAATGGACGTAATGGTACAGATGGAGCTTCTGGTACAAATGGACGTAACGGTGCTGAATTACTAAGTGGAGTTACTGCCCCAACTGCTAATGATGGTAAAGACGGTGATACTTATATCGACGCCAATACAGGTGATGTTTACAAGAAAGAAAATGGTTCTTGGAACAAGATTGGTAATATCCGTGGACCTCAAGGAGTAGCCGGTGAAAAAGGCGACAAAGGCGAAAAAGGTGAAAAAGGTGAAAACGGAGCTAATGGAGCAGACGGTAAATCACCAGTTGTAAATGTAACGGACAATGGAGATGGAACACACTCTATTACTGTTAGAAACCCTGATGGTTCTGAATCAACAACTAAAGTTAAAGATGGTAAAGACGGTAAAACTGCCAATATCACTACAACAGAAAATCCAGATGGAAGCCACACAATCACTGTAACAAATCCAGATGGAACAACTAAAGAAACAGTTGTTAAGAATGGTAAAGATGGTAAGACTCCAAAAGTTGAAGTGACTGATAACAACGATGGAACTCACACTGTTAAAGTTACGGATGGAGATGGCAATGTTACGAATGCTATCATCAAAGATGGTAAAGATGGTAAAGCTGCAACAGCAACTACAACAGAAAATCCAGATGGAAGCCACAGAGTAACAATCACTAACCCAGACGGAACGAAGAATGAGTTTGTTGTTAAGAATGGTCGTGACGGTGTTGACGGACGTACTCCAACCGCATCTGTTCGTGATAATGGAGACGGAAGTCATACAATCGTTATTACAAATCCAGAAGGTGTGACAACTGAAACCACAGTTCGTGATGGTAAATCACCAAAAGTTACAATAACTGACGAACAGAATGGAACACATAAGATCTCAGTTCTAAATGGTGATGGAACAACTACTGAAACAATCATTAAAGATGGTAAATCACCAGTAGCAACAGTTAGAGATAACCATGATGGTACTTACACAATTCGTGTAGAAAACGGTAATGGTACTGTTTCTGAAACCACAGTTCGTGACGGTAAATCACCAACTGCTAAGGTTGTGGATAACGGAGATGGAACTCACACTATCACAGTTGTGAACTCAGACGGTACAACTACAACAACTACAGTTCGTGATGGTAAAGAACCAAAACTTGAAGTTATTGATAACAACAATGGTTCACACACTATTAAAGTGACAGGAGCTGATGGTAAAGAAACTACAACTACAATCTTTGATGGTAAATCACCAAAAGCGAATATCGTAGATAACGGAGATGGAACTCACACATTAACAATCGTAGATTCTGATGGTCGTCAATACAAATCTATTATCAAAGATGGTAAAGACGGTAAAGATGGCGTTTCACCAACTGTAACTGTTAAAAATAATAACGACGGAACTCACGTTGTTACAATTATTAATCCAGATGGAAGTAAGACAGAAATGGTGGTTAAAGACGGTAAAGATGGTAAATCACCAAAAGTTTCTGTTGAAGATAATGGAAATGGTAGTCATACAATCACAATCATCAATTCTGACGGAACTGTGACGAAAACAGTTGTTAAAGACGGTAAAGATGGTCGCGATGGACGTGACGGTAAAGATGGCAAAGATGGTAAATGTGGATGCCAAGACAAACCGGTAACACCATCAAATGACAAACCAGTTCCTCCAACACGTAATGTGCCAGAAAGACCAACATTTGCAATGCCAGAACCACCAGTTCACGAATTGCCAGAATTCAACGGTGGTGTTCCAGGAATGCCAGAAGTTCATGAATTGCCAGAATTCAACGGTGGTGTACCAGGTATGCCAGAAGTCAATGAACTTCCTAATCCAGAAGTTCCAGGAATGCCAACACCTCCAGTCCATGAAATTCCAGAATTTAATGGCGGAGTACCAGGTATGCCTGAAGTTAATGACAAACCAGGTTCAAACATTCCTGAAGTTCCAACACAACCAAATCCAAATGTACCAGTTCAACCGGTAACACCATTAACTTCTAACCCAGTAGCACCAACTACAGGTAAAGAAAAACATGGTGACAAATTACCTGAAACTGGAAGCCAATCTGATTATATCTCTGTTCTTCTAGGTAGCGGTATTCTATTGAGCCTATATGTAGGTCGAAGAAAAGAAGATTAATCAGCAACAAGCAGTCATTAATTTCTCGAAAGAAGATGATAAGTGATAGATCTCGAATGAAAGAATATTCTTAGAACGATTTTCCATGATGGAAAAGACTGCTAAAAACCTTGAGTGGTAACGCTCAAGGTTTTTTTGGATGTCTGATGTTTGTCTGAAAATCTTGATTGAGAAATAAAAAGCCACCCTATGAGGTGGCTATAATTGATTTAGACTTCTTAAAATTCTCTATTTTTTACTGAATTGCTGCGACCAAGTCTTGAGCTTGTTTTTCAAGTGAATTTAGGACTGTTTCTTCAAGAACCAATTTTCCGTCTGCCCAAGCAGAGTCATTAACACGTGCAGCAGTGAAATCGCCAACTACTTGTGTACGGATAAATGGCAAGAGGTCTTTGTAAATAGCGAAGAGTTGATCGTGACCTGCATTGGCTACAGATGATACGGTAACAAACTTGTCTTGAAGGGCAGAAGCGCCACGTGTATCAGACAAGTCAAGAGCACGAGATAGCCAGTCAAGCAAGTTTTTCACTGGCCCAGGAATTGAGTGATTATAAACTGGTGAGAAAATCCAGATGGCATCCGCAGCGAGAACTGCTTCACGAGCAGCCTCTACAGCTGGATGAGTTGGAACTTCTAAATCTTGGCTGAAGAGAGGAATGGATGAATAGTCAAGGTAGCTAACTTCTGCTTTACCAGCAAGTGCTTTCTCAGCTTCAAGGGCCATTTGGTGGTTGAAAGAACCTTGGCGTAGTGATCCAACGATAAATAATACTTTTTTAGACATGATGTGTCTCCTT
>ERZ773077.1672-NODE-1672-length-14884-cov-4.941196_pt1 | contig 14884 bp, 11 predicted proteins | sample MGYA00580612_ERZ773077 | MGnify/ENA primary metagenome ERZ773077 (study PRJEB29015, sample SAMEA2737971) | human oral metagenome | biome: human oral; feature: human-associated habitat; material: dental | place: China | collected 2021 ...
CAGCAGATATAGAACGTATGCTTCAAGAAAAGATAGCCAAATACGAAGAGAAAATAGTACGTATCCTTCGTATTGTAGGTGAAAAGTGTATCAATGAAGCTCGTGAGCACGGAAGCTATCAGGACCAAACGGGCAATCTCCGTTCGTCTATTGGGTATATTGTCTTAAAAGACGGCAAACCCATTGAAAAAGGAGGTTTTAAACTTACTAAGTCAGGTGGCAACGGACAAAAAGAGGGTGAAGCATTCATCAATAAAGTAATATCTCAATACCCAAAAGGTTTTGTACTGGTAGTAGTAGCAGGAATGAAGTACGCCGCTTATGTAGAAGCACGCAATTACAATGTACTCTCATCAGCTGAATTATTAGCCGAAAAAGAAGTGCCAAAACTCCTAAACGCATTATCGCAATGAAAAAAACAGCCTCGCAAATAGAAGCCGATATTTACAAGTACTTTAAGGATAAGATAAATCCCCTTATCAATGGGCAAACCTATCGTAGTGGTGTGCGTCCGTTGAACTCACAAAAAGAGGATTGTGTAATAGCATTCCTTACTGGTTTAGATGGTCAATATCAAACGGGGGTGATTAACATCAATATTTTTGTCCCTACGGTCAAAAATAACGATAATCAGTATAGTAAAAACTTTGTACGTTGTGAAGCTATCGAGGGTGCTTTAATGCCTATCATTGAAGAAGCTAAAACTGCCTTGCATAATTACAAGTTACAACTTCATCAGCTTATACAAACCTTTGAGGACACGGATATTAAGCAGTTTTTCATCAACGCAAAAGTAAAATTCAGATATAACACATTTAACGGGTAGCACCCGTAGGCAATTAATCATTAACATTTAATCATTGTATTATGGCATTCGTAGATAATAACGCCACCGCTTGGGGCGAAATAGAATTTAAATTTGGAGCACCAGGAGCAGGAGGTGCAATGGGTACTGTACTAAAAACGTTAGGTATCGTCAAAGAAGATAGTTTTTCTTTTGAGACGGAGGACGGCAAAGAACTCAAATGGACAGCCATTGGTGGTAAAATCATCGACCAAATGAAAAGCGAACCTACCCTGAAAGCAAAATGTACCGTTAAAAACCTTAACAAGGCATTGCTTTCTGAAATTTGGGATGTAGAAGAGTCAGGCGACAAACTCATCATCAAGTCTTTTGTTTCTACCAAGAAGTTCTCTTTTTCTATTGTTCCAAAAGTGTCAGGAGCAGAAAAAGTTGATATGTTCTACTGCTCAATAAGTGGTAAGCTCAACTATACAGCAGATAGTGGCTACAATGTAGATGTAGAAATCACTATCCTCAATGGTGGTAAAGGATTTTTATCAATCGAAAAAGTAGCATAACCTATGGAAGAACAAGTAGCACAAACCCTACTTGAAGAACCTACAACGGTAACCATTGGGGGCGAAGCGTACCAAGTCGCTCCGCCCTCTATTTTTACCCTCGTAAGGGCTTCAAAGTACATCAGCAAAATACCTACCGACACTATTAGTGAGGGGAATATATTAGGCTCAATCATACACAATGCCGAAGAATATGAGAATATAGCGTGGGCTATATCAGTAATCCTATTAGGCAAAGATTTTACTCAAATAGTTACCTATCCTAAATGGCAGTTTTGGCGCAAAAAGAAGAATGTAACCAAAGGCGAATTGCTGGCAAAAAAACTCATTAATACCCCCATTACCGAAGTATCAGCCGCCTTCTTTAAAGTGTTAGGACAAATAGATATACGCGCTTTTTTCGTCATTACCACTTCCCTCAAAGGAATGATGATAACCAAACCAACGAAGGAAGTGGAGAACCAAACGACAGCATCTGGGGACTTGTAGGCTCATTCGCCAAACAGTACGGGCTCACCTTCAACTACGTGCTAAAAGAAATAAGCTATGCCAATGTAATGCTTTACAGTGCCGTTATCCCCTCTTATGACTATGACAAGGATACTAAAAAAGCCCCACAGAAATCAGAAAAACGCACCTCCTATGCCGATTTTCTCAAAGGAATAAAACAATTCACCCAATAACCTATCTAATATGCAACCACAAGACGGAGCCCTATTATTCCAAGTAAGAGCCGACCAATCACAGATACAAAAAGATGTAGAGGCTATCAAAAAACAATTCGAGCAAATGACACGCAAAGCCGTTGAAGAGGGCAAAAAGCAAGCCGATGTATGGCAAACCCTCCTCAAAGGTGCAACCGCCTATTTCACCCTGCAAGGCGCGCAATCCTTCATTAGCCAAATGATAGCCGTACGCTCCGAATTTCAGCAGCTCGAAATATCTTTTGGGACGATGCTCAAAAGCAAGGAAAAAGCCAACGAACTAATGGCACAACTCACCGACCTTGCTGCTAAAACCCCCTTCGGATTGCAAGAAGTATCCGAAGGAGCAAAACGATTGCTCGCCTTCCAAGTACCTGCACAAGAGGTAACCGAAACCCTTCGCCGTATGGGTGATGTCGCCGCAGGGCTCGGTGTCCCTATGGGGCAACTCATTCACGTATACGGGCAAGTCAAAGCACAAGGAAAGCTAATGACCAACGACCTATACCAGTTTATGAATGCCGGTATTCCTATCATTGCCGAACTAAGCAAAGTCGTAGGCAAGAGCGAAACCGAAATCAAAGATATGGTATCAGCGGGCAAAATAGGTTTCCCTGAAATACAAGCCGTTATCAAGAATATGACCAACGAAGGCGGCTTGTTCTATAACCTAATGGCAGAGCAAAGCAAATCATTAGGCGGACAAATATCCAACCTGCAAGACAATTTCGACCAAATGCTCAACGAAATAGGCAAAGCCAGCGAGGGGGTCGTATCAGGAGCCATTAGCGGAGTAGCCTATTTAGTAGAAAACTACCAAACACTCGGCAAAATCATCGCAGGGCTCATCACCACCTACGGAGCATACAGAGCCGCCGTTATCGTCAATAATACCCTCGTAGCCCTCAGCACCCAGCTTACTAATGGCTGGACAGTAGCACAACTCGCCCAATACAGAGGGCTTTTGCTGTTAGAGAAAGCCCAAAAACTCCTCAATGCCACTATGCTCGCCAACCCCTACGTATTTATGGCAACAGCAGTAGCCGCATTAGCCGCAGCAATGTTCGTCCTTACCGATAGAACTTCATCTGCCGAAAAAGCCCAAAAACGCCTCAACGAAGAAAGAGAAATCGCTATGGCTAAGGAGCAAGAACACAAACAGCATATCGAAGAACTTATCGATACCGCTACCAACCAATACCTCGCCGATACCGATAGGCGCAAAGCCCTTACAGAACTTGCGGGTGCTTATCCCCAAATATTCGCAAAATACGATATAGAAAGCATCAAACTTGCCGATATACTCAAACTCAAAAAAGAAATAGCCGAGTTTGACGCCAACAAAGCACGCGGGCAACGCCAAACCGACTATTCCAAGAATAAAGAATACGCCAAAATACTGTACGATATAGGCACAAAACAAGGCAGCAAAGGCTTTGACGAAATAGCCAAAGGTTCAGACCTCGACAGAGTAATTACAGAGAAATTCGGCAACCACTGGCGCACCTTTGGGAATTATAGCGAAATATACGCCTACTTCAATGAAAAGCAAAAAAACGCCAAAAAAGAACTAAAAAGCGATGCCCTTAGCGATTGGACAGCCAACCTTAAAAACCAATCTGAAACCGAACTCCAAAAACAATTAGAGCAGCGCAAACGCCTCATTGCCGACCTGCAAAAACAAGAAAAAGAAGGCAAAAAATGGGCTTCACACGGTGTAAAGTTTGGCGAGGAGTGGTACGCCTTCAATAAAGAAGAACTACAATCACAAGCACAAGCCCTACAAGCACAATTAGACCACCTTCACGAAAAAACATATAGCTATACCGACCTTTCAAAGAAGTATGCAGCAGCCGTAAAAAACGCTGAAAAAGCCCTCGCTGATATTACCAACAACAAGGCAGGATACAAAACCGAAACAGACTATCAGAAAGCCGTTTCCGAAGCAAAGGAAAATCTCAAACAAGCCAAAAAGGTGTATGACGACTTCACCGTAAAGCCGTCTAAAACCAAAAAGGAGAAAACAAAAACAGAGTTCGACACCGAAAAAGCCAACAGAGACCACCAGCGACAAATCCAAGACGACCTTTTTAGGCAAGAAGAAGCCCGCATCAAGATAATGCAAGATGGGGCTGAAAAACGCCTTGCTATCATACAATTAGAGTACGACAAGCAAGAAGAAGAGATAAGGAGGCGTTCGCAAGACCAGTTAGCCGCTTTCATTGAGAACGAAAAGCAAAAAGCCGCAGCAGCGGGCAAATGGAAAAAAGGGCAGGACTTCGACACCAATACCGAAGCCATCAATGCCGAAAAAGACCGCCTTGCCGAAAACGAAAAGACACTTTTAGCCTCCAATGCCGATTACCAACGCTTTCAACAGGAACAAGTCTATAAAGAGCTGTTAGAAAAGTACCAGACTTACACCGACCAGCGCAAAGCCATTGAAGAAAAATACAATGCCGATATAGCAGCCCTACAAGCCAAATTAGGGGCAGACGCTCCACAAGTGAAGAAAGCACAAGACGAAAAGGCACGTGAGCTTAAAAAGTTGGATATACTCTACAAAAAAGAAGGCACAGCCATTGCAAAACTCTTTGAGAACCTACGCAAAAAGACCGTCAAGGAAATACGCCAAACCATTACAGACGCCGAAGCCGAGATTGATGCCTTAGCAAGCAACCTCGATATGAGCGACAATGCCAATGTAGAGTTTATTAAAAACCTCCGTCAGCAGTTAGAACAAACAAAAGACACCGCCGACCGTAGCGACACTACCTTTGGCAAGCTCGGCACAAATATTAAGAAGCTATTCCACGCCAAACCCAATACAGCCGAGTGGCAAGAAGCCTTCAATGGTATGCTATCATCAGCTCAATCTATTACAGGCGAGTTTGCCCAATTAGGACAAGAATTTGAAAAACTCGGACAAAGCTCAGGCAACGAAAGCCTGAAGCGTATAGGGCAAACAATGCAAAATGTAGGTAATGTGCTTAATCGTACATTGTCTATGGCGCAAATAGGAGGGTCTGTAGGAGGAGGCTGGGGAGCGGCAATTGGAGCAGTTGTAGGGTTAGTTACATCAGGGTTTGAAAATGCAGCCAAAGCACGTATGGAGCACGAAAAGAAGTTGCAAGAAATAGCCAACTCTAAGATAAATCAGCAAAGCGAGTACAATCGACTTTTGTACGAAGAGCGAATGCTACACAAGGAGAATACTTCTGTATTTGGAACAAAAGAAGTGGCTACCGCTCTTGGCTATCTAAAAGAGTATAAAACCCAGTGGGACTCCTTACAAAAAGACATCACAAGCGGTCTTACCAAAGAAAGAAGAGACTATCTAAAGAAAAATTCTAATATTTTTGCCAATGGGTATTTAAATTTTTTAGAATTAGCATCAAAACAAAGCAAACTTGAAAAGATAAGGATAGCAGACGGCAGCTATACCACTGGGGCTTTGTGGTGGAAAGAATCGCATACTGTTTGGAAAAGTGTTGTAGATGTTTATCCTGAATTGATAAAAGCCAATGGTGAATTTAATGCCGAATTAGCTAAAAGTATTGTAAATAATAGGGAATTTGGAGACAGCGGGAAACAAGCCTTACAAGATATTATTGACAGTTACGAACGAGCGCAAGAAGCTCAAAAGAAGTTTGAGGATTACCTACAGAGTACCTTTGGAGAACTCGGCAAGGACATTACTAATAGCGTATATACAGCATTACAGAAGGGAGAAGACGCCTTTGAAAGTTTTGCCAAATCAGTAGGAAATATAATAGGCAAATTAGGGAAGCAGATGGTGTATGAGCTATATGTAGCAGATGCTTTCAAAGATTTGCAAGCGAAGCTACTTCAGGCAGGTAAAGATAGCAAGGGTAATAGCGAAGGTTTTGCGCGCCAATCATCTCAACTTGTAGGCGATTTTGGCAATGCGATGAAAGGCAAAATAGGTGAAATGCAAGAGTTTTTGAAGAAGTGGAATGCTATGAGCAGCGGTTTAGGTTTTGACTTCCTTAATGAGCAACGCAAGGCTACAGAAAAAGGATATATGCGAATGAGCCAAGACACAGGAGACGAATTGTTAGGGCAAGACAGATTGCAAACAGAGTTACTGAAACAGACCAAAGACGGCATACTACAAGCTATTGAGTACTATAAAGGGTTTACAAATTCATTTGAAACGCTCAAAAGCAACTTAGCCCAGCAGTTACAGCACCTTGCAGGAATTGAGACAAATACCTACCAATTACACGAAATGAAAAAGGATATAGCAGGAATGAAACGTGGTATAGATGAACTTACTACTAAAGGTATTAAACTGAAGTCATAAAAAAAGCCCTCACAACGAGGGCTTTTTTACTATCTCCTATCGCTTCTGGCTTCTTTAAAATAAATTTTATCATTATAGGAAAACTTCCATTTATATATAAATGTATATTCTCTACCTATAGGAATTGGATTAGTGAAATATTCCACTTTTTCTTCAAAAGTATTGTAATCAATGGTAGTTAAAGATGTGTTGGTAATAGCTTCTATTATTTCTACAGAATGAACTTTTATTTTTAATCCTGTTTCGTTATGAAAATAACAATACATTGTTTTTGTGGGTGTATTACTACCTAATGAGTATCCTGTAGAAGTTTCAAGTCTTACATTGTCTATTAAGTAGTCATCTAATATTTTTACTGATTTTACTTTTAGTTCTAAGTATTTACCATTAGCAAGAGTTCCTTTTATTGTAACTTCACTTTCAATAGGTTTTTTAGCAATAAGAACCCCGTCTTTTACTTCTGCATATTCAGCATTAGAAGATGTCCATATAACATTTTTATCTTTGGCATTTTGAGGCTCAAAAACAACATTTAAAGAAACTCTTTGATTTTCGTATAGTTTAATATTAGAATATTCTATATGATTGTCTCCTCCTAAATTTTTACTATATTGAAATTCTAACCACCCTTTTGGATAATCCTTTAACTTTATAACATCTACTTCTATATCTTTTACTATAACACGGCAAGAAGATTTTAACTTTCCAATAGTAGCTGTAATCGTACAAATTCCTGATTTTAAACCTGTCAGTTCGCCTCTTTCAACAATAGCTATATTTTTATCACTTGTTGTCCATTCTATATTTTCAGTGGCGTTTGTAGGTGTAATACTATATTGTATGAGTTTAACATTTCCTACAGTAATAGACAACTCATTAGGTAGTGATATGCTTTGAGCCTCTACATCACTAACAATGATAGGAATTTTTTTAGTTATATCTTTTTGAGAATTTGAAGCTATAATTAGTAGATTTGTAGTACCTTTTATTACTCCAAATACACGATATTTGTTATATTTATCTGTAACACGAGCTATTCTATCATCTTCAATTTCAACTCTTTTTATATACCATTTAGGCTCATTTGACTTGATAGTAATATCCTCAGGAACTCCAATTTTGACAGATATTGGGTTATTAGATACAATAATTTCAGGTAATCTTTCTTCGTCTTTGTCGTTCTTTGAACAACTTGCAATAGCAAGCACCGCTATTAGTAATAATACAATTCTTTTCATTGGTTATTGGTGTTTTTAAATTATTTTCCAAATAGTTTATTCATTACATCGGCTTGTTCCTTTTGGAAAAAGTCCCTCAGATAATGTTCAGTAGTTGATAGCTTAGTATGTCCCAGCAGTTTAGAGATGTGAAACAAATCTACTTCGTTTTTTACTGCATAACTCGCAAAGGAGTGTTTGGCTATATGCATTGAAACGTGCTTAGTGATACCTATATGCTCGGCAAGTATCTTTATAGCCCTATTTACCTTATTATTGGCTATAAAAATTGTATATTCTATCCCCTCAATGTCTTTATCCTTACACTTATCAAGAACAGGAAATACATACTTTTTATTAGTTTTGTATTTCTGTAATATGGCAGACAATTTAGGGGTAATAGGAATGTATCGTGTTGCCCCAGCCCTTTTTTCAGATTTACCCATTGTATAAACGATTTCGGTATCGGTTACATTTTCCCATTTCAGCTTACATACATCACTAAAACGCATTCCTGCGGTATAAAATGAAAAAAGAAACATATCACGAGCTAAAACCATTGATTTGAAGCGTGGGGCTATATCATACTGCTCAAAAAGGGTTATTTCCTCAATAGTTAGGCTTTCCTTTTTGGTATTCACAGTCCTAATTTCATACCCTTTGAGGGGGTTTTTCTCAATAAGTCCCAGTTTTACGGCTTTATTGAGAATTGCGTTTAAGCACTTAAAATTAGAGGCTATGGTATTAGGTTTATTGCCACGTTTCATTAGCCACAGCTCATAGTCTTTTGCCCATAGGGGGGATATATCAGTAAAACTAAGATAAGAGGAAAAAGTACGTAGTTTATCAAGGTAACTCTGATATGTTTTAGCCGTTCTTATAGCTTCTTTCATTCTTGTCTCATCAATTATAGACTGGTAAAAGTCTAACATTGAAGAACTATCGTACTTTTTGCTATTTTTATAGATTTGCAGCAGTCGTTTTGCTGATACACCCTCATTTTTGTAATAGAGCATTTTCACCTCATTAAGGAGTGCATTTAGCGAGGCGTTAAGCTGTTCCTCAAGTGTGTTTTTTTTCACTTGCTGCTTTTTTTCGTCCCATTGAGTTTTGAGTACCGAAACGCCAGTATCTAAATACTGAATATCCTTAGAAGAGGTGAAGAAGCGCAAGCGCACTGCCTGTGTGCCATTTTGCTTTTTATAGTCTCTTAATTGGAATTGAAAGTTCATAGGCTTATATTATCATTGGTTCAATATTGGTTCATAAATCTTCAAAAAATAATCATCAATAACCACCTATGAACATTTTGTAATTCCTTGTAAATCTGATATAGACACCTAATTTACTGATATTTAGGCTTCGCTTTCCTTCATAGTGTGACAAACTAGCAGATTAACATTTTTGCCAATTTCCCAATTCGCTAATTTGCTAATCTGCTAATTTCTTAATTAATTCTTCTTCGCTACCAATTCTGCTATTCTAATGATCACTTCAGTAGCTTTTTCAAGGTTCTCTACAGGTACAAACTCGTATTTCCCGTGAAAGTTATGTCCGCCTGCAAAAATATTAGGACAAGGCAAGCCCATAAAGCTAAGTTGCGAACCATCGGTACCACCGCGAATAGGTTTGGTAATAGGTGTAATACCCAATTCCTTCATTGCGCGTTCAGCTACCTCTACAATGTGCATCACGGGTTTTATTTTTTCACCCATATTATAGTATTGGTCTTTTATTTCAGCTACTGCCACATTAGGAATTTGTTTGTTCAAATCGTCTACAATTTGCTGTACTACAGCTTTGCGTTTCTCAAAGAGGTCGCGGTCATGGTCTCGTATAATTAGCTGTACTACAGTATTTTCTACATCACCAGAAATATCAGTAATATGATAGAAACCTTCTCTACCTTCAGTGCGTGCTGGTATCTCATCAGCTGGTAATGCATTGATAAACTGAGTAGCCACGAGCATTGAGTTTATCATTTTGTTCTTGGCAGTACCAGGGTGTACGTTTTTCCCTCTGAAATAGATTTTAGCCCCTGCAGCGTTGAAGCTCTCGTATTCCAGTTCACCTATCTGTCCGCCGTCCATTGTATAAGCCCAGTCAGCAGCAAATTTTTTCACATCAAATTTATGTGCTCCACGCCCTATTTCTTCATCAGGAGTAAAACCAACTCGTATTTTTCCGTGTTTAATTTCAGGGTGTTGCACAAGGTATTCCATAGCGGTTACTATTTCAGCAATACCAGCTTTATCGTCAGCACCCAAAAGAGTAGTACCATCAGTAGTGATAATTGTATTGCCTTTGTAGAGCAACAAATCCTCAAAGTAAGAAGGCGATAATACAATATTTTGTTCTTTGTTAAGCACTATATCACCCCCATCGTAATTTTCTACAAATTGTGGATTTACGTTTTCACCCGAAAAATCTGGTGAAGTATCAAAGTGTGAAATAAAGCCTATGGTAGGTACTTCATAATCTACGTTTGATGGCAAAGTTGCCATTACATAAGCATTTTCATCTATGGTTACTTCTTGCAAACCTATGGCTTTTAGTTCTTCCACCAATAGGTTCGCCATATTCCATTGCTTTTCAGTACTTGGGGTTGTAGCACTCTCAGGGTCAGACTGAGAGTCTATTTTTATGTATTTTATAAATCTATCTACTAAATTTTTCATTATATATAGTTTTTAGTTATTTTTCTTAAGTTTTTTATAGTACAATTCCACTACACACTTTGGCAAACTTTGAAAGTTTGACAAAGTTGAATATATTGATTACACTGATAATCACAGAACTACCTTAGTGGGCTATCTGTTTCACAGGTTCATCGTCCAATATTTTCTTTCTTCTCAATTCAAAATTCCTTCCAAGGTATACCTTCCTCACCATTTTATCAGCAGCAAGCTCCTCCGGCACCCCCGATTTTAGAATTCCTCCTTCAAACATCAAGTAAGTGCGATCGGTAATAGCAAGGGTTTCTTGCACGTTGTGGTCAGTGATAAGAATGCCTATATTTTTATTTTTGAGTTGAGCTACAATGCGCTGAATGTCCTCCACAGCAATAGGGTCTACCCCTGCAAAAGGCTCATCAAGCAAGATAAACTTGGGGCTGGTAGCCAAAGCACGTGCAATTTCAGTACGGCGCCGTTCTCCTCCAGAAAGTAAGTCACCGCGATTCTTACGGATATGCCCTAAACTAAATTCCTCTATTAGCTCATCCGTCTTGCGTTGTTGTTCCGCCTTTGAAAGTTTCGTAAGTTGCAATACACTTTTTATATTGTCCTCAATACTCAATTTTCTAAATACAGATGCCTCTTGTGCCAAGTAGCCAATACCATTTTGGGCACGTTTATACATAGGGTATTGGGTAATATCCGTATTATCCAAATAGATAGTCCCCCCATTAGGCTTAATAAGCCCTACTATCATATAAAAAGAGGTAGTTTTTCCAGCTCCATTAGGACCTAATAAACCCACTATTTCGCCTTGACTCACTTCCAGCGAAACTCCTTTTACTACTTTGCGCCCTTTGTATATTTTAATGATGTTGTTTACTACTAATTTCATATATTAAAACGAAAAACGATAAGGTATTTCGTTGAGTTCTGTTTCCAAATCTACCCAATCATATACCTGTGTAACAAGGCTATAAACCATTTCTTCGGTAAGTGTTTTTCCCTCGTAAATATCTGTAATGGTTTGTTCATCCATTACCTCTTGCAAATAGGCATCTTCACCCAAATAATCCACTGCCCACTCCTTGTATTTAGCAGGATCAGCAGTTATTTGGTTAAACATTTCTATATGTTCCTCTACGGGGAAATTTTCTTCACATTGCCAATGTTGCCCGTCAAGTGAATATATTACAAAAGGAATGTCAGCATCGCGAAAACGTTTGCGGTAGTAGGGTAAGAATACTTTAGGTATCCGCTTTTCAAAATCTCGGTTGTTATCCCCTTTGCTGTCTTCAGCACTGTTAGAAGGCACTATTAGGCAGGCTTTTTCTGTAAAATAAAAAGATAATGATGAGCCCACTTCATCTTCAAATCCGTGCCCCCACTGGGCTTCATAACCTTCATACTCCTCTTCTTTCGCTTTGTAGTAAGTATGATATACTTCATACTCGTGTCCACAAATAATCCAATCTAATACTGCCCTGCCTTTGCAAAGCTGGCGCAACGCCTTTACATCGGGAAGCTGCGCTAAATAGGTATTACAATTCATTTAACTATTTAATTTTAGCTTTTTTTGTTCTTTTTTATACACATAAGCCGATATAAAAATACTTACCTCGTATAAAATCATTATAGGTATCGCCACAATTATTTGGCTTGCTACATCGGGGGGAGTGATAATTGCAGCTATGATTAGTACTACTATTACGGCGTGCTTTCGGTATTTGCGCATAAAGTGAGGGGTTACAATGCCTAAGCGTGTTAAGAAATAAATAATGATAGGCAGCTCAAAGACTATACCACACGATAATACTGATGAGCGCACCACCGATATGTAGGAATCTATATCTATTTGATTTACAATCTCTGGACTCACCGAATAGCTCCCCAAGAAATTTACAGATAGTGGTGTTATTAAATAATAACCAAACAGCACCCCTAAAAAAAATAATAACGAAGCTATCAGTATAAATCCCTTTGCCAAACGACGCTCATTCTCATAAAGTCCCGGACTTATAAATTTCCAAAGCTCGTATAGCAAGTACGGAAATGATACTACAATCCCTGTCCAAATCGATGTCCATATATGAGCCGAAAACTGCCCTGCCATAGTACGGCTTTGTATCGTAAAAGGCAATTCGCTATTACAAAAATCACTCTCAAAACCAAAGAAATGACCCACTGAACAAAACATTCTGTAGGTAACAAAATCTCCTCGCTTGGGCGCAAATAAAATGTTGAATACAATATCTTTCCATACAAATGCCACTACCGATACCAAGAGTACTGCAACAGCCGAACGTATAATATGCCAGCGCAGCTCTTCAAGGTGATCCAAAAATGACATCTCTTCATTAGAACTTTCCATTCCCTTTCTTGTGATAATCTTTGTGTAATATTGTGGGGCAAAGATAATAAATAAAATAATAACAACAATATTTGTAATAAAAAAAAGCTGCCCAAAAGTACTTCTTATAAAATACTTTCAGGCAACTTTTTTAGTTATTTTTTATATTTGCCAAACATTATTCCATACTTACTATGATAAATTCGCTACGGCGATTTTCCTGATATTGTTCTTCTGTACAAGGTACACCATTAGTACAGCCATTTACAGGTTGTGTCTCTCCATAACCCTTAGCACTCAAGCGATTACGTTCTATACCTTGTTTCACCATCCATTCAAGGGTTGCTTTTGCACGCCTATCAGATAGTTTAAGGTTGTAAGCATCAGCACCACGACTATCGGTATGAGAACGAATATCCAACTTCATATTAGGGTGTTCCTTCATTACCTCTACAATCTTAGCCAATTCCACTGCTGCATCTTCTCGTATATCTGCTTTATCCAAATCAAAGTATATTTCCTTAATATTCAATACTTTTGCCAAATCCACATCCTTATCTATAGTAATTTCACGAGGCTTAATCATAAATTCGTAGAATACATCACCCTCTACACTCAAGTCAACAAGCACTTCTGTAGTTTCATATTTTCCTATCTCGGCACGCAAGTAGTAATACAAGTCTTTACAGTTTACTTTATCAAATGAGAATGAGCCATCAGGTTTTGTTTTTTGTCGTGCTACCTCTTTCATTGTCTTATCCGAAAGGATAATCAATCCATCAGCTATCACATCGTTGTTTTCCGAATCTTTTAGCACCCCTTTGATCATCTTTTCACAATCAAATACCAAAGGCTTTTCTTCATAAAAACTATAAATATCATCTTTACCCTTTCCTCCTGGGCGGTTAGAGCTCAAGAAACCTATTCGGGTATCGCTATCCATTACAAACGAAAAGTCATCATCAGCACTATTACCAGGCATACCAATATTGATAGGTTTAGATACAGTACCATTTTCGTAGAATTTTACAGCAAATATATCCAACCCTCCCAAACCAGGAAAGCCGTCCGATGAGTAATACAATATATTGTTTTTAGACACGAAAGGAAAAGACTCTTTCCCTGCTGTATTTACAACATTACCTAAATTCTCAGGTTTGCCGTATTGGTTATCCCCCAATATTTTTACCCTGAAAATATCAGAATCCCCTACTGAACCTGGCATATCTGAAGCAAAGTACAAATACTTCCCATCAGGAGAAAGCGCAGGGTGAGCTACATTATAATCATCACTGTTAAAAGGTAACTCAGTTACATTTCCCCAATGTCCATTAGCATCTTTCGTACTTTTCAATATTTTAAGTCGTATTGCCCTTTCCATATCCGAGCCTACTCGCCTATTTACATAATTATTTCGCGTAAAATAAATCGTATTACCATCTTTGGTAAAAGCTGCAGTCGATTCGTTAAAAGGAGTATTCACTCCCGTAGAAAACAATTTTTTGTTCGTAAGTGTTTCTTTATCACAATCAGCTATATAAAGGTCGTAAAAACTCTCACCCGTCCATTTCGATACACTCCAACGAGTAGCCTTTGCGCTATTCGCTGCTGTAAATACTACCTTATTATCACCATAAAAAGCTACTCCATACTCCGAAAAAACCGTATTGATATTCACAGGGTGCACTTCAAGACGACCAGAGTTTCCTTGTATTACCTGCTGATAGTCTTTATTTTCTTCAAAAAGTATGGCTCTACTATCCTTGTTATCTGTCAATTCAGAAAATTTAGCCATCAGCGAATCCGATTCTTCGTAGCGTTTCTCAGTTTTCAGTGCCTGTGCATAACGATAATAGTACTCAGGCTTCACATTGTACTTGCCTTCTTCAAAGAGTTTTTCATACCAAGGCAAAGCATTCTTGTACTCAGCGTTATAATAATAAGCATTCCCCAAGCGCTCTAATAGCTCCTGACTTTCATAACCCTTCTTAGCTATCTTTTCATAAATCTTAATGGCATCCACATAAGCATAATTGTTATAAAGCTCATCAGCTTTTTGTAACTCACGTGGTTGTGCCACTAGTACAGAGGTAGTAAGTAATACAGCAATCGAAAAAGTAAGTATTTTCATCTCCTTAGTTTATATTTTTGTATTTAATAACAGTTCTCATTATTAGAAGAAACGTGGTGAAACGATCTTCTTGTATGTTTTTACCAATTCGTAACGCAAGAATATTTCGTGCGAACCT
>ERZ773077.1673-NODE-1673-length-14883-cov-10.731319_pt1 | contig 14883 bp, 4 predicted proteins | sample MGYA00580612_ERZ773077 | MGnify/ENA primary metagenome ERZ773077 (study PRJEB29015, sample SAMEA2737971) | human oral metagenome | biome: human oral; feature: human-associated habitat; material: dental | place: China | collected 2021 ...
ATAAACATTTATAGTTTTTTGACAAAGATGAATTACCTGCCTAAACTGTAGCTAAACAATAATAAAACTTATAACAATGGAGCACCGAAAGTCTTACATTGTCTTTGCTCATATAACTTAACTATTGTTGTGCAAGATGTGAACGTACCTTTCACCTATTTTATTGCACATTAAGTTCATCAAACATTAAAAATCCCATGTCGGCTGCATTGCTAAGTGTAAAGTATGCCGTATACCTCTTAACCGGAGTATATCTGTCGCTACCATTATATGCAACAAGATCTCCACTAACTTTAGCCCTATTACCCTCTATACTTACATACATGCCCTCATAAGCCGGATAGGCAATTCCTGCATCTCCGAAACTTCCACTTCCTTCAATTACATACTGCCCTCCTTTAAGTTCTCCATACCTTGCAAATGCTCTTATATCACTTTCATTACTTGAGCCTGTAAGATCTCTCATTATTGACATCAGATCTGCCTGACTTACTATATTATAATAATCCCCTGATATGTACTGCTCTCTTACCCTGGAGTCTTTCTTATTATATATATAGGCATAAGTTAAAAATGCCTTATCATCTGATGTAAGATTATCCCTTTTTTTATAAAAATTTGTATTTTTTTATAAAAAAGAACTCTAAATAAATTAGAGTTCTTATTTTTAGAAAGTTTTCAAGTATTTTTAAGACTACTTTTGTCTTCTTTTTCTTATTACCATCACTAGTACAACTCCTGTTGTTAATACTACTGCTATACTTGAAGCTATTAGAAGTGCATTCTTTCTAATGTATTCTAGTGTTCTTGCTTCATTTAGCCCTGTTGGTGGTGATAATGTTACTATTTCAGTTGCTGCTGATCCTGTTGATTGTGCTGCTACCATATATGCTCTATCTAAGTTTTCTTCCTTACTTGGAACATTCTTTGGTTGTCCTTTTCCTGGTAGTGTTCCGTCTCCTAATTGGTTTACCTTATCCATCTCTGTTATCATAATTCCTGGTGTGAACTCTGTTCTACGACCATTACTTGTATGATATGTTAATACTTCTGCCATATTTTGGAATGTTAAGTCATTTGATGTTGAACTTCCTGATGATGTTCTATCTGTTCTTATATTCCATGTTCTTACGAAGTCATCTTCTTTAGGTGAATTAGCATAACCATTAGTATTTTTGTAAGTTCTTTCTATTGTAGTATATGGATCAACTGGACTCATGTATGTTGATTCTTCTTTTAATAATAGTAGGTTTGATCTAGTATTATTATTTGTAGCATTTTGTTTACCAGAAACTTCTTCTAGGTATCTAATACCGTTTTCATCAACATAGTTAGCTTCTTTAGCTGTTTCATCATTCTTAACCCCATTGATTAATCCTTTTAAATCAGCCTTATTAGCTGGTGTCCAAGCTGAGTTTTCGTCATCACCTGCATTAACAGCTGCACCATTATCTACTATATCTAATAATTGTCTAATCTTAATCTTAGCTTTTTCATTATCATTTAAAGGAGTATTTCCTTTGTTTATATAGTATTCTTGACCTATGTATTTACCATAGTTATATCTAGCTATACCTTGGTGAGCAAGTCTACCAAGAGTTTGAGCTGGTTCATCTTGCATACCAGTCTTGTATGCTTCTTCTCTATACTTATTAGTATCTTGGATACTAGTATCTATAGTTCTATCTAATTGACTTAAGTTATATGCATAAATACCATATCTAACTTTAATAGTAGCATCTTGCATTACACTATCGTCAATGTTTATATATCTAAATCCTGCTTTAACAGATTTTCTTTGGTTTTCATCTTTAGCTTTACCATCAGTAAGTTCAGTTCTATCAAGAGATAGTACTAAATCATGACCAATAGAATTATTTACATCTAATTCTCTAGTAACTTTTAATCTAGCGAATAGTTCTTCATGACCACCATAAGTAACATTATTTAAGTTACCAGTTTCTGCCTTGTCAATCTTAGATTTAATATCATATTTTAAGTTAATAGGTTCTTTTTTATCTGCTGTATTAATAACAATATTAGTAATTTCCTTATTTAATACTATCTTAGTTTCAGGTCTTTGAACAATACCTAAGTTTACATTCTTAACATTATATTGAGTAGTTTCAAACTTATTGTTAGAATTCTTCTTATTCTTGTATATACCTTCAATGTAGTATATGTCGCTTAACTCATTAAGTATTACTGCAGAACCTGGTTTAGATTTTTGTAATTTTTCATAGTATTCAATACTAAAGTTAATCTTAGGTGTAGTAGCATTCATACTTGTATATTTATGAGCTAGTTTTAATTTTTCATTATCAATATTATTCTTATCAGCTGTAGTGTATACATTTAGAGTATCAACTACATTATTGTTAAATCTATCTAAGTTTTTAGTTACTTCAACTCTTCTACCTTCGTCATCTCTTGCATATGATAAGTTTTCAGTATCCTTACTTTCATCCTTGTTTTTAGCAAGCCAAGTAGTATTTAGATTACTTTCTTGTTTATCATTTGCGTAGAATTGAGTAGTCTTAAATGATTCACCATTATACCATTTAACTTTTCTATCCTTATTATCATCTTTAACAGTAGGAACAAGTTCATCTCTTGTAACATCTGCATTTTGAACAGCATTAAGGATATTTCTACCTTGGTTTTTCTTATCTGCGAATACTTTAGTTAAGTTTTCTTTAGAAGGAGTAGAGTAGTTTAAGTTAACAACAAAGTTACCTGCAGGAACTCCTGTAAACTTATATTCACCCTTATCGTTAGTTTTAACATTAGATTCAAAACCAGTAACACCTTTAAGGCTCATTTCGATATCACCTGATTCAGATTTAATTTGTTCTGGCCATACGAAACCTAAGTCAAAGTATGGAAGACCGCTTCTAACATCAGCATATCTTAAGTTTGGTTTATCGTCAATTTGTCTAGCTTTGAAAGATAATCTTTCTTCTAGAGTAACTGGGTGATTTGGAATACCTTTTTCATTAGCACTCATCTTACCATCACCAGTTAAGATACCTCTATTTAAAGTATTTTGTTTATCTTCCCAAACAGTACCTGTAAGTTCTCTTGAAGTTTTTTCTTTATCACCTTCAGGTATTCTAATGTTAATACCTGGAGCATCATCAGTATCATCTTCTAGAACAAACTTACCATCTTTAGCTTTGTTTGTAGTGAAGTTAGATGGAGCAGAGTCTCTATCTATCTTACCAGAATATGTACCAGTGTGAACATTATATGCTGCAAAAGCACCGATTTCAGCAACATTAGTAAAGTCACCAAGTTCTAAAGCATTCTTAAGAACTTTAATACCATCATCTTTACCAATCTTGTCTTTAAGTTCACCAAGATCTTTTTGACTTACGTTTTCAACCTTAAGAGCGTTCTTAACTCTGTATGTATTAAACACATCAGCTCTTTCACCAGGTTTTAGCATAAATCCTGCATTTTGAACAGTACCTTCTGTTTGAGTAGTAGTGTAGTCACCACTTTGAGCAGGAACTCTATCGTTTGAAGTAGACCATTTTAATTCTTTTAATTTAGCTTGATCAGCTTGAGAAAGATCTAATTTAGAGATAGGTTCTTCTTTACCATGTACCAAGTATTTACTTACTGGTATAGTAGTTTGAGTTCCTTTAAGGTCAATACCTTCTTTTTCTATATTTGTATTTGGATCTAATTGAACTTCTTTCTTAATTTCAGTTTGAACTAATTCCATCTTATTAGAATGTATATCGTTTAATTGTGATACATATATTGCATCAACAGGTGAGCTGTTAATAACTTGTATCTTGTATGTTAAGAATACATCAACCTGTCTAGTATCATCGTGATTTCCTCTATTTGGATCAGTATTCTTAGGAGATTTATCTAGAGATTTTTCATAATCAATTTCTTCTTTAAGAAGTTTTAGAACTTCAGGGTTAGAAGTATACATAGATGTTCTATATATATAGTCAGTCTTGTATATATCTAAGAATCTTTGAGTTTTGTTAGCATCTCTATTTTTTTGAAGGTCTTCCATATTAACATCTATAGTTCTACCAAGACCTTTTTGTTTTTCAGCTTCTGATAGATATTCATCATATAGTGTTTTGTATAGGTAGTTATATGCCTTCTTGTTAGCAATAACAAGTGCACTATTTAATTCTTTAGTAGTTTCCATATCAACATGTCTTCTCTTTAATCCAAGATTAATTTCATTCATGTAAGATCTTTGGCTATAGTATACCCCTGCATATTGACCATATGAGCTGTCGATAGATTCATCTGTAGGTTCACCAGTTGAGCTACCACCAGTAGTTCCACCGATAGAATTCCAGATAATATTATCATGTTTACCGTCTTTGATAATATTTTCCCAAACACCAAGATCGATACCACCTTGTCTGTAGATAGATTCCCAAACTTTAGACATATCAACTTGTCCATTGTTTATTAGGTCACCTAAAACAGTACCTGCAACACCAGATTGGTTTAATATTTGGTTTAACATATCTTTAACATCTTTATTCACGTTTATATCAAAACCTGCAACGTTAACATTAATGCTACCAGTTCTAGCAAGTTCATCAATAATACTTGCAGCTAAAGCACCAGTACCGATAGCTTTTTCTAAGCTAGAACCAGATACTTTACCATTATTACTTATTTCACCGAAAGGAGTACCAGCATATTTACCAGATTCTCCTTTAACGATTTCATCCCAAGAGATATCTCCGAGATTTAGGTGTAGAAGATTTAACTTTAATACCAAGAGCATTAGCAACTCTTTCGTTAATTTGTTCTGCAGAAAGTCCAGTTTTAGCTTGAGCTGCAGCACTGTTAATATTTAGTGCATTATCATTAAGAACTAAACCTCTTCTTCTCATATCTTCAACCATATCTTCGATAGAAGTATTATCTGGGTAGTTAGTAGGTATTCTATCATCAAGTATATCTACTCTAATACCAGTTTTCTTTTCGATCCAGTCTGAAAGTTTGTTAGTTACTCTAGTTGCTTTTAATATTTCAGAAACAAGTTCACCCTTACTTCCACCTGATTTAATAATTTCTTCAATTCTTTGTCCAGAAACAAGACCTTGTTGAATAACAGTTCTTAAAGTGTTTGAAGCTTTATCAACAGTATTTAAGGCTTTTTCTAAAGGATTTTTCTTAATAGCTCCAAGGTCAACTAGATCATCTAGAAGAGCCCCAGTAAGTCTACCATATCCAATAACTTGTTCTAGAACTTCAGATGCCTTAACACCTGCATTTTGTATTTTACCCCAAAGAGTATTATTATTTGCTGGGTTATTAATTAATCTGTTAGCAGAACCACCACCAAATACTCTATTCCACCAAGAATTATTATTTGAAGTGTTTCCACCATGTCTATTATTTACTCCGTTGCTTGATGGTAATATACCATTTGCAGATGGAGCAGTAGCTCCTAATCTATTTAGAAGATTTTGAGCAGTACTTCCTCTATTACTTCCTGGATTAGATCCATTAGAATTATTATTATTGTTAGAAGGAGCGTTAGTAGAACTATTTCCTCCAGTTCTATTATCATAGTATCCATTATTATCGTATACTATTTGATCATTAGTAGGTAAATTCATACCTAAGAACATAGTTGATGCTTCTATGAAATCATTGAAGTATGATTCATCTAAAGCTCTACCATTAGTTTTCTTCATTTGGTAATCACTCTTAAATCTTTGAGTAGTAGTACCAGATGTAGTTTGTGTACCTTTGTAGTCTAATTTAGTCTTAGTATTTGTTCTATTACCATTAGTATCTACACCTTGTGCTGATCCTTGTGTATTTAAAGAACCATCTTGTTCTTTACCACCAGTTATTTCAGCGTGTTTTCTATTATATTCTTCTCTATCGTCATAATTATCTATAGCGAATGAAGAATTTAAGTATTTTTTCTTTTCTTCAGTTGTTGTTGTATTATATATTGATTGTCCATCTTTAAATACTTCTGTATTTACTTTCTTACCATTTTCATCAATATTATTGTCTTGTGTTTGAAGTGGCATTACAGGTTCATACATAATACCATCATAATCAAATGTTACATCAAATAGTATAGCATAGTTCTTGCTATTAGCTACTCCACCCATTTGACTTAATTCTTGTGTATTGAAACCAACATCATGGATGTCAAAACCACCCCATTGACCGTTTTCATCAGTAATAATTGGATTTTTAGTAATATCTACTAATTCACCAGTATCTCTTCTATATACTCTAGCAACTTCTTTGTTTATTATTCTCTTAATAGACTTGTTAGCGTTTAATTCAACAAAGTTTCTATGAATTCTAACTCTAACGCCTGGAATACCTTTTTCATTACCTTTATCTAAAAGGTTATTATATCCAGTATGTTTCTTGTTATCCTTAATAGTATCTTCCCAAACAGTACCCCCAATAGGTAATCTTAATTGAGTATCTCTAGTAGTTGGAGGGTTAGCTGGAGGATTAGTTGTTGGAGGATTAGAAGGTGGATTGTTTGTAGGAGGAGTGTCTAAATGATCAAACTCTATCTCTAATGCTATTTCTTCTCCCCATCTTCCTGCTCCTTCATCTACTATTGTAATAGGTTGCATTACAAGATTGTGTTCTGCATCATATTCTATTGTAGTACTTTGACCTGGTATTTCTTGAGTAACTCTTGTTCCTTCAACATCACCATATATGTTATTATTAACATTATTGTTTGAAGGATTAACTCCATACCCAAGTCCTCCAAATTTTGTATTTAACTGATTTCTAATACTGTCTGTTAATTTATTTCCCGCATCTTTAAATGCTCCTAAAGTATTAGTTAAGAAATTATCATCATATTTTTCTCCATTCGTTAGTTTCCCATCTCCTACTGTTACAGATTTAACTGCTGATGTATTTCTTGTTGAACTTCCATTTGAATAATTATAATCTCTCATTCCACTTATTTTAGAATTCAAATATTTTTGAGCATTTTGTTGTAATTTTTTATATTTTTCATTTTCTTTCTTCAACATTTCATTATCTTGTCTTCTGAAATCTCCCCAATTAGGTTTCTTGTTAAATGCTCTTCTTATTTCTTCTCTAGCTTTATTTTCTGCATCTATTAGTTTTTTTCTACTTCTTTCCATATCATTTTTTATAGCACTTCTAGCCATATCATCATATGATCTTCCTATAGTAAATATATCATTTGCTGATCCTTGTCTTACTCTAGTTTTAGGCTTATTACTCTTGTTTGAAGTATTATTATTTGAACTTGAATTAGAGCTTGTTTTTGTATTTCCTGAATTATTTTTGCTATTATTTGAAGTTCTGTTTCCATTTGAACTTGAATTATTTTTGCCACTTGTATTTGAAGAATTATTTGTACCACTTGATCCTTTTGAAGATCCTTTACTTCCTGAGCTCTTTCCATTTTTCTTAACCTTTACACTATTATATGTACCAGTTATCTTAGTATATTTAGCTCCTTGTACCATATATCCAAATATAAATCTAGCTTTAGCTATTTTCTTAAGTGCTGGATCATAATCTACAGCAATATAGAATTCTTCATCTGGATCTGGATATGCATTCTTAGCTAATGTTCCTTTTTTAGTTATAAAACTCCATGATTTAACATGTGAATAGTTTGCATCTTCTGTCTTAGTTCCAAATCTATCTGGATCTATATTATCTGGTTCACTCTTTTTATTTGGATTTTCTTTTTCATTATATGATATACCTTGTTCATAAATACCAAATAATTGAACTTCTGTAATATCTGCTGTTACTTTTCCTTCATTTATCCTATCTGGTTTTACTTTATCTTTTAACTCATGTTTAAAGTATTTTAATCTATATGGTCCTACTAACCACTTTTGTGAATTTTTATCAAATTTAACTTTTGATACTTCTTGTAAGCTTTTTCCTACTTGTGCTGATTCAATCTTTGGTTGATATTGAATCTTAGGGTTTGGAGCATATTGTCCATTACTTTCTGGCACAAGTCTATCCTTATGGAATTCTTTTGGTAATATATATCTTATTTGTAGTTCTGTTCTAGAATTCACAACTTTAGCTGTATTACCATCTGTATTCCATTCTTCTATATCTCTTGGATTTTTTTCTATCCATTCTTTAAACTTATCTTCATATTCTTGATATTGTTTTACAAATTCTTTTAATCTATTACTTTCTTCTTCATTTATAGCTTTTCTCTTTGCAGCTTTCTTCTTATTTCCTTCAGCTGTTGTTCCTGCATTTGGTCTTTGTACATGATCTACTTCACCTGATTGCCAAACGGGACCTTGGTATGAATCTGTTCCCACTTGACCTGGTTTCTTAGTCTCAGTTACTATCCCTTTACTATAATTATTTTGACCCCATATTCTAGTATTCTGTTGTGACATTAGTGCTGGGAATGAACCATGTTTAGCAATAAGTTTTTCTGTACTTAATTTATGACCACCTGTTATATCTTCATATAATCCATCATGTTCTTCGTCTGTTGTATGTTTAGAGCTCTTCTTATTAGTCACAAGAAAATTAGAACCATATGCTGATTTATATATATCTTGATTTTCTGGATCAGTATATATACTTGACCATGGTTTAAATCCTGTCATTTTTTGTATTGTTGTATTACCATTAAATATATCATTCAATGCATTTTTATCATCTTCTTCTTTATCTTTTATAGAATTATCTACAATAGTTGGATCTGCTTTTAATATTGGTGTAACTCCTGTTCCTTTTGCATATCCAGCATTTAATCCTTCTCCTTTACTTCCTAGCAAGAATGATTTTAAACCAAAACCACTATTAGCAAAAAATTGTGTTATTCCTCCCCATCTCTTATAATCAGGTTGTTGAACATTTGCTGTTACAGTTTCTGTACTTTCTTGATATCCTCCGTCTTTTATTTTTTTTACAGTTTCTTTCATTTTATCTATAACTGTTTCATCATCAAAAATATGCTCTTTTACAAATGATCCACCTGGCACTTCAGGACTACTTAATCCATCTTTAAACATTTCTGCACTTACTTGTGCTCCTGATGGAAGTCTTAATCCTTCATAAAAACATAGTATACCTGCATATGGGTTTAATAATTGTTCTGCAAAGTTAACATTATCTGTATTACCTTGAGCATCTGGTCCAAGTATTCTTCTCATAGCTTCACCACTATTATCCCAGAAATAACCTTCTGGTAAGAAGTTCTTATGATTGTTTATAATTTGACCATTGTAATAATTATATTGATTTTTTTCATTATAAGCATTAGTAATTCCTTTGTTATGTAAATATCTAGCATTTTCTGTGTAGTATGATCCTGTTATGTTCTTTGAATTTTCATACACTTTCATGTAGTTTTGTAATGCTTCACCTGACTCTTTTGTTATAGCATTTTCTAACGCTTTTCCTTTTTCAAAGTTTGCTGGTAGAGTACTACTCTTTGCGTAAATACTCTTATTCAGCATAGGAGCTATTAACATAAGAACAACTGTAACTAAAGCTATACTAAAGTATATAAATATTTCACTATCTTTTATAGCTTTGTTTTTCTTATTATTCTTTATCATTAGCTTCCTCCTTTCTTTCTTTTTCATCTAATTTGTTATCTTTTGTATTTTCTTCTTTTTTAAATAATTTCATTATCTTTTCTCTAAACCATGATAATGTTCCTGCTATTGCTGCTATTATTACTATCATTATTAATGTATAGTCTCTATTTACTATTACATCTAATGCTACATTATCATTCTCATTTGTGGAATTATTTCCTTCTACTGAGTTTATATCCTTAACACCAAGATTATTACTTGTTTCTAATATTTCAAATCTATTTGATAATACCTTATTCATAACCTTATCCATAGTTGTTTCTACAGTTACTGTTATTTCTTTTTCTTCTCCTGGTTTTAATTCTATATTTTCTAATTCTCTTGTTACTGCTAGCTCACCTGTTTCTTGTTTCCAGCTTGCTGTTAGTATTTTTTCTTCATTATTCTTATATGCACCTATTTTTACTATCTTACCTGGTACATTTCCTTCATTCTTAGCAATTAATTTGTAATCAACTTCTACTTTTGAGTTTGTTGATGTAAATGGTGATACCTTAAACTTATTAACTGTTGATTCTACATCTTTAGTTGTTATTTCGTCTTTCTTATCTCCGTTTACTACTCTTAGTTTTGTTATTTCACCTTTAAGTGCCATATCAAAGTTTGTATTGTTTACAAGTCCTAAGTTTTCATTTGACTTACTTTGGAAATTAATCTTTATAGCATCTGATACTGCAACTTGTTTTGTTGTTTCTTGTCTATTTACTCCTATTGCATCTGATACCTTTGAATCTTCTACATTGTTCTTCTTATACACTGTTGGTGAATATTTCTTATCTTCAAATTCAAACATTACTGAATATTCTCCATTTGGTACTTCACTAAATGTATATTTACCTGTATCATCTGTTAGAACTGTTTTTATTACTCTATTTTTTCCATTTTCTACAAGTTTTGCTACTATATTTGCAAGTGGTCTTTCACCTTCATCATATACACCATTTTTGTTTATATCATCCCATGCTTTTCCACTTATTTCATAGTTTCTTACAAGTTTTTGTTCTTCTTGTCTTGTTTCTGCTATTCCTAATGATTTCATTTCTTCTTCTGTAAGTTTTAACTTACCTTGTCTTACTAAATCTTCTTTTCTTCTTGTATCACTATTCTTTTCAACTATTTGTGTTATTGGATTTGTTTCATATATCTTTTGTCCATATTCATCATATAGTTCAGCATTTGCAGATATACTTACTCTATCTACTCCATTGTTCTTTCCTAGTTCTACTTGTATTTTTATTTCTTTTGTTTCATTTGGTTCTAGATTTAGTTCTTTTTCTATTACATTAGTTTTCCCAGATTCACTTATTATTTTGCTTCCTTCAGGTCCATTAAATACAAATTTACTATATGTATCAACTGTACCTTCATTCTTTATTCTATATGTATATTCTATTTTCTCATTTTCTTCTACATATGTTTTATTTTTATTAGTTGTTTGCTCAACAACTAAATAAGGTGCTACTACATATCCTGTGTATTCCTTATTATCTATAAGTTCATCTTTTTCATTATATATCTCAGCTTTTAATGATATTTGTTTATAAACTTCATCTTCATTTATTTCTCCAACATTAAGTCTCACATCAAAACTTTTCCCTTTATTTAAAGTTAAATTTGTTATTTCATATTCATTTTGTTTAACTTTATTTATTGTCATATTTTCCACTTCTTGATTTGATTGTAATGCTTCAAGTACAACATTATTTGAAGATATAATCTTAATTTTACCACCTTTTATTTCATTATTAGCTACATAATTTTTGTTTACTGCAACAGATAATGTTAATTTTGAATTTTCTCTATATTTGTCTAATCCTACTGTATCTTGGTCTTCTTCAGTTCCTTTTGAAGTTATATTTATTTCAACCTCTTTAACAGCAACATCAACTTTTTCTGCTCTTGTTTCTTTTACTACTGTTGTTCCTTCTGCTCTTGTTCTTATCTTTAACTCTAAGCTTTGTGTTCCCACTGCTCTGAATGTTAGTCTTACTTGTCTCTTTTCTCCTGCTTCTATATCTTCCATATTGAATTTTATATTACCATCTGAATCTCTAGAGAATGGTATTTCTTTTTCAGGAGTTTCAATTTTAACAATATCAAAACCTGCAGGTGATTCTATGTAGTTTTCAACATTTTTAGCTTTTAAAGTTTTAGCTTCGTTTTTAACTTCATATGTATATCTAACTTCTTTACCTTGTTCTACTCTTTTAATTTCTGGTGTAAGTTTTCCTTCTAGTGAAACACCTTCACCTGTAGTAAGTCTTATCATATCTGACCAAGAAGTATATTGTTCTACACCTTTAGCTGTTTTAACATCAAATATTACTTGATCTGTACCTACTGCACTCTTGTTATAGTCTATATTTGCTGGTAAGTTTAAGCTTAAGTTAAACTTATTAACTTGTCCTGGTTTTATACTATCTTTAAAAGCAATCATATATGATTTAACTTTAGATAGATCATTTGGATTTGTTGTCCAACCATTTTGAGGATTATTTAAATCTACATTTGCATTAACATTTTCTGAGTAGTATACATCATATGCTACATTTGTATTATCTACTTTATTAATACCAGATGCTAAAGTTATATTTAAGTTATTATTTAGGCTTTGACCAGTTTCAACATTTAAAACACCTTCAACTGGAAGTCTTCCTAAAAGTTTAGCATTTGGAAGTTCAGTATTTAGGTTATTGATTATAAGAACTTGTTTAGATATAGTTCTTGCTTTATCACCAGCTCTTAATACTGCATCCTTATTACCTTGTTTAATAGTTACGATTTCTGCTCCTGTATCGCTATAGTTCTTATATCTATTTGCAACAACTAATCCTTCAGGAGAAGCTATTTTAGCTTTAGTAATAGCTATACCATTTCCAAATCTTCTAAAAACTTCATTATGAGCACCCATCACAAAGTCTGTTGCTTGTTCATATGTAGTTGCATTAACATTTGAGTATACAAGATTATATTGAATTTCTTGTTTAGGAGTTTCTTCATCTACAGAAATATCTGTATTTACTACTAAGTTTGTACCATTTGTTAAATGACCATTATTTACTGATTTTTGAGTACCAGAAACTAATACTCTAATTACTTTTTTACCGTCTCTTGTATATACTGAAGTATTTTCTATTTTTAATCCTTCACCATATAATATATTAGTATCTTTTATCTTAATATCTTTAATAGTATTTGGAAGAACAATTTCATAAACAGATGTACCATAAATATCTGATTCTTCCTTATTATTATTAAGCTCTATAACAAACTCAACATCATTATTTTCAACAACTGAATATAGTTCTTGTTTATTTGTTCTTAAAGTTGCTTTTGTTTTAGTATTTAATAATTCAACAGAAGATATAGCATCTGCTATTTTAACTTTTTCTTCTTTACCATTATTGTTTATTACAACATTAACTTGTTTATCAAAAGATAGTTTATTTAAATCTTTTAAAAGGTTTATTGGATATCTAGAAGTAGTTATTTTTCTAGATTCTTTAATTATTATATTACCTTCTTTAAGAATCTTAGAAGATCTATAATTTATAGTCTTAACATTATCTTTTAGATCAACAACATAGTTTTCATCTTCTAATTTAGAACTTGAATCAATAGTTGCAATTAATTGTCCCTTATCATCTAAAAGTTCTAATTTACCATCTTTACCTAGAATATTTTCAAATTCTTGTTTACTTACTTTAACATTCTTATATGACATTCCATTTTCATAATTTTGCTTATTATCATTATAGTATGGAAGGTTATCGTTAATTTCTAGTATTCCATTAATATTAGCTATACTAGTATTAATATTTAACTTATTATTAAATTCTACATCAGATTTTTGTTCAGATATACTATTCATATATAGTTTACCTTTTGACATAGAAGTTTTATCTGTTTCATAACTTGCAGATATTAGTGAACCTAAAGGTTTAGAAAGATTAGCGCTTCCTGTATATTCTGCATTATATGTATTATTTGAATTTAAAAGTTTTTCTTGTGCTTTTATATTTAAAGCTATATTATATTCATCTTTTACATTTTGTAAATTTTCATAAACGCTAGTAACTAATAATTTAGTAATACCATTACCTTTAGCATATGTCTTATCTTCAGACATCTTATTTTCTATATCAACATTTAAAGTTCCATCTAAATTATTATATTTAACATTTTCTTCTTTTTGATCTAAAGGTAATTCTTCATTAACACCTTTAGTAGATAAAAGAGAAACATTAACCTTATCTGGGAATTTTCCTTCTAAACTTGGTTGTATAGAAGATACAGATAATTTTTCTATAGGTAAATTCTTAGTTATAGCTCCATTTTTAATATCAACAACTGTTTGAATAACAACATTATTACCTTTTTCTGCATTTGTCTTAACATATTTAATTATTTCTGCTTTCACTTCTGGTTTTCTTTCTTCTACCCATTCAATATTTAAAGCTATATCTTTAGATACTTCTTCTACATTTCCTTCTGGTGAAACATATGTAGCTCTAAATTTAGCTGTTAAATTATTTGATAATATTTCTTTTGATATATTTCCTTCATATACATATTTTAAAGGTAGTTCAAAGTTAACTGTAGTTCCTGAAAATCTATTTAATGTAATCTTATTTCCTTCTACTTTTTCTATAACAGAATTATTATTAGGATTTTCAATACTAAATACTCTAGAATTTTGTCCTACAATTTCAATTTCCCCTTTTTGTATATATCCTTCTCTTCTCATACTAATAGTACCAACTATTTTTTGATCAGATTTAGATACATCTGCAATAATATTCTTTGCTTTTTGTCCATTATTTACAAGCAATATATTTGCATCTACATCTTTAACATTTGTATGTGATTCAACATCTAATTCCTGGCTTGCATATACAAATGCATTTTTAGCGACATACAAAGTATTTGTTGAACACATTACAAATACAAGTGCACCTGCCACTGTCTTTCTTAAAAACTTTCTTCTTTTCATGTAGTCTTACTCCTCTCTTTTTCTAAGTAAATTCTTATACACATATATTGCCATAAGACAAAATATTGTGCAATACATGTATTACAAGCGTTTTTCTCCCACTTTTTTAGGATTATATTTAAAATCCTTAGGGATTAGCGCTTTAAGGCTTAAAAAGCTCTAAATATACACCTTTAAGTGTTAATATATATTTATTCCAAAATATTTTTAAAATACTGTTGGGTTACAAATATATTTTTTCAAATTAATTTTAATAATGCTTTAAAAATTTTT
>ERZ773077.1676-NODE-1676-length-14876-cov-14.754403_pt1 | contig 14876 bp, 15 predicted proteins | sample MGYA00580612_ERZ773077 | MGnify/ENA primary metagenome ERZ773077 (study PRJEB29015, sample SAMEA2737971) | human oral metagenome | biome: human oral; feature: human-associated habitat; material: dental | place: China | collected 2021 ...
TGACGCTGCTGCTCAAGCACGTCCATAAATTCCGGGAGCGCCTCGGAAAATCGGCCAAGCTTGGCAAGACAATCGGCAGCCTTATTCCGCAAATCCAAAACCGACACATTCGCTTTTCCGTATGTTTGTTCGAATCCTTCTGCGCTTTTACAGAATAAGGCACGGGCCTCCTCATATTGGCCCATGGCCTGAAGGATCTCGGCGTTCTTTGTTCGGGCAGCACAGGTAGCCGGGTGATATTCGCCATAGTCATGGCGAAGTTCGGCAACCAAATCGGCGATGCTGGTGGCGGCTGCCGGCAACGCCGAAGGCTTAAGCTCGTTACGGTATTCCAATAACACCGCAACGTAATAGGTCAGGGCCGCGAGAGTTTCGGGATCATACGCACCATTAAGCCGCCAGATCTGGGTAAATCTCTGCTTCAGCTCCTGGGTGATATCTTCCGCATTTCGTCCCATAACCTCACTGTACACACTCGCCCTATTGGCTCTTATTAGCTGACCCAATCATGGTTCCGTTTTTCAGTTACGCCCACCTGAAGACAACCATTCCCCGCCAAACAATCCGAAATAATAGCAGTTCAATGCCATAAATAGGTTTCGAAAATATCCCTACTGTGATCTTGCTATCCCCACCCCCATTATCACCAATTCCGCCAACCAACCCCACATCACGCCATTATTATTGCCGTCACCACGCCGCCAGCTGACCAGAACCCCGCCAAAACTCCCGACATATAGGCAGAGCCTCTCCCAGCTGTGCGCATTCTCACTGTAGAGATTCCTCACTTCACTAGCAAAAGCATTTCATTGGTTACTAAAATCAATCAATTCATGTGGCACATCCAACCGGCTGACACCGCTACCTAAGGAAATAACCAGTCAGGCTCGCCCCCACCGTCCGGGCGTCGACAAGCAATAGCGACTACTCACCCTGGCGGCGCGAACGCCATTTATCCTGCATCAACGACCCAAAAGTCCGCAGCTTCTTACTCACCTGATAGCGGTCATCTGCTTCCTCTAACGTCCGCCGCGTCCGCGCCACATACGGGCCGCACACTCGCTGTGTCTCCGCGATCAGCTCATCAACCCGCTCCCCCACGCTTCCACTCCCGTAGCCCCCGCCAGTGCTGGTCGCTGCCTGCCGATGCGCGGACAGCTCCTTATATTGGCGTAGCGCCTCCTCGTACCGGCCCTGGTCTTCTAGCAACTGCACCCATTTCCCCCACGCCAAGAGGGTCCGCTCATCCGTATTCCCCAACCCGGCGCGACAATCCGCCACCACCGGGCCTAAAAGTTCCGTGGCGTCCGCGTTCCGCTGCAGGGCAAGTAGACATTCCACTACCGAATACCGGGCATCTAGCGTTGCCGGATCCTGCTTCCCTAATAATTCTTCCCGACGCACCGCCACCGCGGTATATTGTTCTAACGCCAGCTCATATAGTGTGGTTTCCGCAAAGCACCTGGCCCAGTCGGCACGATTATTCACTGTCACGGGATCCTTGTCACCGAACACTTTTTCGCATACTGCAACGAGTTTTCCGAGTTGGGGTCGGGCCTCCGCGTATTTCTTATCGGCCATGAGCGAGGTGGTGTAGTCTCGCCACGCTGCGAGGGTATCGGGATGTTCCGCCCCTAAGGATCGCCGCATGTATTCCAGCCGGGATAATGGTGTCGTCGGTTCCTCCGCAGTGGTTTTGGCACTCTCGGTTTTAGGGTCCTCGGTTTTGTGAGGCTTGGCTTTGGGGGTTTCAGCTTTGGGTGCCTCGTGCTCGTGGGGGTTTTCGCGGGGAGGTTCGTGCGGGGTTGTGTTCGGGGTCTCATCCATGTTTTCACTCTACAGGGTTCTTGGGCTCTGCAGCCTCGCCGGCAAACTGCGCCCCAAACTCTTGGACGTGCCGGGTTGTTGAATGGTCTTCCCCATAGATGCGGGTGCAGTCCTGCACTAATGCGTCGTATTCGGACCAGGCGTCATCTACCCAGCCCAAGGCGAAGAGGGTGCGCATGTAGTCGTAGCGGAGTTCGATGGTTTCTAGGCTGTCGTCGCCGTTGATTTGTCGGGATACCGCCAGGAGTCCGTCGAATTCGGCCAGTGCCTCCTCGTATCGGTCGAGGCACACCAGGGTGGTCGCGTATTGGGACCAAATGACGAAATGTCGTTTGTGGGTTTCCCCAAACACGTCTCGGGCGGCGCGGCGGGCCAGGTCGAATTCGGTGCTGGCTTTCTCGTAGTTGCCGGCGGCGAGGAGGCTGCGGGCGTAGATGGTGCGGAGCCGGATCACGTCGGGGTGGTTTTCGCCGCGGTCTTTGATAACGAGGTCGATGAGGGCGCGGTAGAATTCGGCGGCGTCTTCGTGCCGGTTGGCGCCGTCGAGGATTTTGGCGTATCCCAGGATGGTGTGGAGGGTGTCGGGGTGTTCTTCGCCAAAGAGTTCGAGTCGGGTGGCGAGGAGGTCGTGGAATTCCATGAGGGATTCTTCGAGCTCGTTTTGGTTAGCGAGCCCGGCCGCGTAGCTGTTCCAGTATCGGAGTGTTTTGGGGTGGTGGGGGCCGAAGACTTTCCGGGAGTCGTCGAGTAATGCGGCGGTGTGGGCGACTGCGGCGTCGGCGTGGTGGGCGTTGCTGAGGCAGATGGCGTATTGGTTGCGGATTTTAAAGGTGGAGGGGTCGGCGGGACCGAAAACCCGCACATAGGATTCGATTGTTTGTTCGTATTCTTCGATCGCTTCGTCGTAGCGTTGGAGTGCGTGGAGGGCGGCGGCGCGTTTGGCGTGCATGATGACGGTGCGTTCGTCGGTTTCGCCCCATACGGCAGTGAATCTAGGGATGAGTTTTTCGCATTCTACCAGGGCTTCTTTGTGTTTCCCGGTTTTGCCTAGAGATACCGTGTAGTGTGCCCAACTTGTCAGGGTGTCGGGGTGGTCTTTGCCTTGCACGTGGCGGCGGGAGGCATACACTCGGGAAAATATTTGGGTGGCACCTTCAACATTGCCAAGCCGGTTGAGGCATTGTGCTACTTGTTCTTGTGCGTGGAGGGTTTCGAGGTGTTCCGGACCGAGGTTGTGTGCCGCTACCTCCTGGAGCACCGCGAATTGTGTGCCGGCGTCCCGCACGTCACCCGCCTGATACAGGAAGTTGGCAAATCTGCGGCGGAGTGGGATGGTTTCGCCGCTTTTCTTCCCATAGCTTTGCTCCTGCACAGTCAGCAGCGCACTGAATTCCGCCGCCGCCGCATCCAGTTGGTTCTCCGCCACAAGCGCATCAATGTACTCGTTCCAGGCCCTATAGGTATCCGGGTGGTGCATGCCCGACCGCTCTTGAAGCTCCGCCAAATGGGTTTTCAGCTGGGTGCTGGTTGCAATCATTCTTTAACTGTACAACCCCGGTTGTCTGGTGTTGCTTTTCGACGCTACCCCTGGCAGAAATACTCCGCCACTTTTTGGGATAGCTCCTGGTAGGCCACGGTCTGTGGATCGTGCTCCCCCAAGATTCGCACACATTCGGGGATGAGAAACTCGTATTCCAAATGGGCTTCGGCAATTTTTTCGCTTGCGAATAGTGCCCATGCGTAGTCGTTCCAGAGCTTGAGTGTTTCGGGGTGGTCTTCACCGCGCGCCTGGCGGGAATCGTGGAGCAGGTGTTCCCATTCGCAGAGGGCTTTTTCGTAATCGCCTATGTCCATGAGGCAGTCGGTGCATCGTACGCGCAGGTAGAAGGTTCGATCGTCATTTTCGCCGTGGAGTCGGCGGGCGCCTTCCCTGGCACGCTGAAATTCCGTGTATGCGTCAAAGATTTGGTCGTTTCCGAGTAGGCAGTGGGCGTACCGGCTGCGAAGGTCCACGGTATCGGGATGGAATTCGCCTTTTTGGTTTGTCGATATTTCCGTGAGTTGGGCGAGTTCGACGGCGGCTTCGTGGAAGCGGCCGACATCGGCCAGCATGATGGCGTAGTTACGCCAGGTTTGGCGGGTTTCAACATGATCGGCGCCTAGGAGACGCCGACGGGCGATGAGTAGGGTGTGTGCTTCCGATACTGCTTCGTTGGTGTAGCCGGCGTTAGCGAGGCTGGCTATATAGTTATGCCACACGGTGAGGGTTTCTGGGTGTTCTGGCCCGAGAATTCGCCGGTAGTCGGCAAGAAGTCTGGTCATTTCGGCGTAGGCTTCGTTGCTGCGGCCAAGTTCGCTGAGGCAGGCGGCGTGGTGGCCGCGGGTGTTGAGCGTGTCTATGTGGTCCGGACCTAAGTCATCACGCCTGGCAATTAGGAGGCGGTGGATTTCTATCAATGCCAGGTTAGGTTTCCCGATCCCCCTTAGGATCGCGGCGTATTTACTACGCACATAGAGGGTGGAATTATGGTGGTTGCCTAAGAGTTTGGTGCAGAATGGGAGCAATAATTCGGCTTCGGCGAGCGCTTTGGGGTAATCGCGCTGTTTCTCTAAACAAACCAGGTAGTTTATCCAGGTTCCTAATATGCCTGGGTGGTCATTTCCGTAGAGGCGTCGACGGGTGGTGAGGAGTTCGGAAAATATCTGACCGGCTTCTTCGTATTTTCCCAGGTATGTTATGCATTCGGCGGTTTTTCCGCGGAGATATAGCCATTCCTCACTGGTGGGCCCATAGTGGTGGTATGTGAGTTGCGCCGCATGATGGAATTTGGTGTAGGCGTCTTGATATTTGCCCCTTTGCATGAGGTAGTGGGCGTATTTGCTGATGAGACCGGCCACGAATATGTGATTGTCGCCAAGCATGCGTTCGCTGACTGATATGAGCAGTGCCAATTCGGTGAGTGCGTGTTCGGTGTCACCATCACGTATGAGCGCATCAATGTAGGTCAGCCACACTTCCCTGGTGTCGACGTGCTCCTCCCCTAACCGGGCGCGAAGCTCATCAAAGGTTTTTTTGATACCAGTGGTACGGGAGTTACGGATTTTAGTCATAGGCTTACTGTACAGAATCACTAGTTAACCTATTCTGAACCTTGCCGAGGTTTTGGTGGTTTATTATTTCACATGATGTAGTGGCGTAGATCATGTGATCTCTCTTTGTCTGATCTCGCCTTGGCGTAACCCTGTCTGAGTCATGGTGTGACCCCGGCCCGGCTTGCACCAACCGCCGGTGGCCTGCGTCTTCCCGCGGCGAAGGGCGTTATGACCTCTCCATATCCGCATTAGTGTTTAAGGTCCTACCAATCCGGATTTTGCCGTTCTTTCACCGCAGTCTCCCAACGATCACACTCATGATCGTGTCCCTATTCGTGTTCATCTACACCCGCGCTGCCCCCGACCGCGATAGATCTGTGAGACTCGGGCATGCGGTGATTATCCAGATGCGGGCCCGAACTTAGAATTGCCCAAATGAGCATTCAGGTTTCCTGAGATCCGCCAGGATGGGTCGAGGTTGGCTAGCCCAGCTCAGCACTTGTTCTAATCTGGGATTCGTAGGGGTGAGCTCACGCCGTTTTGTGCTTGGTACTCGTTGCGGCGAGCAATCACTCAGCCACAACCATTCCAACCATGCGCCACGCTCATTGCCGCATATGTGCTGAGCTGGAGTTCGGACGCCCGGGCACGCTCGTGAACCCGGAAAATCCATGAACTCCAGCTCAGCACATTCGCTAGACCTGGTTTTCCGCTGCAGGAACCCCAATATCCCGCCCTTTCCGGACCAGATACCCTGCCTAAGCCACAGAAATCGAGCTTAGAAGACATGCAGCCCCACCAGGGCAAGGGATAGCATACGTTCTGAGCTGGAGTTCTGTGTTTTGCCGGGCCCCCAGGAGGGTACTGAATCGAGAAAGTCAAGCTCAGCAGAGATGAAGCCGGCCGAGCGGTACGCATTGGGATGCGTTAGGGATGCATAATCCCGCGAATACACGCCTGGCATACCGCCACGCCACCCTGCTGCACTTGTTCTAAGCTGGAGTTCGCGCCAAGCACCAGCCAACGGATACCTCACACTCATGCAAACGGCTTCGGCACCCTTGTGCCTGCTGGGCCGTCCAGAACCGCCGGGCTGCCCCCGGGAAAAAGCCGCCACACCGGAACTCCAGCTTAGAAAGCATGCAGCCGACTCTAACTCGGAATTCGGCGAATACCTACGAGGCTAAGAGCGCAGGCAGCACAAAGCCGCCCTCACCAATAATGATGAGGGCGGCAATGAATCAAGATCAGGGTAGACGAAAGCCTACTTGGCAGTTACCGAACCACCGGCGGCCTCGATCTTCTCCTGTGCCGACTTGGAGAATTTGTCGGCGGTGACGTTGAGCTTGACGCTCAATTCGCCTTCGCCCAACACCTTGACCGGCTGGTTCTTACGAACCAGGCCCTTGGCCACGATATCGGCAACGGTGATGTCGCCACCAGCTGGGAAGGCTTCACCAAGGTCACCAACGTTAACCACTTGGTAAATCACCTTGTTGCGGCTCTTGAAGCCCTTGAGCTTCGGAAGCCGCATGTGGATGGGCATTTGGCCACCTTCGAAAGCTGCCGAAACTTGCTTCCGGGCCTTGGTACCCTTGGTACCGCGACCAGCGGTTTTACCCTTGGAACCCTCACCACGACCCACACGAGTCTTGGCCTTATTCGCACCCTTCGCTGGGCGCAGATCGTGAAGTTTAATCACATCGCTCATTGGTTATTCCCCTGCCACTTCTTCGACTACCACCAGGTGGCGCACAACCTGAATCATGCCGCGCACAATGGGGGTGTCCTGGCGTACAACAGAGTGATTGATGCGCCGAAGCCCTAACGACTGCATGTTTTTGCGTTGTTTAGGGTTAGCACCAACCAGTCCTTTTTTCTGGGTGATCTTCAGGGCCATGGTTAAGCCTCCTGTCCTGCGCGTTGCCGCAGCATCCGAGCGGGGGCGACTTCTTCCAAGCTCTTGTCACGACGGGCTGCAACTTCTTCGGGGCGAACCAGTTGCTTCAGGCCGGCAACGGTAGCGTGCACCACGTTGATGGCGTTGTCGGAGCCGAGAGACTTGGACAGAATGTCTTGAATACCAGCACATTCCAGCACTGGGCGGGCAGCGCCACCTGCGATGACACCGGTACCGGGGGCAGCCGGGCGGAGCATCACAATGCCGGCTGCAGCTTCACCCTGGACCGGGTGGGTGATGGTGCCACCAACCATGGGGACGCGGAAGAAGTTCTTGCGTGCTTCTTCGGCACCCTTTTGGATTGCGGCGGGGACTTCTTTGGCTTTGCCGTAGCCCACGCCCACCATACCTTTGCCGTCGCCAACGATGACGAGGGCGGTGAAGCTGAAGCGGCGACCACCCTTGACCACCTTGGACACGCGGTTAATGGTCACCACGCGCTCAATGTATTGGGAGCGTTCGTCTTGTTGCTGATTACGACGATCGTCGCGGCGGCCACCACCGCGGCGCTCGTTTTTATTGTCGTCGGCGGAGCGTCCGCCGTCACGCCGTTCACGTCCGGACATTAGGCGTTCCTTCCGTTGTTGTTAATTGCGGTAGCCATTAGAATTTCAGACCACCTTCACGAGCTGCGTCGGCCAGAGCGGCAACCCGGCCATGGTATTTGTAGCCACCGCGGTCGAATACGACTTTTTCAATGCCGGCTGCCTTGGCGCGTTCAGCGATGAGCTGCCCAACCTTAGCTGCTTTGGCTTTCTTGTCGCCTTCTACTGCTGCCACAACCTTCTCCACGGAAGATGCGGCAGCAAGGGTGTGACCAGCGGTATCGTCGATCACCTGCACGTGCATGTGCCGAGCAGAACGGAACACAGCCAACCGAGGTGCTTCGGGGGTGCCGCGCAGGGTCTTGCGAACGCGGACGTGACGGCGCACCCGAGCCTCGCGGCGACGAGCAGAGATATCTTTGCCGACCGGCAACCGCTTCTCGTTGTTGTTGTTGCTCATGTTTACTTACCCGTCTTTCCGACCTTGCGACGGATCTGCTCGCCTTCGTAACGAATACCCTTGCCTTTATAAGGATCGTCCTTACGCAGCTTGCGGATAATGGCGGCGATCTGTCCGACTTTTTGCTTGTCGATACCGGAGACTGACAGCTTGGTGTTGCCGTCCACGGCGAAAGTAATCCCCTCCGGGGGCTCGATGAGCACCGGGTGGGAGTAGCCCAGGGAGAATTCCAGATTCTTGCCCTTGGCGGCCACACGATAACCGACACCGAAGATTTCCATCTTGATGGTGTAGCCGTCGGTCACGCCCACAACTAGGTTGTTGATGAGCGAGCGAGACAGACCATGCAGAGACCGGTTTTTCCGGTTGTCATCGGGACGGGTCACCAGGATCTGGTTGTCCTCGATAGCAACTTTAATAGGTTCAGCAACGGTGTGGCTCAGGGTACCTTTGGGGCCTTTAACCTCGACAAATTGGCCGTCGATTTTGACGTCGACATTGGCGGGGATGGCGATAGGTGTCTTACCAATACGTGACATTTCTGCGCGCCTCCCTTACCAGACGTAGGCGAGAACTTCTCCGCCTACACCTTTCGCATAAGCCTGACGGTCGGTCAGTAGACCTTGGGACGTGGAGATGATTGCCACACCCAGACCACCGAGCACCCTTGGCAGGTTATTGGATTTTGCGTACACCCGCAGACCCGGCTTGGATACGCGCCGCAGACCAGAAATGGCGCGTTCCCGGGTGGGGCTGTACTTGAGTTCGAGCGTCAAGGTTTTGCCCACCTTGGCGTCGTCGACAGTGTAATCAGCAATGTAGCCTTCGCTCTTCAAAATCTTGGCGATATTCACCTTGAGTTTGGAGGAAGGCATGGACACGGAGTCGTGGTGTGCGTGATTTGCGTTACGCACGCGCGACAACATGTCCGCAATTGGATCAGTCATGGTCATAGTAACGTGACCTGTTATGCCTTTCTCGTTGCGGTTCCTCTTGACCCGTTGCGTAATCCGCATAGCGTTACCGCATATTTTTCGGCCACTTTTCGCTTCCCATGCTCAATAGCGTGGGGCGCTCGCTGCCACAGTTATACGGTCGCACAAGGCGAGGGGCCTACAACAAAGTAGTTTTAGGTATATGGACGTGAAGAATAGTCCAGCGGGACACGTTACCGAAAAATGTGCTATTAGGCAAATGAGCTTTTCGACTGATGATGGTAATGAATATTACGAGTTGGTGCACTTGTTTGCCCCACAGAACAAGCAAAACCCGAATGATCCGGTGAAGACGCCCGAGCCGAAGTCGAGCGAATCCGCGAGGACAAGTGCTTCAGCCGCAACGTCGGAGCCCACGGCAAAGCCGCAGCCTCAACCTGGGATTTTTGCCGGATCACAGAAGAATCCGCTCCTCACCACTGTCATGGCCATCATCGCCGTGATCGGCGGTATCGCTACGACCGCTTTCGCGTTCCTGCCGCAGCTGCGGCAGATGTTCTGAGCTGGAGTTGTGGTGTTCCCGGGTAGTCGCGCCAGGGCTCAAAAGTGGAACTCCAGCTCAGCAGACTTGCGACAGTCGTTGCTTACGGGAAGAGACCGCAAACCGCCTTGCTTCACTCGTGATTTTCACGGCAATCGTCTCGCCGCTCGATGCTTGCCGCCCCAAACTCCAGTTCAGCACCTGTTCTACCCACTATAGGGGTTGTGCTGAGCTGGAGTTGTTGTGGCCCAACCCACCAGTAAGCCAATCACGCACAAGAATGCTGCCGGCAGCAATCCCAAAACGATCAGATTGGGTGAAACGATCTCCGCCACGAATTCCCGCAGGATCACGGCGTTCATGAACACTTGGGTGATGACCCCGGGCCAGATTGACCTGGTGGCCCGAAACGCCTCGGTGGAAAACACAGTCCAGCACAAAAACATGGGGATAGTTGCCGCAACCATGGTGGTCCCGGTGACATTGAACTCGGCAATGTGGTCATTATTCATCACCATGATGCCCCAGAAGGGCAGCCACCACACCCACCACACACCGGCGACAATGAGGTAGATCTGCCACGACCGGAGGCGTAGTTTCAGAAGTTGGTTGGTGAGATAACCGCGCCATAGGGTCTCCCCCACCAGGCTGGTGACCAGCAGCCATGGGAGGTTTCGGGCCACAACCTCAAGGTAGAAGGCGGCGTGGAGCGTCGAAAAGCTGATAGCGTTGGCCAGGAAGCCAATGGTGAGCGCGACCGTGAGGGCTGTGGGGTAGGCGAAGATAAGCAGCAGGTATGTTGCGCCGGCGCCGCGAAGGTTTGGGGCGAAACCTGCGTCCCGCCAACCCCCGGCGACGGCGCGTAACGCCACCACGGTGAGGAGCGGCAGGACGAGTCGCGGTAGTTCGCCGCCGGTGAGGTAGTCGTTCAGGCTGGTGGGAGCGGGTTGGCCAGTGAGCCGGTCAGCGAGGAGTCCGACCCATCCGCTGAGGAAAACCGCGCCACCGAAGAGAATGAGGTTGCCGACCGTGCGTTTCGTATCTGTCATGTTTCGCCTCAATCATTAGGGAGTACGAGATCGGGAAGGTGCTCTTTCACCTGGTCCAGGGGCTCATCAGCCATCACCACGTAGCCGTCCTGCGCGTCTTGGGTAGGCAATAATGTCACCTTGTGGGGGATTGTTTCGCTGCTAGGCGTATCATCGCCCTGATAGTGCTTGGTGGTAGTCACATAGATGATGGCGGTGACGGTGCCGTCGATTTTTCCCTTCACGTTATAAACAACTATGTCGCTCTGGGCCTGGGTGATGGGCAGAACTGTTGCCATGCCGCCTCGTATCTCCAGGTTGAACCGTTCCGCAGCTGTCAATGGTTCCCGGTCTGGCGGGACACCCGGAATCGCCTTACTGGATTGTGGACAATTTGCTATCGTGCAATTCGAATTATTCCATTCGGCGTCGACCACCTTCTGATACCTGGTCATCGCACTGGTGATCGAAGCGATTCGGGGTTTTTCTACCCGAAAATGGTAAACAGTTGCACCAATCAATGCGAACGAAATGATAAGCAGAGACAAAACTACGTAGATAATCTTCCGCTGACCCATCATCAGCCCCATCATAGTTGCAATAAACTTAGGTGGCGTGGCAACTACCCACGTTATAGAAGGTGTACTTGCCGCGCATTAGCGGGATTATCGGATCCCGCTTCGGCTCGCCTGGTCAAAGAATTCACGCTCATACGCGCACGCCACCTGGAACGATGCCGTAGCCGCCACCCGCTGCGCGCCGGTGGCCCGGGCTAGGGCATGCTCCACCCGGCGTAGTGCCGCCTCAGTGGCCGTAACAAACGACTGGTCACCATAGGTTTTCAACCATTCATGGTAGGGGTGATCTGGATGGTTACTGGCCGCTAGGCACGCCCCCACCTCGGCATAGATCCAATAGCAGGGCAAGACCGCGGCAGCCCCAACCACGTAATCGTCACCATAGACGGTGGTGGTGAGGAAGTTCGTATACCCCAAGGTCACAGGACTGATGTCACCACTGATGCTACCCAACCACTCGTGATGCAGTTGCGCCTCCACCACCAGACAATCCCGGGCACTTTCCGCCCACTCCACCTGGTACTGCGGCTCACCCGCCTTGGCTGCCAACACAGCCAAGGCTCGGGAATAGTTCACCAAATAGTGGGCATCCTGGTTCAAATAGAAATCGAACTCCCTTTTGGAAAGACTGCCGTTCCGCAATCCCATAATAAACGGTAGCCCCATGATCTGCGACCACACCTCCCCCATGGAATCCCACAGGGATTGGGTATATGGGCCCACCGCCGGAATAGTTGGCTGATACCCCACTTCACCAGTGAATTTCCAAGGTTTTGTGCTGGCACACACCGCCTGCCGCCGCACTTGATGGAAATGATCTATGGGACCGTGCCCACCAGGCGCCCCCACCTCCAGGGCCGCCCCGGCGCGGATAGAATCGGCAAGCCAATGGCTCACCCATTCGATTGCTTCGGTGATGGTGTCACCGGCGGCTAGTCGGGTGGCCAGCGCAGAGGATAGAGAACAGCCGGTGCCATGGGTGTTAGTGGTGTCGATTCGGGGTGTGGTGATGGTGGTGATGCGCCCATCGGGATACACCACGGCGTTACTGGCAAGCTTCCCGTCGAGGTGCCCACCCTTGGCAATCACAATGGTATTCGATTTCTGGGCAAATTCCGCCGCCTGGGACAGGGTTTCCTCGAACGTGCGTGCGGGTTCCGGGGCGCTGAGGAGTACCGCGAGTTCCGGCACGTTAGGGGTCACGATGTCCACATGGTGAGCAAATTCAATCACGGCTTGTTCCGCATCGGGGTCGAGAAGCCGATCGCCGCTGGTGGCAACCATCACCGGGTCGAGCACGACCAGGGGCATGGGGTGTTCCGCCAACCATTGCCGCACGCATGCCACAGTGTCTGCGCTGCCGAGCATGCCGATTTTCACGGCGTCAATGGTCACGTCCGAGGCCACGGCATCGAGTTGTTCCCGCAGGAATGAAAGCGGTGGGGTATGAATCGACCGCACCCCATGCGTATTTTGCGCTACCAGTGCGGTAATAGCGTTCATGCCATAGCCTCCGGCAGCAGCAATAGATTTCAGATCTGCTTGCGCACCAGCGCCACCGGTGGGATCGGTTCCGGCTATGGAGAGCACTCGCGGCACCGACGGGCGTCGCATAGCAAAGGCCGCCCGAAGCTCACCGGCAGCCGCCGCGGGGTCAGGGGACGACATGATTGCCGACACGACGCACACGCCGTCTACCTGCTGTAATTCGGCCGCGATATGCTTGTCGACGCCACCAATCGCCACGCTCTTCATCCCATGGGCCGCCGCCATTCGGGCGATCCGTTGTACCCCGGCCACCCCCAGGGGCGTCGCATGGTCGGGTTTCGTCTCGGTGGCACGCACCGGCCCAATGCCGACTACGTCGGGAAGCCGCACCCCGGATGCCCGGCAGGTTTCTACCACGTGTTCCAGCTGGTCGACGGTTTCGATACTGAGCCCCAGCATCAATTCCGCCGGTAGCTGCTGTCGGGCTGCAACATAGGACAGGTCTCCCTGACCAATATGGGCGTGGAGACCCAGTTCAGCAGCAATATCTACATGATCGTTAATGAAAAGCGGGATCGTGCTCAGGTCGGCATTCGAAACAGACGTCACCGCCTGTATTGCGTCTTTGAGTGCTTGGGCCCGCTGGCGGATCTGGGGCTTGGTGGCGTGTTTATCTCGCAGTTGCACCACGGTCACGCCACCGGTAATAGCCTGGGTGACGATGGCGGGCACAGCATCCGGGTCGGATCCGGGATCGGTGACGAGGTAAAGGTCCCAAATTGGTTCGCGCATGTCTTACTCCTCCTCGATTGTGACAAGCTCGGCGATGCGTTCAGAGGTGAGCTGGTAGAGCGCATCAATCCAGGCGACAGCGAAAGATCCGGGGGCGGATGCCTGCTGGGCGGCGACCATGCCAGCGGCACCACTATGGGCGTGGGCCGCCACTACCGCATCATGCAGGTCGAATGCATCCTGACCAGCCGCTTCGGCGCGGTGGGCACCAAGGTAAGCTGCGACCAGGGCACCCAGGGAACAACCGGTACCAATGACTAGTTGCATCATGGGGTGCCCAGAAACCAATCGGGTCACCCGACGAGTGCTGACAATAACGTCCTGGGCCCCGGAAATGGCCACCACTCCCCCGGTTTGCGCCGCTAGATCACGGGCGGCGGGGATGGCGGCTTCTACTTCATCGGTGGCATCTACACCACGGCCGCCGGCCCCGACCCCAGCCAGGGCGGCGATTTCTGAGGCATTACCACGGATTGCGGCAGGCCGGTAAGCTGAGATTTTCCTGGCAAAAGCGGTACGATACGGCAAGACTCCTACGGCAACCGGGTCGAGCACCCAGGGGGTGCCAACGCTATTGGCGCCGAGGATGGCCTGCCGCATGCCAGCGTATTGTTCCGTGGAGGGGGTTCCCGGGTTGATGAGCACCCCGGAGGCAACACAGGCAAAGGCTGCGGATTCTTCCGGGGTGTCGCACATTGCGGGGGTGGCACCGGCCGCGAGTAACACGTTTGCGGTGACTTGGGTAACCACATTATTGGTGAGGCATTGCACGAGCGGGCGAGTGTTCCGCATGGTGTCAATGGCGGCGATAAGCGCAGTTTTGGTGGCGTGATTAGACATAAATGTGAAAGACCTCGACAATTCCTTCGCTAGTATGAGCTAGAGCAGGTTCAATGGGTGTGTTCTCAGCGCCCCGAGGAGCGCACCCCATGTCGATTTCCTAATGTAGCATAATTCGACGCCACCACCTGCCAGTTTGAGCGAGCATCCCGGCCCGACCGGTTTCAGCCGAGTTCGTCAGGCCAGTGGTGGAGCTTGCCGCGCTGGTAGATCAAGGGGCGGGTTTCTTCCTCCCAGCCGCAATCATCCACGGTGACGGTGAGGATAACATGGTCGCCGCCAACATAGCGGTCGGTGACGGTGCCGAGGAACCAGGCGGCCGCGCCACCGATCAGCGGCACCCCCGCATCATCCCGGCCACCAATGCTTGCGGAATCGTCACGATGTGGGCTACGTCGCACAATGTCCACGCCGGCAAACCGGTCCAGGCCATGGCGGGCGAACTGCACCGCCAGGTGCAACTGATCCTCGGCCAACACAGACACCCCGATAGGTGCGCCCACCATGAGGTGGGGGTGGGATTTGGACCTGGCATCGATACTGAGCAGCACCATCGGCGGTTCCAGCGACAGTGAGGTGAAAGCACTCACTGTGAGCCCAATATCCGCCCCCGTTTCGGTGTCACGGGCGGTCACCACAGTCACGCCCGAGGGAAAATTTCCCACGGTCTGTCGATAGTATGTGCTATCCACCAGTTTCATAGTGCTAAGCATGGGCCCTCGCTCGCTCCAACTCCCACCGCAGTTGTGCTTCCGAGGGTGATTGCACCGGGATAAACGCCGCCTCCCG
>ERZ773077.1682-NODE-1682-length-14853-cov-24.062306_pt1 | contig 14853 bp, 17 predicted proteins | sample MGYA00580612_ERZ773077 | MGnify/ENA primary metagenome ERZ773077 (study PRJEB29015, sample SAMEA2737971) | human oral metagenome | biome: human oral; feature: human-associated habitat; material: dental | place: China | collected 2021 ...
AACCCAGGAAATGAACCACGGCGAAGTGATTACTGCCGAAGTGGTGGACATTACCGATAAATTCGTTATCGTCAACGCAGGTTTGAAATCAGAGTCTCTGATTGATATTGCAGAATTCAAAAACGCGCACGGCGACTTGGAAGTGAAAGTCGGCGATTTCGTAACCGTTACCATCGAATCTGTGGAAAACGGCTTTGGCGAAACCAAACTGTCGCGCGAAAAAGCCAAACGTGCCGCAGACTGGATCACACTCGAAGAAGCCATGGAAGACGGCGTTATCCTGTCCGGCGTGATCAACGGCAAAGTCAAAGGCGGCCTGACCGTTATGATCAACAGCATCCGCGCGTTCCTGCCGGGTTCTTTGGTGGATGTCCGCCCAATCAAAGACACTTCGCACTTCGAAGGCAAAGAAGTCGAGTTCAAAGTGATCAAACTCGACCGCAAACGCAACAATGTCGTGGTATCCCGCCGCGCCGTGCTGGAAGCCACATTGGGCGAAGAACGTAAAGCCCTGATGGAAAACCTGCAAGAAGGCACATTGGTGAAAGGTATCGTGAAAAACATCACCGATTACGGTGCGTTTGTGGATTTGGGCGGTATCGACGGCCTGCTGCACATCACCGACTTGGCTTGGCGCCGTGTGAAACACCCAAGCGAAGTATTGGAAGTGGGTCAAGAAGTGGAAGCCAAAGTATTGCGCTTCGACCAAGACAAACAACGTGTGTCTCTGGGCTTGAAACAATTGGGCGAAGACCCATGGGACGGCCTGGCCCGCCGCTATCCGCAAGGCCACCGCTTGTTCGGTAAAGTGTCCAACCTGACCGATTACGGCGCATTTGTCGAAATCGAACAAGGCATCGAAGGTTTGGTACACGTTTCCGAAATGGATTGGACCAACAAAAACGTACACCCAAGCAAAGTCGTTCAACTGGGCGACGAAGTGGAAGTGATGATTTTGGACATCGACGAAGACAAACGCCGCATCAGCTTGGGCATGAAACAATGTCAGCCTAACCCATGGCAAGATTTTGAAGCCAACTTCAAAAAAGGCGACAAAATCAAAGGCGCAGTTAAATCCATTACCGACTTCGGCGTGTTTGTCGGCCTGCCCGGCAATATCGACGGTTTGGTACACCTGTCTGACCTGTCTTGGACCGAAAGCGGCGAAGAAGCCGTCCGCAAATACAAAAAAGGCGAAGAAGTGGAAGCCGTTGTATTGGCGATCGACGTGGAAAAAGAGCGCATCTCTTTGGGCATCAAACAACTGGAAGGCGATCCGTTCAACAACTACCTGTCTGTAAACGACAAAGGCGCGTTGGTGAAAGGTTCTGTGAAATCCGTTGAAGCCAAAGGTGCTGTGATTGCATTGGGCGACGAAGTGGAAGGTTACCTGCCTGCTTCCGAATTTGATAGCGAGCGCGTTGAAGATTTGACCACCAAACTGAAAGAAGGCGACGAAGTTGAAGCCATCATCACGAACGTGGACCGCAAAAACCGCAGCATCAAATTGTCTGTTAAAGCCAAAGATGCAAAAGCGAACGATGAAGCTCTGAAAGCCGCACAATCTGCCGCTCCTGCCAATGCAGGTACAACCAGCTTGGGCGATTTGCTGAAAGCCTCTTTGAACAAAAACTAAGGTATTGCTATGACCAAATCGGAACTCATGGCCCGCTTGGCCGAGGTGTTTGCCGAAAAACACAGCGATAGCGCATTGCAGGCCAAAGATGTCGAATACAGCGTGAAAGTTTTGGTAGATACCATGACGCGCGCTTTGGCAAAAGGCCAGCGCATTGAAATCCGCGGTTTTGGCAGCTTTGATTTGAACGAGCGTCCCGCACGCACGGGGCGTAACCCTAAAACGGGCGAGCGCGTTCAAGTCCCAGCCAAAAAAGTACCGCATTTCAAGCCCGGCAAAGAGCTGCGCGAACGTGTCGATAACGTTTAAACAGCCAATACTTTAATAAAAAGAACCGCACTTTTCGATGAAGGGAAGTGCGGTTTTATAGTGGATTAAAATAAAAATGAGACAAGGCGGCGAGCCGCAAGGCGTACAAATAGTACGTCAAGGCGAGCCAACGCCGTATCATTGTAATTTTAATCCACTATATTTTGGATTCGGCATTCAGAAAAGCAGCCTGCACGTTGATATTCATGTGCAGGCTGCTTTTAAATGATGATTACGTTTCGGCTACGGCAAAAGCCTGTATATATTCCGTTTCATCGCTCAGGCTCAAATGAAGGCGGCAGATGCGCCGTTGTTCCAGCCAGGCCTGCAATTCGGAGGCGCAGGCAAATTCCGGCCGCCCTAAATCGTTGTGCACGATGCTGATATGGCGCAGGCTCACCGGTTCGCGAATGCCTGTGCCCAAGGCTTTGGATAATGCTTCTTTGGCGGCAAAACGTTTGGCGATGAAGCGCACCTCGTCCGGGCAGCCTGCACATTGCGCCAATTCCTGCGCGCTCAACACGCGGCGGGCCAGTGCATTGCCGTATTTTTGGTGCAGCAGGGCAATCCGTGCAACCGCCACAATATCCGTGCCGATGCCGTAAATCATGCGGCCAATCCGTTGCGCGCCCGATACATCACTTCTTTCATTTGCGCGATGGCTTGCGGCAGCCCCAAGAACACCGCCTGCGCGATGAGCGAATGCCCAATGTTCAGCTCCACAATTTCGGGAATTTGGGCGATGGGCGCAACGTTGTGAATGGTCAGGCCGTGCCCAGCGTTTACGGTCATGCCCAGTTGCGCGGCAAATTGCGCCGCTTCCCGGATGCGCTGCAATTCATGCAGGCGCTGTTCCGGCGTTGTGGCATCCGCATACGCACCTGTGTGCAGTTCCACCACACGCGCGCCCATATCGAATGCCTTTTGAATCTGCTGCTTATCCGGCGCAATAAAAATGGAGACGCGAATCGAGGCAGCCTGCAATTCGTAAACATAATGGCGCACCTTGCCCGCCTGCCCAATCACGTCCAACCCGCCTTCGGTCGTGACTTCGGCGCGCTTTTCCGGCACGATGCACACGTCTTCCGGCCGAATGCGCAGCGCGTGCGCCAGCATTTCCTCCGTCATCGCCATTTCCAGGTTCATGCGCGTGCGGATGGCCTGTTTAATCAGGGCCACGTCGGCATCTTTGATATGGCGGCGGTCTTCGCGCAAATGCAGGGTAATCAAATCCGCGCCGTGCGTTTCCGCAATCAAAGCGGCTTCCAACGGGCTGGGGTAGGAAACGCCACGCGCATTGCGCAAAGTGGCAACATGGTCGATATTAACGCCGAGCAGCATAAGGTTCGCCTTGTAATGAAATGATGAATGTTCGAACGGCGGATTATAGCGAATTCGCGCAGCTTTCACTATGGCAACGGAAAAAAGGGGATAACTGGCATGGAATTGATTTGTATCAATACGCATTCGAGAGATTACTTTATAATCCAGCCATCAAATAAGCAGCCTGCACGGTTTCTCCATGTAGTTGTTTGTTTAGATTTTCCTCTTGATGTGTGTGTGTTTTGGTGTGGATTGGTTTCCACACCATTTTTTTGCGCCCGAAAAAGTGCAGGCTGCTTTTGTAAATTATCGGCGGCTTGCGGGGGCGGATGTGCTTTGTCGGGCAATTTGTGTGTGTATAGAATGCAACGTACTATCTTTGAAAGCAGCCTGCACTTTTAATCCGTATGGAAAGTGCAGGCTGCTTTTTTCAAAAGAAAATATGGCAGAATCGTCCATAAAACAGCAGGGAAAATAGTATGGAACCGGCATTACATCAGTGGAAAATACTAGGATAACAGTATGATTTATGATATAATTCCCAAAATTTAAACCTTATATAAACCACCGCTGCCAAAGAAACGCCATGACCACGATTTTACTTGCCGCATTCACATATCTCGCATTTGCAGTTGCCGCTGTGTTGCTGTCCCAAAAATTAGGTTTGGGTTCCGTCTTGGGTTATTTGATGGCGGGCATTATGATTGGCCCGATGCTGGGACTGGTGGGCAAGGAAACCGAATCAATTCAGCATATTGCCGAATTCGGCGTGGTGATGATGCTGTTCTTGGTCGGTTTGGAACTCGCGCCGAAAATGCTATGGCAGCTGCGCCATAAACTTTTGGGGCTGGGCGGGTTGCAGGTCGGCCTGTCTTTGGCAGCCGTGGCGGGTATTGCTTATGCGCTGGGCTATTCGTGGCAGGTTGGCGTCGCCGTTGGCTGTATTCTGGCCTTGTCGTCCACCGCCATCGTGCTGCAAACATTCAACGAAAAACAATTATTGTCCACGCAGGGCGGCCAGGCAGGTTTTGCCGTATTGCTGTTTCAAGACGTTGCCGCCATTCCCATGCTGGCCTTGCTGCCTTTGCTGGCCACGTCGCCCCATGCCAAAAATGCAGCCGCTGCCGGTCATGCCGGTATCGATTTGCTTGAGCATCAGCCCGGTTGGGTGGTGGCGCTGGTCAGCGTTGCCGCCATTGCCGTGATTATCGTGGCGGTGCGCTATATCGTGCCCTTGGTGTTCCGCTTCATCAGCAAACACCATGTCCATGAAATGTTTATGGTGTTTACGCTGGCATTGGTGGTCGGCATTGCCACGCTCATGTCGCTGGTGGGCTTGTCGCCTGCCTTGGGCGCGTTCATTGCCGGCGTCGCACTGGCCAACAGCAATTACCGCCACGAAATGGAAAGCCATTTGGAACCGTTCAAGGGTTTGTTTTTGGGGCTGTTTTTTATCACGGTTGGCGCAGGTATGAATTTTACCCTGCTGAAGAACCAGTTTTTCCCCATCATCGGCATGACGCTGGGTTTGCTGTTGGTAAAAGGTGTAATTCTGTGGTGTTTGGGCAAACTGTTCCGCCTGCCGCCGTTGGCTGCAAAACTGTTCGGCTTGAGTTTGGCACAGGCAGGCGAATTCGGTTTCGTGCTGCTGTCCATTGCGAAACAGAACCACGTTTTGCCAAAGGCGGTAAATGACCGTATCAGTCTGGTGGTGGCGTTGTCGATGGTGCTGACGCCGCTGCTGTTTATCCTGTATGACAAAGTGTTTGTGCCGCGTTCCATTGTCGCGGAAAACGAAGAGCGCGAGCAAGACGAAATCCACGAAGAAAATCCCGTTATCGTACTGGGGCACGGGCGCTTCGGCCAGCACATCAACAGCATGCTGACATCATGCGGCTATCACACCACGGTGATTGACAACCATGCTGAAATGGTGGAAGGCTTGGCCAAAATCGGCATTAAAACGTATTACGGCGATGCTTCGCGCCCCGAATTGCTGGGCAGCATCGGTTTGGGGCGTGCAAAACTGTTGGTGGTTACGCTGGGCGATAAAAAGAAAAGCACGGAAATTGTGGAATATGTGCGCCGCCATTATCCCAAGCTGCCGATTATGGCGCGTGCGTATGACCGTATGCATGCCTATGATTTGCACCATGCGGGCGCGAATTATGTCATCCGCGAGATAGTGGATTCGGCCATGCGCGGCGGACGGATTGCGCTGGAAAAAATGGGTTTGTCGCCCGAACAGGCGCGCGAATTGAGCAAGTTTTATGCGGCGCGCGACCGCTATCTGTCCGACCGCGTGGCGGATGTGTACGACCCGAATATCCCGCTGTTTGCCAATGAAAAAATGATTGAAGTATTCAAAGAAACGGATACGGAAACCAAAAATATGCTGCAAGCGTTGCTGCGCGGCGAGAAAGTGGAATGGGAAGAAGAGCATGAGAACGAACTGACCCGCATGAAGCAGGGGATTTCGTAAATATCACGGGGTGCAGGCTGCTTTTCGAAGGCAGCCTTTCCCACAGAATAAGGAATGTGAAAATGAATCAAGCCTCGTTAAAAGAAAAAGTCTTGCTCGTTACAGGCGCATCGCAGGGATTGGGTGCGGAAGTGGCCAAAGCCTGTGCGGCGGCCGGTGCCACCGTGGTGTTGTTGGCGCGCAGCCAGAAGAAGCTGGAAGCCGTGTATGACGAAATTGTGTCGGCCGGCGGTCCGGAGCCTTACGCCATCGTGTTTGACATGATGCCGGCGCAGGAAAAAGAATTCGAGCAGTTGGCGCAGACAGTGGCTGCCGCCACCGAAGGCCGTTTGGACGGCATTATCCATTGCGCCAGCTATTTTTATGCGTTGTCGCCACTGGATTTCCAAACGGTCGGCGAATGGGTGAACCAATACCGCATCAACACCGTGGCGCCGATGGCTTTGACGCGCGCCATGCTGCCCATGCTGAAAGCATCACCCGATGCTTCGGTAATTTTTGTCGGCGAGAGCCACGGCGAAAAACCGCAGGCATATTGGGGCGGATTCGGCGCATCGAAAGCCGCGTTGAATTATCTGTGCCGCGTGGCCTCCGACGAATGGGAGCGCTTCGAGCATTTGCGCGCCAATGTGCTGGTGCCTGGTTCCATCAATTCGCCGCAGCGCATTAAAACCCATCCGGGTGAAGCGGCCGAGGAGCGCAAAAACATGAGCGACATCACGCCGCAATTCGTGTGGTGGGCCAGCGCGGAAAGCCGTGGCCGTTCGGGCGAAATCGTGTATTTATAATTTGTTCGACCTAATCAGGGCAATGTGGGACATTCTCTCCATTGCCCTAATTTTATGCCCAAATCAAATAGGTTCACCCTGCCGATGCCGACCCGAATCAGCCGCAGGCAGGGATAACCCGCTTTGGCCGTCATCCGCCGCACCTGGCGGTTTTTCCCTTCGCAGATTTGAATTTGCAGCCAGAAATCGGGCACGCTTTTGCGCACGCGGATGGGCGGGTTGCGCTGCCAGATTCGGGCGGTTTCGTGTTCGTCCAGCAGGCGGATGCGTGCAGGCTGCGCAATGAAATCGCCCAAATCCAAAGGCTGCTGCAACAACGCCAGCCGTTCGTCGTCGGGGCTGCCTTCCAGTTGCGCCCAATAGGTTTTGGTCAATTTGAAGCGCGGATTGGCAATGCGCGCCTGCTGCCGCCCGTCGTTGGTGAGCAGCAGCAGGCCTTCGCTGTCAGTGTCCAGCCGGCCGGCGGGGTAAACGTTGGGCACGGGCACGAAGTCTTTGAGCGAGCGGTGTTTTTCGTGCGGGCTGAATTGGCAAATCACGCCATAAGGTTTGTTGAGGGCGATAAGCATGTGCAGGCTGCTTTCTATGTGAATTATAGTTGGTTAAAATAAAAATGAGACAAGGCGGCGAGCCGCAAGGCGTACAGGTAGTACGTCAAGGCGAGCCAACGCCGTATCATTGCAATTTTAATCGACTATAACTATCTGTATTATAAAATGAAACGGGTACAGGCTGCTTTTTTATCGGCACGCCAGCTTTGGTGCTTGCGCCCAATTTTGGCCTTGCGCGTCTTTGGGTGACAGCAGCGGCGCGCCTTGCAACGGCCATGCTATGCCGACGTGCGGGTCGTCCCAGCGCAGTGTTTGCTCGGCGGACGGGTTGTAGTAGTCGGTGCAGCGATACAGCAGTGTTGCCGGGCCGTCCAGCACATAAAAGCCGTGCGCGAAACCTTCGGGCAGCCAGAGTTGCCGCCCGTTTTCGGCCGATAGGATTTCCGCCGCCCATTGCCCGAAGGTGGGCGAATCCTGCCGCATGTCCACCGCCACGTCAAACACGCGGCCGGCGGTAACGCGCACCAGTTTGCCCTGCGTGTTTTCGGTTTGGTAATGCAGGCCGCGCAGCACGCCTTGGTGCGACTGGCTGTGGTTTTCCTGCACGAACACGCGCTCGGCAACGTGTTCGCAAAACCAGTCGTGGCGGAACGTTTCCATAAAAAAGCCGCGCGAATCGCGGAAGATGTGCGGGTCGATGCGTTTCACATCGGGCAGGCGGGTGGGGGAGACGTTCATAGGCCTTTGTTTCCGTTAATCAAAGTAACCGCTCAAATCGTGCAATGCCGCCCGCCAGTCGCTGGGGGCGATGCCGAAAGCAGCCTGCACTTTGCGGCAGTCCAAGCGGGAATCGGCAGGGCGTTCGGCGGCGGACGGATAATCGCGGCTGGAAACGGGGCGCACTTCCGGCACGCGCGGCAGCAGCCCTTGTGCGGCAGCCTGCACCAAAACGGCACGGGCAAACTCATCGCGCGACACCGCCGTATCGCCGGCAAAATGGTACACGCCCCAGGCGGCATTGCCCCGCACGGCCTGTTCCGCCATGTGCAACAAAGCTGCCGCCGCGTCGTCCGCATAAGTCGGGTTGCCGCGCTGGTCGTCCACCACGTTCAGCACAGGCTGCCGCCGACCCAGCTGCAGCAGGGTTTTGACGAAGTTGCCGCCGTGTTTGCCGAACACCCATGCGGTGCGGACAATCAGGTGGCGCGCGCAGGCAGCCTGCACCGCTTGTTCGCCGGCATATTTGCTTTGGCCGTACACGTTCAGCGGCGAGGGCAGGTCGGTTTCGCGGTAAGGCGCGGCGCGGCGGCCGTCAAAAACATAATCGGTGGAAATCTGCACCATCACTGCGCCGACGGTTTGCGCCGCCTGCGCCACATGCCCCGCGCCCACTGCATTCACGGCAAACGCGGTTTCGGGTTCGCGTTCGGCATTGTCCACGGCGGTATAGGCGGCGGCATTGATGATAACATCGGGTTGGAAGGCGAGGGCAGCCTGCAACACGTCGTCGCGCCGCGTGATGTCCAGCGTGCGACGGTCGGCGGCGAACACGTCGGCTTTGCCGTGCAGCAGGGCGCTCAGGCGGCTGCCGATTTGTCCGCCTGCGCCGGTAATCAGGTATTTCATGGTATTGGTTCCGTGGTGAGGCGGCGGGGCGGCCATCCGAATCCAAAAGCAGCCTGCACTTTCGCCGGCTTCATGCGCCTGCCAGCCGCAGCAGATATTGCCCGTATGCCGTTTTCCGCATGGGCGCGGCCAAGGCGAGCACTTGTTCCGTGGTCAGCCAGCCTTTGCGCCACGCGATTTCTTCCAAACAGGCAATGTATAGGTTTTGCACGTTTTGCACGGTGCGGACAAAGGCGGCGGCATCGTGCAGGCTTTCGTGCGTGCCCGTGTCCAGCCATGCGAAACCGCGCCCCAGCCGCTGCACGTGCAGGCTGCCTTCGGCCAGATACAGGCGGTTCAAATCGCTGATTTCCAATTCGCCGCGGGCGGAGGGTTGCAGGCGTTTGGCCCATTCCACGGCGCGCCCGTCATAAAAATATAGCCCCGTCACCGCCCATTCGGATTTCGGCTGTGCGGGCTTTTCTTCAATGGCGACGGCGCGGAAACCGCTGTCCAGCTCCACCACGCCGAAGCGTTCGGGATTTTGCACGGGATAGGCGAACACGGTTGCGCCGTGCGTTTGCGCCGCCGCCTGTTGCAGCATTTGCGTAAACGATTGCCCGTAAAAGATATTGTCGCCCAGCACCAGGCAAATCGGGTCGCCGTCAATAAAGGTTTCGGCAATCAGCAGCGCCTGCGCCAATCCTTCGGGCTGCGGCTGCACGGCATACTGCAGGCGGATGCCGAAATCGCTGCCGTCGCCCAGCAAACGGCGGAAGGCAGGCAAGTCTTCGGGCGTGGTAACGACCAGGATGTCGCGGATGTCCGCCAGCATCAGCACGGACAGCGGATAATAAATCATGGGCTTGTCGTATACGGGCAAGAGCTGCTTGGAAATGCCGCGCGTGCTGGGATACAGGCGCGTGCCCAAACCGCCGGCAAGGAGGATACCTTTCATATCGGCCTTTCGAGTGCAGGCTGCTTTTGGGAAATCTGAAAAGCAGCCTGCAAATGTGTATTTGAAAAAATTTTGGGCTATCGGTATTGCCGAAATCCGAAAAGCAGCCTGCACGCCTGGTTGCGTGAATGTGCAGGCTGCTTTTTAGCGTTCCGTCAGTTCTTCGGCAACGCGGTAGCTGCTGTCCTGTATCCGCCGCCACCAGCGTTCGTTGTCCAAATACCACTGCACGGTTTGGCGCAGCCCGCTTTCAAAGGTTTCCTGCGGCTGCCAGCCCAGTTTGCGGCGGATTTTGCGCGTGTCCACCGCATAGCGCACATCGTGGCCCGCGCGGTCGGCAACGTGGGCAATCAAATCGCGGTAATGGGCGATGTGCGGCGGTTTGTGGGGCGCAAGTTCCTGCAACAGGTCGCAAACGGCATGGACGACGTCGATGTTCCGCCGCTCGCTGCCACTGCCGATGTGGTAGGTTTCGCCAACGGTGCCGTGCGTGAGTACGCAATAGAGCGCGCGCGCGTGGTCATCGACATACAGCCAGTCGCGGATTTGCCGCCCGTCGCCGTACACGGGCAGCGGCCGGCCGGAAAGCGCGTTCAAAATCATGTGCGGAATGAGTTTTTCGGGGAACTGGCGGCTGCCGTAATTGTTGGAACTGTGGGTGACGAGAGTGGGCAGGCCGTAGGTGCGCTGCCAGGCGCGGACGAGGTGGTCACTGCCGGCTTTGCTGGCGGAATAGGGGCTGGAGGGCGCGTAGGGCGTGGTTTCGGTGAATTTATCGGCGCTGCCGCCACCCAAGTCGCCGTACACTTCGTCGGTGGAAACGTGGTGGAAGCGGAAGCGGGCGCGTTCGGCTTCGGGCAGCGCCTGCCAATAATGCCGCGCGGCTTCGAGCAGCGTGAACGTGCCGACCAAGTTGGTGCGGATAAAGTCGCCCGCATCGGCAATGCTTTTATCGACATGGCTTTCGGCGGCCAAATGCACCACGGCGTGCGGGCGGTGGCGGGCGAAAATGCGGTCAAGGCTGCTGCGGCAGGCAATATCGGCGCGTTCAAACGAATAGTGCAGGCTGCTTTGGACATCGGCCAGATTGTCCAAATTGCCTGCGTAGGTAAGCTTGTCCACGTTGATGACGTGGTGGTCGGTGTGGCGGATCAGGTGGCGTATCAGCGCGGAACCGATAAAGCCTGCGCCGCCGGTGATAAGGATGTTCATGTGTCGTCCGCTTGAAAAAGCAGCCTGCACGGTGTGCCATTAGTGCTGTGCGGCAAAATCGGCAAATTCGTGCAGGAAATTGCGCAGCATATCGTGCCCGTGTTCAGTGAGCAGCCCTTCGGGGTGGAACTGTACGCCTTCAATCGGGTGCTGTCGGTGGCGCACGCCCATGATTTCTTCGTCCGCCGTCCACGCGCTGACGGCGAGCGATTCGGGCAGGGTGGCGCGGTCGATGACCAGGCTGTGGTAGCGCGTGCAGGTTACGGGGTTGGGCAATGCTTGGAACATGCCGCTGCCGTGGTGGAACACGGGCGAGGTTTTGCCGTGCATTAAGGTTTTGGCGCGGACGATGTTGCCGCCGAACGCTTCGCCGATGGCCTGATGCCCAAGGCAGATGCCGCAAATCGGGATTTGCCCGGCGAAATGCCGGATGGCGGCCACCGAAATGCCCGCGTCTTTCGGCGCGCAGGGGCCGGGGCCGATGAACAGGTATTGCGGCTTCATGGCAGCGATTTCGTCCAGCGTGATTTCATCGTTGCAGCGCACGGCGACGTCTTGTCCGAGCTGCGCCAGATATTGCACGATGTTGTAGGTAAAGCTGTCGTAGTTGTCGATAAATAAAAGCATTTTCAAATTAACCTTTTGATTTTAATAAATCAAAAATTGAATATATGTATTTTATACCCCAAAACATACCCCCAATCTGCAAATTACCCCTTTGGCTGGGTTCTGATTTGTTCTTCAATCCACGTATCAATATCCGCTTCTAACCAGCGCGAATTGCGGCCTATTTTGATTTGCTTTGGGAATGTGCCATCGTTCATCTTTTCATAAATTGCGGTTTTACACAAGCCTGATTTGTCTTTGACTTGGTCTATTTTGAGCAGTCTCATTTTTTATCCTTTCCGATTAGGCTGTTTCTGATTCCGTCCGTCGCCCTGTAACTCAGGGCGAGCAGGCGGAGGGCTTGTGGGGCCATACTAACCCTCAATATGCAATGCCAATTGTTGTGTAAAGGCTGTGTTTTGGAACAATTTCAACCACAATGTGTCCGCCGCTGAGCATGGTTCATATTCAATATGCAAACTGGTGTCTTCGTAATAGGAAAACTCGCCCCCTTTGTACCCTTCAAATTCTTCATTCTCATCTAACAGCTTTTCTAAAAAGGGTATCCATTCATTTAGGGTAGAGGGTCCGTCTTCAACAAAGATGGCTGCCTCTGCATAAACGCCACGCCAACTTCCACAATCATACGGTTTCAATCCAACCTCAAGTTCTGGATTATCTTTACAGGTATTCAACATCGCTTTTATACTGATTTCCATATCTATACTCTTTAAAATTAAAGTCACACTAAGCGGGGTGGGTTTGGCAGTGGCATCCAGTGTGTAATATCTACCACCCCACAAAAGATTCGCTTACGCTGCTGCAATACCATTCTTCAAACGCTTCACGTTCCAAATCTTCTTTTTCATCGCTCATTTTGTCTTTCCTTTCATCAAATCAAACATAATTGGCCAAAACCCTGCCGATGGCGCGTTCCCGTGTGCCGAAATCGGAGGTCAGGCTTAACGCAGTGCGGTTTTCAAACGGCACGGTCAGCTTCTCTTTGGCGTAAACCGCTGCGGTAGTAATCCGTCCGAAATCCGCCCATTCTCGCCATTTCGGGTGGCGCAGCGCGGGGATGTTTTCAGGTGGCGGCTTGGCATTGCTTAACACACCTCCTTTTGCTCCTCATCGTCAGTTACACATGTTATACCGTTTATCCAGCTATCTCGGTAATCCACCATCCCGTTGGACACCCGCACGGCATGGGATTTAACTTCATCCCAATCCATATTTTCAGATGCCCAGTATTTGATTTCGTCTTCATTCTCGGTAAACAACAGCTCGGTTTCGGCTTTAGCCATCTCGCGGTCTTCGCCGTTTTGCTCAACGTAATAATCCGTCATAGAATCGGCAATAACCTGTACCGGCACGCGCCACACTGTAAAATCAGGCATTTCTACCAATAGGTATTTTTTCATAGTTTAACTCCGTTTTTTTAAAGTGGTTTAAATGCGGCAAACCGTGCCGCGCGGGTTATTGGATATCAATCAAAACTGGTTCTTTGCCTGTTATCTGCCGCATTTCGCGTTTAAGGATGGCTAGGCAGATAAGGCCTGCGTTTTGGGCAATGCTGCCGCCGTCTTCGCCACCTTTATGGATTGGTTGAATCGGTTATTTCGTGCTGGATTCTCTTGCCGATAAATCTCATCACGGGGACGGCCATACTATTGCCGATGGCTTTGTAGCGCGGACTATCGGGGCATTCGGCGGCGGGTTTGCCGCGCCACGGGATTAGCGTGTGGTTGTCGGGGAAGCCTTGCAGGCGTTCGCATTCGACGGGGGTCAGGCGGCGCACCTGTAAGCCGTCTGAAACGGCGTGGCGGTCGGTGGCGGTCAGGGTGTAGCTTGTGCCGTCCTGTATCGCACCCGTGCCGTTGCCGCCGTTATGAAGCTGCCTGCCTATGGTGTTGCCGTGGATACAGACAACGTTGGTATTGCCGTTGTGCTGGCAGTCAAGCGTAAAGGCTTTGACGGATGTGCAGGGGGTTTGTCTGCCGTGTACCACCAACAGCGTTTCGCTTCCTCCCGACAACGTTCCGCCGCGGGCTTTTAACGTCCCCCCGACGTCGGATTGGCGGTATGCGCCAAAGCTGCCTTCAATAAAGGCGGCAGGGTCTTCCCGCGCTTCTGCGCCCGCCGCAGGATGCCAAGTTTGGCCTTGTCGCTCAAAAAGTATTTCTGCGGGGCCTGTGCTTCCAGCACTTGCGACAACGAACACGCGGCGGCGGCACTGGGGGACTCCGAAATATTGTGCGTCAAGGATGCGCCACGCGATGCGGCGTTTGTGTCCAAGCACGCAACCTGCGTTCGCCCATTTTTGCCCTGCCGGCTCAAGCGGCATATCTTCCCCGGCCAGTCCGCCCAAAAAGCATCCGAAGGCGTTGTCTTTGGTGCTGAGTACGCCCGGCACGTTTTCCCAGGCGAGGATGCAGGGCGGCTGCCCGTTTCGGGCGCGAATAAAGTCAATTGCATCTAAAATCCTGATTAAGGTAAGGGTTAAATTGCCGCGCTCGTCGTCCAAACTGCCGCGCAAACCGGCCACGGAAAAGGCCTGGCAGGGCGTGCCGCCGACCAAAAGATCGGGAGCTTCGACGCTGCCGTTGAGTATTTTGCCGACCAGTTGCGTCATATCGCCGTGGTTGGGAACGTGCGGCCAATGGTGGGCAAGCACGGCGCAGGGAAACGGTTCGATTTCGGCGAACCATGCAGGCTGCCAGCCCAACGGTTCCCACGCCACGCTTGCCGCTTCTATGCCGCTGCATAGGCTGCCATATCGGATATTCATTTCACACCACAGCAGTATGACGGGTTAAAGGGGAGTTTCATGGGGTGCTCCTAAAACGGTATTTCGCCGTCGTCATCTGACGGTGGCGCTGCATTTCGTGCGGCGGGCGGCAGTGGCGGTTCTTGGCTTGCAGGCGGTGCAGGCTGCATGTGGGCTTCGTTGCCGCCGAGCATTTTCATTTCATGGCACACGATTTCGTATGCCGTGCGTTCCACGCCGTTTTTGTCGGTGTATTTGCGGCTTTGGATTTTGCCTTCCAAATACACTTGGCTGCCTTTTTTCAGATATTGCCCGGCGATTTCGGCGAGCTTGCGGTAGATGACGATATTGTGCCATTCGGTTTTTTCTGCCTTATTGCCTGATTTATCGGTAAATTTCTCTGATGTAGCAAGGCTGAAATTGCAGACGGCATCGCCGTTGGGCATGTAACGAACGATTGGAGCTTGTCCTAATCTTCCTATCAATAACACCTTATTTAAACTCATAATTTACTCCATTTGCATTTGTTTTTCTCAACTGCTGCACCCAAATAGCCTTTTTTACCAGGAACTAGATTTTTAATAGATTTCGGATTTATCCTGCCTTTCGCGGAACA
>ERZ773077.1684-NODE-1684-length-14843-cov-5.187855_pt1 | contig 14843 bp, 10 predicted proteins | sample MGYA00580612_ERZ773077 | MGnify/ENA primary metagenome ERZ773077 (study PRJEB29015, sample SAMEA2737971) | human oral metagenome | biome: human oral; feature: human-associated habitat; material: dental | place: China | collected 2021 ...
GGGGCCGGCAGAAGTGACACGCGGGGCCGGTGGAGAACGCGCATCCTGCGGATAACCGCCCGGCCCCGCCCGGACCGGCGCCCGCGCGGGAGGGGCCGACGGCGCGAAATGGCGTTCCGGGCGGGCTGTTCCGCCCGGCCCCGCCCGGTTCGCGCGAACCGGTCCCGGCCGCGCGACCGATCGGCGGAACCGCGACGCGCCGCGCCCGCACCCTCCGATCTCCACGCCGGCACATCACGATTAGATAGCCTCGCCGTATGACCGCGAGCAACATTCTTGAGACGACCGACTGGTCCCATCTGCTCCACGCCTGCGGCACCGCGGAGGGGGCGGTCCCCGCGCTCAAGACCCTTCAGGGCGAGGACCCGGACGCGATGGCCGAGGCCGTCGACGTCCTGGAGCTGTGCTTCCTCCGCCAGGGCACGCCGTACCCGGCCACGCCGGCGGCGCTGCGCTACGTCCTGGCGGTCCTCGCCGAGTGGGGGGCCGAGCGCGCCGGGGACGAGTCCCTCGCCGACGTCGCCGAGAACCTGAGCATCTTCGTGCGCAATATCGGCTTCCTCCTGCGGCGCTGCGAGGAGGACCTGGCCGGCCGCGCCGTCGACGAGCGGGCGGCGCAGCGGGCCCGCGAGCTCCTCGACGAGCGCCCCGCCGCGACGGGGGACGACGTGTGGCAGTCGCTGGGGGAGCTGCGCGACCCCCTCATCTACAACGCCGGCCTGGAGCTGATGGCCCTGGCCCCCGAGGTCCTCGACGTCCTCGTGCCCCGGGTGCCGCGACCCGACGGCCGCATCGACCTGGAGACGCTGGACACCGTGGTGCCGTGGCTCGTCCTGCCCGGGGCGGACGACGCCCGCACGGCCGTCCTCGCGGAGGTCTGCGACCGGCTGGACGGGCTCGACCCGGCCGACCCGCACCAGCGCGAGGAGCGGCGCACCCTCGTCCAGGTGCTCGTCGATCTCAAGGAGGACCTGTCCGGCCTGGGCGAGGACGAGGATCCCGCGGTGCGCGCGCTGGCCGCCGTCAGCCGGCCCGAGCACGAGGGCGCCGTCCCCGAGCTGGTGCGGGCGCTCCAGCGCATGACCGAGGAGGACCCCGAGGGCGTCTACGGCCCCACGTGGACGGAGATCCGCGACCAGGCGGACAGCGCCGTCATCCGGGTCAAGGCGCCCCTGGAGGCGCTCCTGCCCGCCGCCCTGGCCCGCATCGGGGCGTCGACGGGATTCCTGCCCGACCACGACTGGCTCCCCCTGGTCACCCACGGCTTCCCGCCCAGCGGCGGGGAGGTGTGGGAGCGCCTCCTGCCCGAGACGCCGTCGGACGCCCAGATCCAGGTGCTGGCGGCGCTCGCGGACAACCCCCACCAGTGGGATCCGGACAACGAGCACGCCGCCGCCGCCCGCTCCTACCTGGGGCTGGGCTCCATGTCCCGCGAGGAGTTGAGGGCGCTCGTGGACCGCCACCGCGCCGCCGGGCCGGGCGGTCGGGTCACCAGGGTCTCCCGCCGGGCGGCGGCGCGGGCCGCGCAGTCCGCACAGCCTGCGCAACCCACACCGACCGTGCAACCGACACCGCCCGCGCAACCCACACCGACCGTGCCGCCGACGCAGCCCGCACAGCCCACGCAGCCCGCGCAACCCACACCGACCGTGCCGCCCACGCAGCCCACACCGACCATGCAACCGACACCGCCCGCACAGCCTGCGCAACCCACACTGCCCACACCGATCGTGCCCGGGCCTCAGCCGGGTCCGACGGGTGACGCGAGCGCCGACGGCGGCGCCGGGCCGAGTCACGCCGAGCGGCCGGCCCGCGCCCCGCAACCGTAGGACCGCGGCGGGATGCGGATGAGTCCCGTCGGCGCCGCATCCGCGCCCGCCCGAGTCGTCGCCACCGCCCTCAGGCGGCGAGGGGATCGACGACGGCGAGGCTGCGGGCGCGGGCCGCAGCGGCCAGGCGGGCGTCGTGGGTGAGAACGGTGACGGGATCGCGCGGGCGGTCCAGCAGCGTTGCGGTGGCCAGGTGAATGGCGTCGAGGGATTTGAGTTCCCCGGTCAGGGCGCAGGCCCGCTCAACGACGGCGTCGTGAATGTCCACGGTCTCGACTCCATCGAAGAATTCCTCGGCGATGTCCAGCGGCAGGCCCTCGCGATGGAGGGCTCTGGACACCTCGATCCGAAGCAGGGCGGAGGACAGCACTCGTTCCGCGGGTTCAAGCCGCTCAAAAAAAGCCTTGGCCGAGGACGCCCCCTCCTGTTTGAGAAGGATCAGCAGGACCACTGACGTGTCAAGATAGATCATCGATCCTCCTCGCGCTCACCGAGGAGGAAATCCTCCAGGTCCCTCCCCTCGGGAAGGACGTATCGTTCCGTCGGGAAGCGGAAAGGATGTTTGGCCGGGCGGACCCTGCCCTCGCGGACCATGCGCTCGTACCAGGACTCCTCGCGCCGGATCGGGACGATCTGGGCGATGGGCCGGCCGTGATCGGTCACCGTCACCGGCACGCCGCTCGCCTCGACCTCCCGGTAGGTCTGCTCGGTCAGCTGATCGACCTCGTGCGAGTCGGCGGTCCCGGGATCGGAATCGGCCGGAGCGCTCATCGCATGCATGGTATTCATAACACGAGGGTACCGAGGCGGGTTCGGCGCGCGGTACTGTCGCCCAGCCCGATCGTGCTCGGACTCACGCCGGGCGGTATGTGAACCGGTCCCAGCCCAGGGCCTCGATCCGCTCCGCCATGCGCTCGCAGGCCGCGTCCCATCCGGGGGCGACGACGGCGAAGCGGCCGGTGGTCCCCTCGCCGCGCGCCTGCTGGAGGGCGTAGACCCGCGCCCCCGCCTCGTGCACGCGGCGGGCGACCTCGACGGCGTCGTCGGCGGTCACGTCGCCGGGGACCACAGTGGTGCGCACCTCGAAGTCGGGGCCGCCGTCGGCCGCGGCCTCGAGCAGTACTTGCAGGCACTGCCACGCCTTGGGCGCCGAGTTCGGCCGCCCGACCACCTGCGCGTAGTGCTCGGGCAGGGCCTTGATGTCCAGGCCCACCCAGTCGACCAGGCCGCGCTCCACCATGTCGCGCAGCCGCCGGGGGTAGGGGCCGGCGGTGTGCAGCCCCACGGCGAAGCCCGCGGCCCGCACCTCGGCGGCGGCGTCGGCCAGGGCGTCCTGGCGCAGCGCCTCCCCGCCGGTGAACACGACGCCGTCGAGCAGCCCGCGGCGCCGCCCCAGCAGGTCGCGCACCTCGCCCCAGGCGACGGCCCCGGGCGTGCGCACGGGGATGAGCGCCTGGTTGTGGCAGTAGAAGCAGTTCCACGGGCAGCCCTGGGTGAAGACCGTCGCGCTCAGGTGGTCGGGCCAGTCGACGGTGCTCATGGGGACCAGCCCGGCGATGACCAGAGCGTCGGCGGGGCCGCCCGACGGGGCTCGCGCCTCCTCGGTCTCAGTCATCGAGGCCGAGGGACGCCGCGATCTCATCGAGCCGGCGCGTCTTGATCTCACCGCGCCGCGCCGCCTCCGCTTCTGCCCTCAGCGCGTACGCGTACTCCAGGTCATCAATGTAGGACTCGATGGCCTCGCGCACGTAGAACGTCGCCGGACGACCGGTCCGACTCCCCAGTTCATCGAGTCGGCGCTTGAGATCATCCGGTAGCCGAACGCTCAGAACCGTTGTAGACATGTTTACAGCGTAGGGGTCGGAGTCTTCGCCACACAACCCCTACCGACACTACCCCTACCGACACTTGAGTTTCACAGGTTGAGTCGGATGGTGTTTCTGGTTGGGGTTTTTCGTTGGAATGGTGCCGGTGGGGTGGTTGTTCCGGGGCACTAAGCCAGCGGTAGGATCCGGTGGGTGAGCCCGTACCTGCGCAGGGTCAGGACCGTCTCGGGGGCGACGGCCGTGCGGGTCGTGGCCGAGGAGCACGGTGTGCGCCGGATCGTGGAGCACCCGGGATCGGCCCACGACGAGGCCGGGCCGGCCGCTGTGATGCGCCTGGGGCGCGAGAGGATCCTGGCGGGCCGGCAGGTCCTGGACCCGGGGCCGGCGCTCAACGGCGGCACCGGTGAGCCGGGTGAAGGTGGTCCGGTGCGAAGGTCGCCGATCACCTCCCGCAGGTCGCGCTGGTTGATCGAGGCCATCAAGGCGGCCTACACCCGCCTGGGCCTGGGCGAGGCCACTGGTGGTGACCGGGCCTTCGAGCAGATGGTCGTCGCCCGCCTGATCGAGCCGACGTCCAAGGCCGACACCCCCGGAGTCCTGTCCGAGATCGGCTGGCCGGACCCGGCCCACCGCAATACCCCGCAGGCCGCCCTGGCCCGGGCCCAGCAGCGGGGATACCGGGAGACGATCTCCCAGGCCCTGTTCGAGCACGCCACCGCCACCGGGGGCCCGACGCTGCGCCTGCAGGCGTGACCACCCTGTACTACCGGGGCCGACAGGGAGGACGACCTCAGGAGAGTCGGTGACCGCCAAGGAGCGGAGGATCGACCCCCAGATCGTCGTCGGCCTGCTGGTCGACCGGACCGGCCTCCCCCTCCGGAATCGACTGCCGGGAGGGCAACAGGGCCGAGACCACCACGATCATCCCCGTCGTGGAGGCCTTCCAGAGGGCCCACAAGATCGAGGAGCTCGCCCGTCGTCGCCGACGCCGGCATGCTCTCGGCCTCGAACCTGAGCGCGCTGGACGAGGCGCACCTGCGGTTCATCGTCGGAGCCCGCGCCACCCGGGCCCCGGGGGACCTGGAAGCCCACTTCCATTGGGCGGGCGACGCCCTCGCCGACGGTGAGCCGATCGACACCATCACCCCCAGGAGGGGCTCGAAGACCGAGCGGGACAAGAGCCTCGGGGCCGAGCCCGTCTGGGACCCGAAGACCCACACCTCCTCGTGGAGAGCCGTGCGGGCCCACTCGCAGCGGCGCGCCGCCCGGGACAACCGGCCCCCGGACACCCGGGACAACCGCACCCGCACCATCACCGACGGTCACAGGCGCCCCCAGACGCACCGGGTCCGCCCGCCACCCGCGCCGGTGACGCCGTCCTGGACGAGGCCTCCATCGCCCGTGACCGCCCCGGCCGTCGCCCTCGTCATCATCACGCTCTGACACGAATCCCGGTGAGAAAGTCTCAGAGAACCTTGCTGGACTTGCGCTCCTCGAGGTCCTTGACGATGTCGGCGTACTTGGCCTCCAGGTCGTAGGCACGAAGCAGGAGCCAGCACAAGATCAGGAGCACGCCGGGCAGCCAGATGGAGACCCCGATGATGGCGTTGAGGGCGCTCTCGGACTGTTCGGGTGCGGTGCCGTCATAGCCGCCGAATGCGAGGATCCATCCGATGATGGCGGCGCCCAGACCGTTGCCGATCTTCTGGCCGAAGGAGGAGGCGGCGTTGGCCATGCCGACCTGCACGTGACCGTGCTTCCATTCGCCGTAGGTGACGGTGTTCTGGACCAGGGGACCGATGAGCGCCATCAGCGGGATGGTGGCAATGGTGACGAAGGGTCCGACGAACATGAGGGCCCACAGATCGTAGGGGAAGACGCAGCGCACGATGGTGGCGACGATGCCAACCAGCAACGCCATCCGGGATGCACCGGCCATGCCGAAGAACCGCGCCAGGGGCGCGACAGAGGCAAAACCGATGATGACGGGCACCAGGCCGATGGCGGCGAGGATCGCGATGAGAGACTCATCCCCGATGATCCACTTGACGTAGTAGATGCCCGAGGCGCTGGTGATCGCGAAGATCATGGCGGAGACGAAGGTGACGCCAAGCATGATGACCCAGTACTTGTTGGTGAACAGCAGAGAAATGGACTTGCCCAGGGGGAGTCGATCCTCGACGACCTCCTGGCCCTCGTCGGTGCGCTCCTTGTCGGCCAGGAAGGCGATGAGGATGCACACCGTGGTGACCACGCCGCAGCCGATACCGAATATGATCCACGCAGGTTGGTCACCGCCCAGGGCGTTGGTGATCGGGATGTAGCCCATCGCGATGATCATTCCGCCGAGGTAGCCGAAGATGGCGCGCAACAGGCCCATCCTGCCGCGCTCCTCGCTGGAGGGACTCAGGTAGAACATCAGAGCCCCATAGGGGATTACGATCATCGTGTAGACGACGGCCGACAGCAGCACGTTCGTCGTCAGGGCGTAGGCGAACTTCGTCCCCTCCGAGGCTCCCGCGGGAACCATGAACAGGGTCGCCACCGCGATGCCAGCGGGAACGGCGCCCCACAGGAGCCAGTGGCGGGCCTTGCCGAACCGGGTGCGGACCCGGTCGACGAGCCACCCCATGCCGAGATCGGAGAAGGCGTCGATGACTTTGGCGGCCAGCATCACGGTGCCCGCGGTGCCGGCGGCGATCCCCGCCTTGTCCGTGTAGAAGTAGACCAGGATGCCGAGGAGGCCAGTCATGACGTTCAGGGCTATCTGCCCGAGACCGTCGCCTAGGTAGTTGAGTGGGCGCATCGTCTTCTGGATGCCCTGTCTGTCAAGACCGAGTGGCTTCTTAGCCATTGCCGGTGCCTTTCACGTAGAGTTCTAAGGGTTTGCCCGTGTGCGGACTACCCGTCCTTGGGCGGTGGCAGTCGACCGCTCCTCATTGAGGTCGACTGGCCTGAGTGATGTGCTGCGCACCCTAGAGAACAGAGGACTAGCGCGCGCTAGTTATAGCGTACTCCCGTTCACTAGCGCGCGCAAGTGCCTTCGTGGCACTGACTCTCCTTCGACGAGCGAAGAAGACTATGTTGTCGCTCGGCGGACGACGGTGATGCTGGACTCGGGCTCCCTGATCCGACCCACATCCTCCCCGGCGGCTTGGAGCGCAAGTTCCGCCAGGTATCGACCCAGCTCTGAGTAATCGACGTGGATGGACGACATCGCCGGGACGACGAGCGCGCTCAACGGTGTGTCGTCATGACCGATGATGGCGACTTGGGCAGGTACGTCAACCCCCATGCTCAGGGCCGCGCCCAGCATGATGGCGGCGGCCGTGTCGTTGTAGGCCAGCACGCCGTCGACGCCGTCGTCGACCCAGCGTGCGAGAACGCTGTGGGCGGACTCGAGGTCCTCGGGGTCGACGGCCGCCGCATCGACGAGTAGAACATCCCCGAACGTGTTTGCCGTTTCTCGCGCGAGGCTTTCGCGCTGGGCGACGAGCGCGGCGACGCGTGGGTCGGCAAGCCCCGCGAAGGCTAGACGAGAGCGTCCCTGTGAACGGAGATGGGCCACCTGAAGCCGCGATCCTTCGTCGAAGTGAAGGCCTTCGAGGGAGCCTGGGTCCTCGGCGGGGCTCGTTGTGCGGTTCAGTTCGGCCGGTAGCACCATCCGGGTCCCGGTCCGCTCCATGGAGGTGCGCTGCTGCTCGGTGAAGGGCGCCAGGCCAAGCACGACGTCGGGGTCGAGCACCTCCCACAGCGGTTTCGCCTTGCTGTCTGGGCGCGTGGTCGTCGTCACGAGCGAGTACCCAGCCGAGTCGAGCACCTGGGCGACGTGGTCCAGGTGCTCCAGAATGGAATGCTCGACGGGCCAGTCCGGCAGAACCAGGATGACCAGCCGTGAGCGCCCGCTGGCCAAGGTAGTGGCCGCGCGGTTGGGCCGATAGCCGAGCCGCTGCGCCTCGGCGAGGATCAGCTCACGAGTGGGCGTGGAGATGGTCTGGCCCGGGGTGTTGTTGAGAACGAAGCCCACGGTTGCGCGGGAGATGCCGAGCGACCGGGCGATGTCCGCGGCGGTGACGCGCTTCTTTCCTGCCAAGGAAATCCCTCCTCGTCGCCCAAGCCTACCGGTGATGGGGGCGACCAGGCCGGTTGCGAGGTGAGGGCTCACTGGGACGAGTCGGCCGGCTGGGCTCAAGTTGCGCGAGGAAGCGGTTGCGCTCCGCCTGCTGGGCGTAGCCGGCGACATCGCGCACGCATTCGGGGCACCAGTGCCCCGCCGACAGGATCAGGCGGGGACTGCCGTTGAACTCGTGTCCGAGTCCGCACCGCCAGCGAAGCGGGTGCGCGATGTCCCCAGGCGGAACCTCCTCGTCCAGGAGGACGCCGCCACGAAACTGGGCTGCCTGCTGGTAATCGTCGAACCCCCAGGACGCAGGCGCCTTGTCCTGATCGTAGCCGTGCTCCAACCTGGTCGGTGTGCGGCTTGGGCGCGGGGGCCAGAAGGTTGACCAGTCTCCGATCGACTCGAACGCCTCGATCGAGCCGTAGAAGGCGTTGATGCCCTCCTCGTCTCCCGCGTGAACGTAGGCAATGGTGCCGCGCGGCTTGCGGGTCAAGGGCTCCATGACCAGCTTCTTGACGACGAAACCCGGGACGAAGCCGGCGGCCCGCAGTCTGGGGTTCGCTCGGACGGCGCGGGTCAGGGCCTGATCGAAGGTGTCCTGGCGGAACGGTACAAGGTCCTGGAGCGTGTCCGAGTCGGTGAACCAGTGGCCGTGAAAATTCTGGGTTGCGAACCAGTTGCGGTCATACCAGGTGCAGACGTCCCGCACGCCGAGGGCGGAGGAGATAGCCACTTGCAGTTGCCAGTTGGTCAGCCGCCAACCGTCCCCGCCGCCGATGTTGTACACGCCGCCCCAGAACTCCTCGGGCGCGCCTTCGGCGATGCCTGCCATCAGGCGCGCCGCGTCCTCCACGGAGACCCACTCAAGGACCCCGTCGAGCACCGAGTGAGTGAGGATCGGGTCGCGAACCTGGAGCATGCCGGGATATAGAATCCCCGTTTGCCGCAGCCACGCCCACCGAGGAAGGCCTGAGTCGACAAGCATCTTCTCTGCGACGACCTTGGTCTGCCCGTACTCGTCGTACATCGATACGCGCAGGGGGTCGCCGATGCGGCCCCAGTGGTGGGGCGCGGACCTGTGGCCGGTCTCAGCCACAGACCCCACGCCCACCACCCCGATGCGGGAGGGATCTTTCTGGCGCTTGACCGCTCGGATGATGTTCCTCATCGAGCCGATGTTGACCTTGCGGGCCAAGTCGGGTCGCTCGTCTGCGAACGGGGACACCACTCCGCCGATGTGGAGCACCAGGTCGGCTCCTTGGACGCAGCGATCGACGGCGGCAGGGTCGGTGAGGTCGCCGAAGACTACCTCCAAGTTGGTCATGTCCTCGTACTGACGGATCGCCTCGAGGTCGCGGCCCTCGGGCAGTACTAGCGCCACAACGTCGAAGCGGTCCGCCCGCGCACGGAACTGGTCGAGCACGGCCCGGCCCCAATTCCCGGCCGCTCCGGTCAGGAATACCCGAGTCTTTACCTCGGTCTTGGTTGCCGAGTCCATCAGGATCAGTCGCCGGGAACCGTGCGGCTCAGCTCCATCAGCTCCTGGAGCAGCTCGGACGTGACGATGCCAGGCAGGAATCCCATGAACTGCTTCATCGGCATGGATTCGACCATCTTCAGCATATCGGCGCTCTCGGAGGCCTGCGCGGCCTGATCGGCCGTCATGGCGGCGGCCATCCGAGTGTGCAATTCCGGTCCCACCACCGGGTGGGTGAACCAGTCGCTCACGGAGGACTCCAGGCTCAGCGGTTTGACCAGGGCGTCGCCGGCCAGCTCGATGGCGGCGGAGGCGACGACGTCGTGGGCGTTGTCGCACACCTCGACGGCGTAGGCGCCGCCGGTGACGACCCACCGGTCGCGGGTCACGTCCCAGTAGGCGAATGCCCTGCGACCGAGTTCGAGCTCCACGGTGCGGGTCTCGCCCGGCTCCAGGTGGACCTTGGTGAAAGCGCGCAGCTCCCTGACGGGACGGCGGACCCGGCCGGCCTCGGTGGCGACGTAGACCTGGACGACATGCTTGCCCGCGTGCCCTCCGGTGTTGGCGACCGTGACCCTGGTGATGGCCGTGTCTGGACCGGTGACCTCGACCTGGAGCGCGGTGGTCTCGAACGTCGTGTAGGACAGGCCGTGCCCGAACGGGTAGCGCACGGGGATGCCAGCACTGGCGTAGTAGCGGTAGCCGACCATGACGCCCTCGCCGTAGCGGACGGTACCCTGCTCGCCGGGGAAGTTGATCCAGCTCGGGTTGTCCTCGAGGCGCAGGGGCATGGACTCGGCCAGATGCCCCGAGGGGTTCACGACGCCGAGCAGGACGTCGGCGATGGCGGCGCCGCCGCCCTGGCCCAGCAGGAAGCCCTCGACGATGGCGTCGACCTCGTCGTGCCAACCTTCCACAGACACGATGCCGCCGTTTGACAGCACGACCACAGTCCGCGGAGCGGCCTTTGCGACCGCCTGGATCAGCTCCACCTGCTCGGTCGGCAGATCGATATGGGTGCGGTCGAAGCCCTCGGACTCCTCCTTGTCGGTCAGGCCCGCGAACACGACTGCGATGTCGACGTCGGCGGCTGCTGCGACGGCTTCGTCGCGCAGCGCTGTGGAATCCGCTCCCTCGGCGGTGGAGTAGCCCTGGGCGTCGGTGACGGTGATCCCGAACTCGCCTGCACGGGTGCGCAGCTCATCAAGGGCGATGTCGGTCCGGGTGGGGTTGATGTGCGACGAGCCGCCGCCCTGGAAGCGGGGCTCGGTGGCCATCGCACCGATCACTGCGAGTCGCTGCCCACCGACCAACGGCAGCGTCCCGTCTTCGTTGCGCAGCAGGACGATGCACTCGGCAGCCGCCTTGCGGGCGAGCTCGTGGTGGGCGTCGATGTCGATCTCGCCGCTGGGTTCGTGGGGAAGGTCAGTCAGGGCCAGGAAACGAGCCACTGAGGCGTCCACGGCGGCCTCATCGAGGCGGCCCTCGCGTACGGCGGCGACGATCTCGGCGTCGGTCACGCCGCCGTTGCCGGGCATCTCCAGGTCCATGCCCGCCGCGATACCGGCCACGCGGTCGGACACCGCGCCCCAGTCGGAGACGACCAGACCCTCGTAGCTCCACTCCTCGCGCAGCACCTCGGTGAGTAGCCAGCGGTTGTGCGAGCAGAAGACGGAATTCACCTTGTTGTACGCGCACATCACCGTAGCCGGGTGCGACTCGGTGACGACCTTCTCGAACGGTGCCAGATAGATCTCGCGCAGGGTACGCGCGTCGATCTGGGCGTCAATGCGCATGCGCTCGGTCTCTTGGTTGTTGGCCGCGAAGTGCTTGACGGAGGCACCGGGTCCCTCGGCCTGCAGGGCGTTGACGTGGGCGGTGCCCAGCGCGCCGGACAGTAGCGGATCCTCGGAGTAGTACTCGAAGTTGCGCCCGCCGAGCGGGGAACGCTTGATGTTGACGCCAGGGCCGAGCACCACGGCGACACCCAGGGCGCGGCCCTCGCGGCCAACGGCGCCGCCGACTGCGGCGGCGACCTCAGGGTTCCAGGAGGAGCCCACGGCCACGGCCAGCGGGAAGCAGGTCGCGGGCTCGGACTTGTTGATGCCGAGGTGGTCCGACTCGCCCTTCTGGAGGCGCACGCCGTGCGGGCCGTCGGTGAGGACGATCGAGGGCACGCCGGCGTCGTCGATGGCCTTGGTGGACCAGAAATCATGGCCGGAGAGAAGTGAGGCCTTCTGCTCCAGGGTCAGTCCGGAGGTGTTGTCGGTCACTCCGGTTCCTTTCGCTGATTCGGATGGGGTATCGGGCTCTCGTGCGGCGGCGACGCCGGAGAGGGTCAGGTCTTCGGGCACGTCCTGCCCGGTGTTGAGTGCGGCGAACCCGCGCTCGACGTCGGCCAAGAAGTCATCGGGGCGGGGCATCATCCCGGCGATGTGGCGTACGGTCATGTCGTCCTGGCCCGCGGCGCCGGAGCCCATGTGCTCGGCAGCGCCCGGGATGGCCTTGTCGATCACGGCGGTCAAAAGCGCCATCGCCTCCTTCACCTCGGAGAGGACGCCCATGGGGGTGTCGAGGGTCAGCTGCGGGCGCTCAGTGGACTCGGTCTCGAACGGCTCGGTGAAGCTGTGCTCGCCGTGGCCGACTTCGTGCACCTCTCCGGAAGGCAGGGTGACAGTGGCGCGGGCGCCGACCGGCACGTGGACATCGAGGGTGAAGACGTCGTCGTTGATCCGCCACGACGTCGAGGCCGTGCCGTATGGCGTGCGCAGGGTTGCGCCGGCAGTGGTCAGGCCCTTGCGCGGCGGTCGCGGGGCGATCCTGAGGTGCTGCCAGCCGGCGTCGGCGTCCAGCCCTGCGACAACCCGGTGCATCCAGTCCGCGACGGCGCCGAACGCGTAGTGGTTGAAGGAGGTCATGCCCGACGGATTGACGGTGCCATCGGGGAGGAGGGAGTCCCAGCGTTCCCAGATGGTCGTCGCCCCCATGAGAACGGTGTGAAGCCAAGACGGGGCCTCGCGCTGCAGCAGCAGGCGGTAGGCGACGTCCTCGTGGCCCTCGGCGGACAATGCGTCGCAGATCAGCGGCGTGCCCAGGAAACCGGTGGCGATCTTGTAGCCGGAGGCCCGCACCAACTCGGCCAGGCGTGCGGCGGCACGCGGGCGGGCCGCCTCAGGTAGGAGACCGAAACACAGGGCGACTGCGTAGGCCGTCTGCGCATCGGCCATCAGCCGGCCCGAGGGGGTCACGTACTCGGCGATGAAGGCGTCTCGGACGCGGTCTGCCAGGTCGGTGTAAGTGGCCGCCATCTCGGCCTCGCCGAGGAGCGCGGCCGAGTCGGCGAGGATCCTTGCAGAGCGGGCGAAGTAGGCGGTCGCCACAATCTCCGGGGCGGTGGCCGCCTTCTCGGGGCGCTCCGCCGGAGCGGTCGGGTCTAGCCAGTCGCCGAACTGATAGCCCTTGTCCCAGAGCAGGTTCTCACCCGCGGCAGCGGCTACCTCGTCGACCCAGGCGCGCATGGAGGGAAGCTGGCGATGCAGGATCTCCAGGTCACCGCTGACTCGATAGAGGGTCCATGGAACGACAGTGGCGGCGTCGGCCCAACCGGCCATCGGGCCCTGATAGCCGGTGACGATCGCGGGAACGACGGAGGGCGTGCCTCCATAGCGGCTCTGCTCGGCGGCGAGGTCCTTCAGCCAGGAGCTGAGCATACCGGAGATGTCGAACAGAAAGGCCGCCGTCGGGGCGAACACCTGCAGGTCGCCAGTCCAACCGAGGCGTTCGTTGCGTTGCGGGCAGTCGGTCGGGATGTCCAGGAAGTTGCCCTTCATTCCCCAAACGACATTCTCGTGGAAGCGTTGCAGCAGCGGATCGGAACAGGTGAAGGTGCCGATGCGTTCGAGGTCGGTGTGGAGCACCTGGGCGCGGATGGTGTCGGTGAGATCGTCGAGTCGGTCCTCGGGCCAACCGGTGACCTCTGCGTAGCGGAAGCCATGGAAGGTGAAGGTGGGCGCCCACTCCTCGGTGCCGGAGCCGGAGCAGATGTAGGTGTCGGTGGCCTTGGCCTCTCGCAGCGGCGCGGTGGCCAGCTCGCCTCCTTCGAGCACCTCGGCGTGCCGGAATGTGACCGTTGTGCCTTCGGCGGCGTCGATCCTGATGCAGAGGCGGCCCACCAGGTTCTGTCCGAAGTCCAGAATGACCTTCCCCGACGGGGAGGTGAGGCGCTCGATGGGGGCCAACTCCGTGACGACGCGCACAGGCGGACCGTCTGGCGCAACGAGAGTCGTCAGATCGAAATCCTGGATGGTCACGGGAAGCCAGGTCGAGTCGTCGAACTGGGGAGTGGACCACGCGGGATCGTGGAACCGTGCGTCGAAGGTCTCACCGTTGTAGATGTCGGACTCGAGGATGGGGCCCGGAGCCCAGCGCCAGTCGGCCCCCGTTGCGACGGTGATGGTGCTGCCGTCGGCGAGAGTGGCCTCGAGCTGTAGAAAAGAACCGAGTTCGTCGCCGTAGAGAGCTCTCGCCCCGCCCCAGCCGAGGTAGCCGCGCCACCAACCGTCGCCGAGGCGAACGCCGATGGCATTTGGGCCGCTTGTGAGCAACTCAGTGACATCGTGGGTGCGCACCCGCAGGCGGGACTCGTAGGCACTCCACCCGGGGTCGAACTCGTCGGCTGTCGCGCGGCGACCGTTGATCTCGATCCGGTCGAGCCCGTGCGCGGTGGCACGCAGCCGAGCCTTGGTGACGACGGCGTCGGGCGGCAGTTCGAAAGTGGTGCGCAACTGCGGGCTGTTGCAGCCGACATCGGTAGGACCGACCATACGCGCCTGCCACTCTTCCGGGTCCAGGACTCCAGCCTCCACATCGGAGTACTCCGACCACGGCGAGATCGATCCGTCCTCTCCCAGGACGCGTACCCGGACGGCCCGCCGCTCGCGCGAGGTCAAGGGCGAGAAGGGCCACGGGACCAGGACGCTGTCGGACGACTCCACGCGGACCACCTCCCCGGGGGCGCCGGTGCTGACCCGCTCCTGCAGTTCATAGCCGGCCTGGCGCCAGCAGGCGGGCGCCTCGGTGATGACCCAGGACAGTCGAGGGCTGGCCTCGCCGATGCCGAGCGGGATGCGGTGGTGCTCGAAGGTTGGCTGGGACGGAGCGGTGACCATGCTGTCTCCCTGGTTGGTGAGGGGATGAGCGATGCCGCCCATCACTAGCGCGCGCTAGTTTAGGTCAGAGTAAACCGGTTGGCTCCAGGGCGCAAGCCCCGAGGCGATTTTCGGGGTTGGGAGCCGCTGCGGTGCTCCGGTTCACCAGTGCGGGGTCTCCTCCCCGCGTGACTTGCGAGCGCCTCCCCAACAAGGGCGTGTGGTGTGCTCGGTGTTTCTCGGACCGTGGTTTTTGGCGGTCTCAGGCTACGTGTTTGCGGCTTCTCAGCTCGTGTTCGACCTCGTTGGGCGTGCGGCAGCCGAGCGCCGAGTGGTCAAGTCTCTTGGTGTGGTGTTCTTTCGGTCAGGTGGTGATGGTGGCGGGCGGGTCGCCGACGGCGGCGGGGCGGGCGGCCGACGGCGCCGCCGCCGCGATGCGCTCCA
>ERZ773077.1689-NODE-1689-length-14830-cov-8.545854_pt1 | contig 14830 bp, 10 predicted proteins | sample MGYA00580612_ERZ773077 | MGnify/ENA primary metagenome ERZ773077 (study PRJEB29015, sample SAMEA2737971) | human oral metagenome | biome: human oral; feature: human-associated habitat; material: dental | place: China | collected 2021 ...
CCGAAGTCGTGCGCTTCTTCATCCTGCGCGCCCACTACCGCAGCCCGCTGAATTATTCGGATGCGCACCTCGACGACGCCAAAAACGCCCTCACCCGGCTCTACAACACCCTGGCCAATGTGCCGCCAGCAGCCGAGTTTGGTTCGGCCGAAACTCTTCAGGTAGCCTCCGAAGCTAACGACTACACCCGCCGCTTCTTCGCCGCCATGAACGACGATTTCGACACCGTGCAGGCCGTGGCCGTATTGTTCGAGCTGGCAGGCGAGGCCAATAAAACCCGGTCTGCCGAGCTTTCCGGCTGCCTCAAAGCCCTTGCCGGCACCATCGGGCTGCTGCAACGCAACCCCACCGAATTCCTGCAAGGCGGCGCGCCCGCAAACGGTTTGAGCAACGAAGAAATCGAAGCCCTCATCGCCCAGCGCAAACAAGCCCGTGCCGATAAAAACTGGGCCGAATCCGACCGCATCCGCGACCTGCTCGCCGAGCAAGGCATTACCCTGCGCGACGGCGCAGACGGCACCAGTTGGACACGCGGCTGATGAGTTGGAGTTGGCTGTGAGCCAACCACGCTGTTGACTCCCGCAACAAAGGCTACCTGAAATTTCAGGTAGCCTTTTTTCAGGTAGCCTGAAAGGGGGAAGGGCTAGCTGAAAGGCGTTGGGTTTATCAACCCAACAGTTACTACTCACTGCGCCAGTTTTGGCTGCCTTTGTTAACAAAGGCAAAACCTGCCGCTAGAATTGTAAGCCTAGGCTCGGATGATTGATAATGCGTTCGGCTGCGGCCCCCGCTGTGCAGCCCCCGCTGTGCAGCCCTTTTTTCGGGCTTTTGCAGCATCGTTCAATCCCCATTCCAAGGAGACCGAATTATGCAGAAAACCCTACTCGCCCTTGCCATCCTTTCCTTCGCCGCCGCCGCATCCGCCGCGCCCGATTCCCAAGAAACCCCGCTGCACCCGATTAAAGACGGGCGCTATACCGTTACCACCGGCTACGAGCATGGCAACCAAAAAGGTAACGATGGCAGCAAAGTCAGCACGGATGTCTTTACCCTGCGCGGCCGCGCCGACATCCCGCTGGCGCAACGGCACGCCGTCCGCGCCGAATTGGGCTATGCCCGCCATAGTTATGATTACAAAGAAAACGGCGTAACCTTGGTGGACGGCGGCAAAGCCGACGACATCGATCTGTATGCGGGCTATTTGTATTCCCCGTCCGGCTTCAAGCAGGGCGGCCTGCGCGTGGGCGGCGGTTTGGGCTATAGCTATGGTAGCGACAAAATCCGTGAACACCGCACTGTCCACGCCCCGGATCTTGTGGACAGCAATGGAGGCGTTCTGTATTTGAAGGCGCAGGTGGAATACGAGCAGGATTTGGGCGGCGGCTGGAGCATCACGCCATGGGGCGAAGCACTGGTCAGCCTGCGCCAGCGTGAGGAAACCAAATGGTCGCAGGCTTCCGCCATGCCCGATGAAACGCATAAAAGCAGTAGCTATGGCCTAGGCTTGGGTGTGGACGCGCAGAAACAATTTACCCCGAATCTGGCACTGACCTTCGGCCCTTATTACCGCTACGAGCATTACAAAACCCATGCCCGCGACCATGCCGGCGTCCATTTCAATTCGTCCAGCAGCCGCTCGCACAGCTTCGGCATCCGCGCCGGCCTGCGCTTTTAAACCGCCGCATTTGTCTGCAACGCAAAGGCTGCCTGAAATTTCAGGCAGCCTTTCTTCGTCCGATTTGTCGGCTGCCTGGGGGCGTGTAGGGAGTGCGTTGCAGAGTGTAGGTTGGGTTGGCAAACCCAACATTTCACTTTATTTGTTGGGTTACGCCTGCGGCAGCCGTAGGGTGCGCACCGCGCACCGAAGCAGCCTGAAAGACGAAGCAGCCTGAAAACCGCATTCGCGGTTTTCAGGCTGCTTTTTCTGCGGCAAGCCCTGTTCGGGCTGCCGCTGCGGCTCAAACTTACTCTGCCGCTTCTTCGGCTGCAGCGCTGCTTTGGCCGTGCTGCGCCGCCCATTGGGCGCGGCGGGTTTTGTGGTAGCTCAGGCCGGTGCCGGCGGGGATCAGGCGGCCGACGATGACGTTTTCCTTCAAGCCGCGCAAATCGTCTTTTTTGCCCATAATCGCGGCTTCGGTAAGCACGCGGGTGGTTTCTTGGAACGATGCGGCGGAAATGAAGCTGTCGGTGGAAAGCGAAGCTTTGGTGATGCCGAGCAGGATGTTGTCGAAGCGGGCGGGCTCTTTGCCTTCGGCTTCGGCTTTTTCGTTGGCGATCATCACGTCGGCGCGTTCGACCTGCTCGCCGGTGATGAAGCCGGTGTCGCCGGGGTCGGTGATGTTCACGCGGCGCAGCATCTGGCGGATGATGACTTCGATGTGTTTGTCGGAAATCTTCACGCCTTGCAGCCGGTACACTTCCTGAACTTCCTGCACGATGTAGCGGGTGAGCGCTTCGATGCCTTGCAGGCGCAGGATGTCGTGCGGATCAACGGCGCCATCGACGATGGTTTCGCCGCGGTTGACCACTTGACCGTCGTGCACCAGCAGCTGTTTCTCTTTGGAAATCAGGGTTTCGTGGCTTACGCCGTCCAAATCGGTAATCACCAAACGCTGTTTGCCTTTGGTCTCTTTGCCGAAGCCGACGGTACCGGTAACTTCGGCGAGCATGCCGGCGTCTTTGGGGATGCGGGCTTCAAACAGCTCGGCCACGCGGGGCAGACCGCCGGTAATGTCGCGGGTTTTGGAGGTGGCTTGGGGGGTACGCGCCATCACGTCGCCCTTGCCGACTTCCTGCCCTTCGCGCACGGTAATCACGGCGCCGACGGGGAAGGCCATGGTAACGGGGGTTTCGGTGCCGGGGATGGTAACCGGTTCGCCGTCTTCGCCGATCAGGTGGACGGTGGGGCGCAGCAGTTTGCTGGAGCTGGTGCGGCGCTTGCCGTCGATCACGACGAGGGTGGACAGGCCGGTTACGTCGTCGGTCTGCTTGCTGACGGTTACGCCTTCTTCGACGTTTTCGAAACGCACGGTACCGGCGTATTCGGTAATCATCGGGTGGGTGTGCGGATCCCAAGTGGCAAGGGTTTGGCCGGCTTTGAGCTCTTCGCCGTCTTTAATCAGCAGGGTGGCGCCGTAGGGCACTTTGTGGCGCTCGCGCTCGCGGCCGACGGCATCGTGAATCACTACTTCGCAGGAGCGGCCGATCACGATCAGCTCGCCTTTGTTGTTGGCGATGTAGCGCATCTGGCTGCTGAAACGGGCGGTACCGTTGGATTTGGCTTCCACCTGGCTGGCGGCGGCGGCTCGGGATGCGGCACCGCCGATGTGGAAGGTACGCATGGTGAGCTGGGTGCCGGGTTCGCCGATGGACTGGGCGGCAATCACGCCGACGGCTTCGCCGGTATTGACCAGCTTGCCGCGCGCCAAGTCGCGGCCGTAGCATTTGGAGCACAGGCCGTAGCGGGTTTGGCAGGTAATCGGAGTGCGGACTTTGACTTCGTCCACACCGGAGTTGTCGATCATGTCCACCAGTTTTTCGTCGAGCAGGGTACCGGCTTCGATCAGGGTGGCGTGGCTGGAAGGATCAACCACGTCGGCGGCGGTAACGCGGCCGAGAATACGGTCGCGCAGCGGTTCGATTACGTCGCCGCCCTGCACCACGGCTTTCATGGCGAAGCCGTCGGAAGTGCCGCAGTCTTCTTCCACGACTACCAAATCTTGGGTTACGTCCACCAGACGGCGGGTCAGGTAACCGGAGTTAGCGGTTTTCAGCGCGGTGTCGGCCAGACCCTTACGCGCGCCGTGGGTGGAGATAAAGTACTGCAATACGGTCAGGCCTTCGCGGAAGTTGGCGGTAATCGGCGTTTCGATAATCGAGCCGTCCGGTTTGGCCATCAGGCCGCGCATGCCGGAGAGCTGCTTGATCTGGGCGGCGGAACCGCGGGCGCCGGAGTCGGCCATCATGTAGATGGAGTTGAAGGACTCTTGATCGACTTCCTTGCCTTCGCGGTCGAGCACTTTTTGTGTGGACAGATTGTCCATCATCGCTTTGGCGATTTTGTCGCCCGCTTTGCCCCAGATGTCGATTACTTTGTTGTAGCGCTCGCCGTTGGTAACCAAACCGGCGTGGTACTGGCTTTCGATTTCTTTCACTTCGGCATTGGCTTCGGCCAGCAGTTTGGCTTTTTGCTTGGGCACTTCCATATCGTCCACGCAGATGGAGATGCCGCCTTTGGCCGCCAGGGCAAAGCCGGTGTACATCAGGTGGTCGGCGAAAATCACGGTGTCGCGCAGGCCGCACAGGCGGAAGGAGGCGTTAATCAGCTTGGAGATCTCTTTTTTCTTCAGCGCTTTGTTGATGTATTCAAACGGCAGGCCTTTGGGCAGAATTTCAGACAGCAGCGCACGGCCGACGGTGGTTTCGTAACGCTTAAGCACCGGCTCGAATTCGCCCGCTTCGTTTTTCTCCCACTCGCGCAGGCGCACGGTGATTTTGGTGCCCAGTTCCACCTGTTTGGTGTGGTAGGCACGGTGCACTTCTTTCACGTCGCTAAACAGGCTGCCTTCGCCTTTACCGTTGATTTTGTCGCGGGTCATGTAATACAGACCCAACACGATGTCTTGCGAGGGCACAATAATCGGCTCGCCGTTGGCCGGCGCCAGCACGTTGTTGGAGGCCAGCATCAGGGTGCGGGCTTCCATTTGCGCTTCCAGGCTCAGCGGAACGTGGACGGCCATTTGGTCGCCGTCGAAGTCGGCGTTGAACGCGGCGCACACCAAGGGGTGCAGCTGGATGGCCTTGCCTTCGATCAGAATCGGCTCGAAAGCTTGGATACCCAAACGGTGCAGGGTCGGCGCACGGTTGAGCAGAATCGGGTGTTCGCGGATGACTTCTTCCAAGATGTCCCAAACTTCCGGCACTTCCTGCTCCACCAGTTTTTTCGCCGCTTTAACGGTGGTGGCCAGCTCGCGCTGTTCGAGTTTGTGGAAAATAAACGGTTTGAACAGCTCCAAAGCCATTTTTTTCGGCAAACCGCACTGGTGCAGGCGCAGGTAGGGGCCGACGGTAATCACGGAACGGCCGGAGTAGTCCACGCGTTTACCCAGCAGGTTTTGGCGGAAGCGGCCGCTCTTGCCTTTAATCATATCGGCCAGCGATTTCAGGGGGCGTTTGTTGGCGCCGGTCATCGCTTTGCCGCGGCGGCCGTTGTCCAGCAGGCTGTCCACCGCTTCTTGCAGCATGCGTTTTTCGTTGCGCACGATGATGTCGGGCGCATTCAGTTCGAGCAGGCGTTTGAGACGGTTGTTGCGGTTGATGACGCGGCGGTACAGATCGTTCAGATCGGAAGTGGCAAAACGGCCGCCGTCCAGCGGTACCAGCGGACGCAGATCGGGCGGCAGCACCGGCAGCACGTCCATAATCATCCACTCGAGCTTCATGCCGCTGCGGTGGAAGGCTTCCAGCACTTTCAGGCGTTTGGCCAGCTTTTTGATTTTGGTTTCGGAATTGGTGCTTTGCAGCTCTTGGCGCAGGATGCCGATTTCGTTTTCCACATCCAGGCCGCGCAGCAGCTCGCGGATGCCTTCGGCGCCCATATAGGCTTCAAAGTCGTCGCCGAATTCGTCAATCTTGGCGTAATAGTCTTCTTCCGACAGCAGCTGGCGGCGTTGCAGCGTAGTCATGCCGGGGTCGGTAACCACAAAGGCTTCAAAGTACAGCACGCGCTCGATGTCGCGCAGGGTCATGTCCAGCACCATGCCCAGGCGGGAAGGCAGCGACTTCAAGAACCAAATATGGGCAACCGGCGCGGCCAGCTCGATATGACCCATGCGCTCGCGGCGCACTTTGGTGAGCGTTACTTCCACGCCGCATTTTTCGCAGGTTACGCCTTTGAATTTCAGGCGTTTGTATTTGCCGCACAAGCATTCGTAGTCTTTGACCGGGCCGAAAATCTTGGCGCAGAACAAACCGTCGCGCTCGGGCTTGAAGGTGCGGTAGTTGATGGTTTCCGGTTTTTTCACTTCGCCGTAGGACCACGAACGGATGGTGTCGGGCGAGGCGATGCCGATTTTGATGGCGTCGAATTCTTCGGAACCTGCCTGCTGCAGGGGGGCGAATAAATCGGTTAGGTTCATTTTTGCTCCTTGGGATTTGCCCGGGGGACGGTTTGGATTCAACTAAAAATTTTTAAGAAGGCAGCCTGAAAACGGTTTTTTGGACTTTCAGGCTGCCTGAAAGCAAGACGGGCAGCGGCTTAAGGCTGCTTTTCCAGATTGTAGCGGCTGTCTTCGCGAAAGGCGTTCTGATCGGCTTCGAGCATCTGCACGCGGCCTTCGGCAACGAAAAAGCGGGCGTGGGCGGCTTTTTCGTCGAGTTTGACGATGCTGCCGTTTTCCCACTCGAAGCGGCCTTTTTCTTCGGTTTTCAGCGGTTGTTTGCCGCCTTGCGAATCGGTGGTCAGCACATAGCTTTTGTCGTCGTTCAGGCGCAGGGTAACGACGTTTTTCGCGCAGTCGGCGCAGGGCAGTTCGCCCTGATAGATGCCCGCCCAGTCGAGCGAGTTTTCGGCGTTGTGGCCGTCGTCGAACATCGCGGCATCAGATGCGGCGCTATCGGACGCGGCGGAAGCAGCCTGAAAACCGTCGGCGGCCGAAGCAGCCTGAACGGCAACCGACGCGGCGGGCGCATCGTTCTGCTGCGGTGCCTGCTCGGTGCAAGCAGCCAGCGCGACAGTGGCCAGCAGGGAAGTCAGGATGGAGATGAAGCGGCGGTTTGCGGTCATTGCGGGATTCTCGAAACGGTTTTCAGGCTGCCTTTAAACTTGAAGCGGAAAATCTGGGCATGCCGTTTCAGGCTGCCTGAAAACGGCCTTGAAGGCAGCCTGAAAAGTTTTTCCGCCTTTCAGGCTGCCCGGATGCCTAGTTGTTTTCCAGGTCGATATCGAGACCGAGCGAGCGGATCTCTTTGACGATCACATTAAACGATTCGGGCATGCCGGCATCGATTTTGTGTTCGCCCTTGACGATGTTTTCGTACATTTTGGTACGGCCGGTTACGTCGTCGGACTTCACGGTCAGCATCTCTTGCAGGGTGTAGGCGGCGCCGTAGGCTTCGAGCGCCCACACTTCCATCTCACCGAAACGTTGGCCGCCGAACTGGGCTTTACCGCCCAGGGGCTGTTGGGTAACCAGTGAGTAGGGGCCGGTGGAGCGGGCGTGCATTTTCTCGTCCACCAGGTGGTGCAGTTTCAGATAGTGCATCACGCCGACGGTTACTTTGCGGTCGAAAGGCTCGCCCGAGCGGCCGTCGTAGAGCGTAATCTGGGTTTTGGTGTCGTTAAAGCCGAGTTTCTGCACTTCGGGATCGTCGCTGGGGTAGGCGAGTTCGAGCATCTCGTAGATCTCTTTCTCTTTGGCGCCGTCAAACACCGGAGAGGCAAAGGTGGCGCCGCCTTTGAGGTTTTCGGCCAGCGTGAGAATCTCGTCGTCGCTGAGCGATTTGAGGTTTTCTTTTTTGCCGCTGCCGTTGTAGAGTTTTTCGAGGAAGGCGCGGATTTCTTTTACCTTCTTCTGCTCATCCAGCATTTTTTCGATACGGCGGCCGATGCCTTTGGCGGCCCAGCCCAAGTGCACTTCGAGAATCTGGCCGATGTTCATACGGCTCGGTACGCCCAGCGGGTTGAGGACGATATCGACGGTGCGGCCGTCGGCCATATAGGGCATGTCTTCCACCGGCAGAATACGCGATACCACGCCTTTGTTACCGTGGCGGCCGGCCATTTTGTCGCCGGCCTGCAGGCGGCGTTTGATGGCGATGAATACTTTGACCATTTTCTGCACGCCGGGGGGCAGCTCGTCGCCCTGGGTCATTTTTTTCTTTTTGACTTCGTAAAGGGCGTCGGCTTCTTCGCGTTTGTCTTGCAGGCTGCCTTTAATCAGTTCGAGCTGCTTGGCCAGTTCTTCGTCGGCCAGGCGGATGTCGAACCAGTCGTGTTTGCTGGGCAGGCCGGCCAGGTATTCGGCGGTGATTTCTTTGCCTTTGCCGAGTTTCATCGGGCCGCCGTTGGCTTTTTGGCCGACAATCATGCGCTCAATACGGTCGAAGGCGTCGTTGTCGAAAATGCGCAGCTGGTCGCTGAGGTCTTGGCGGTAGCGTTTGAGCTCGGCATCGATAATCGACTGGGCGCGTTTGTCGCGCTGGATGCCTTCGCGGGTGAAGACCTGTACGTCGATAACGGTGCCGCTCATGCCGGTGGGCATGCGCAGCGAGGTGTCTTTCACATCGGAGGCTTTTTCGCCGAAGATGGCGCGCAGCAGTTTTTCTTCGGGCGTAAGCTGGGTTTCGCCTTTGGGGGTGACTTTGCCCACCAGTACGTCGCCGGCTTCGACTTCGGAACCGATAAAGACGATGCCGCTCTCGTCCAGGCGGTTTTGCATGCGCTCGGACAGGTTGGGAATGTCGCGGGTGATTTCTTCGGCACCGAGTTTGGTGTCGCGGGCGACAACGTTCAGCTCTTCGATGTGGATGGAAGTGTAGCGGTCGTCGGCGGCCACTTTTTCGGAAATCAGAATCGAGTCTTCGTAGTTGTAACCGTTCCACGGCATAAAAGCGATGGTCATGTTCTGACCGAGCGCCAGCTCGCCCAAGTCGGTGGAAGCGCCGTCGGCAATCAGGTCGCCGCGTTGCAGCACGTCACCGGCTTTGACGGCGGGGCGCTGGTTGATGTTGGTGGACTGGTTGGAACGGGTGAATTTCACCAGATTGTAGATGTCCACGCCCACTTCGCCGGCGCTGGTTTCGTCGTCGTGCACGCGCACCACGATACGGTTGGCATCGACATACTCGACCACGCCGCCGCGACGGGCAACGATGGCGGTAGCGCTGTCCACCGCTACGGAACGCTCGATGCCGGTACCGACCAGCGGTTTTTCGGCACGCAGACAGGGTACGGCCTGACGCTGCATGTTGGCACCCATCAGGGCGCGGTTGGCGTCGTCATGCTCCAAGAAGGGAATCAGCGATGCAGCCACGGAAACAATCTGGCCGGTGGCCACGTCCATATACTGCACGCGGTCGGCAGTCGCCAAAATGGTTTCGCCTTTTTCGCGGCAGGTAATCAAATCGCCGAGCAGCTTGCCGTTTTTGTCCAAATCGGTATTGGCCTGGGCAATCACATAGCGACCTTCTTCGATGGCGGACAGATAGTCGATGTCGTTGGTTACTTTGCCATCGACCACGCGGCGGTAGGGCGTTTCCAAGAAACCGTAGTCGTTGGTGCGGGCAAATACCGACAGCGAGTTAATCAAACCAATGTTCGGGCCCTCGGGCGTTTCAATCGGGCAGACGCGGCCGTAGTGGGTCGGATGCACGTCGCGCACTTCAAAACCAGCGCGCTCGCGGGTCAAACCGCCCGGGCCAAGCGCGGATACACGGCGTTTATGGGTGATTTCAGACAAGGGGTTGGTCTGATCCATAAACTGGCTCAGCTGGCTGGAACCGAAGAATTCTTTAATCGCGGCGGAAACGGGCTTGGCGTTGATCAGATCGGTCGGCATCAGATTGTCGGCTTCGGCCTGGTTCAGGCGCTCTTTTACCGCCCGCTCGACACGCGCCAGACCGGAACGGAACTGGTTTTCCACCAACTCGCCCACCGAACGCACGCGGCGGTTGCCCAAGTGGTCGATATCGTCCACTTCGCCATGACTGTTACGCAGCTCCACCAAGGTGGCGATGGTTACCACGATGTCTTCCTGGCTGAGCACGAAACCGCCTTTTTCGGCCGCACCGACAAAGGTTTCGTTCAGCAGACGGCCGTACCAGCTGCCCTCTTGCACCGGCAGCAGCTTCTGCTCGTAAGTGCGGGTGTTGAACTTCATGCGGCCGACACGGGAGAGATCGTAGCTCTCTTCTTGGAAGAACATGCGGTTAAACAGTGCTTCAACCGCTTCTTCAGTAGGCGGCTCGCCAGGGCGCATCATGCGGTAAATGGCGATGCGGGCACTGGTTTTGTCGGTAGTTTCATCGGTGCGCATGGTGGCGGAAATGTAACCGCCGGCTTCCATATCGTTGATAAACAGCGTTTCAATCTGCGCCACACCGTGAATATCGAATTGGGCCAGTAATTCTTCAGTCAGCTCGTCGTTGGCGGACGCCAGAATTTCACCGGTATCAGGCACGATCACATCGCGTGCCAGCACTTTACCGATCAGGCTGTCTGCTTCGACATTCAAGCGGGTCAGGCCTGTAGCTTGGATATCACGCACATGCTTGGCCGTAATCCGTTTGCCAGCCTGAACCAGAACCTTGCCGTTTTTGTCCAGCAGGTCAAACTTGGCCGTTTCGCCTTTCAGACGCTCGGGCACCAAATCAGTTTGTACACCGTCTTTGGAGAAGTAATAGTTTTCTTTGTCGTAGAACATCTCCAACATCTGTTCGTTGTTGTAGCCCAAAGCACGCAACAGAATGGTTACCGGCATTTTGCGGCGACGGTCGATACGGAAATACAACAAATCTTTATGATCGAATTCAAAATCCAACCATGAACCGCGATAGGGAATAATACGTGCAGAAAACAGCAATTTTCCGGATGAATGGGTTTTGCCGCGATCGTGTTCAAAAAACACACCGGGCGAGCGGTGAAGTTGGGACACAATCACACGCTCGGTTCCGTTGATAACAAATGAACCACTCGGCGTCATCAATGGGATTTCGCCCATATACACTTCATTGACGCGGATTTCTTTTATCTCGCGCTCTTCGGGTTTATTAGAGCCTTCTTTATTGAAAATGGCCAGTTTAATTTTTGCCCGTAGCGGAGCTGCATAAGTAATACCGCGCAGCTGGCACTCGGCAATATCGAATACCGGCTCGCCCAGCATATATTGCTCAAATTGCAGCTCTGCGTAGCCGTTATTGCTTAGAATAGGGAAAATGGAGTTAAAAGCAGCCTGCAATCCTTCATTTGAGCGTTGCTCCGGTGCCGCGGTTTGCTGCAAGAACTTCCCATAGGACTCAAGCTGCGTAGTTAACAGATAGGGAACTTCTAAAACGGTTTCGCGTTTAGCAAAACTCTTACGGATACGTTTTTTTTCAGCGAAGCTATATGACATTACAGGTACTCCAAATAGATTTGTAAGGCTGATTCTTAAATCGGGAGTGAATTTTCAGGCTGCCTGTGGTTCAGGAAAATTCTTTGAGCTGTGCCGGCCATCAGGAAGTTAGCACATAAATCAAGATTGAAATATTTGGTAAATTTTAGCCAAATATTTTGTTGATTTGTAAAACTATTTAAATATTCTATTTTCTTATTATGTTAGCGCAACAAGGCTGGCAGTAAATTACTGCCAGCCTGTTGCTGTTTCCAAAGTTTATTTAATTTCAACTTTGGCACCAGCTTCTTCAAGCTGTTTCTTGATATCGTCAGCTTCTGCTTGAGATACGCCTTCTTTAAGAGTTTTGGGAGCGCCATCAACCAAGTCTTTGGCTTCTTTCAAGCCCAGGCCGGTAATTGCACGAACTACTTTGATTACGCCAACTTTCTGATCACCGGCAGAAGCCAAGATCACATCAAATTCAGTTTTGGCTTCAGCAGCAGCGCCACCAGCAGCCGGACCAGCAGCCACTGCAACAGCAGCTGCGGAAACACCAAATTTTTCTTCGAACGCTTTAACCAAATCGTTCAGTTCCATTACGGTCAGATTGCCAACGGCTTCCAAAATGTCTTCTTTAGTAATAGCCATGCTATAAACTCCTAAATATTGAAATTAAAATCTATAAAATTAAATAATTAAGCAGCTTCACCAGATGATTGCTTTTCTGCCAATGCAGCCAAACCACGAGCAAAGCTCGAAACAGGCGCTTGCATAACAAACAACAATTTAGACAACAGCTCTTCGCGGTTCGGAATAGATGCCAACTCGGAAACCTTAGCTACATCCAACAACTCTCCGTTGTAAGATCCAGCCTTAATAACGATTTTGTCATCTTTTTTCGCAAACTGATGCAGTACTTTTGCTGCAGCTACAGCATCTTCAGACGCTGCATAGACCAAAGGACCAACCATGTGGTCAGCCAATGCAGCAAAAGAAGTTCCTTCAACTGCGCGACGTGCCAAGGTATTTTTCAATACTCGCAAATAAACACCTTCTTTACGAGCATTAGCACGAAGTTCAGTCATACTGGCAACACTGATACCGCGATATTCAGCAACAACCATAGTTTGAGCATTGGCGATACCAGCACCAATCTCTTCTACTGTCGCTTTCTTGGCTTCAATATTGAGACTCAAGGTCTACCTCCTACTGTTTACATTAAACGATGCCTAAATATAAGGCATGCTCCCAGCGCGGTAACCTGATAAAAAACATTTGGCAAAACCGAATACTTTAAACCTAGGACTACCGTCTGCGTAGGGCTTCAATGCCTAGATAAGCATTTCAAATTAAAACTATTGTTCCCTACGGTCTCGGACATCTGCTTAAATAAAGCTTAAGCAGTCCAAAATTGACCCATCGACCAACAATGGGTCAAATTTACAAATTAAGCAACACTCGCGGTATCTACACGCACGCCAACACCCATAGTGCTGGAAATTGCAATCTTTTTAAGATACAGCCCTTTTGCAGTTGCAGGCTTAGCTTTCACAACCGCATCCAAAATGGCAGCAAAATTCTCCTGCAGATCGGCCTCAGAAAAAGATGCACGTCCAATTGTTGCGTGCACGATACCAGCCTTATCAGTCCGATACTGAACCTGACCCGCTTTTGCATTTTTTACTGCTTCTGCAACATTAGGCGTTACTGTGCCAACTTTCGGATTAGGCATCAAACCACGCGGACCAAGAATTGTACCCAACTGACCTACAACTCTCATCGCATCAGGAGAGGCAATAACCACATCAAAATTCAAATTGCCTTTTTTAATTTCATCCGCCAAGTCATCAAACCCAACGATGTCAGCACCAGCTTCCTTTGCAGCCTCAGCATTAGCGCCTTGCGCAAATACTGCGACACGAGTTACCTTGCCAGTACCCTTAGGCATAACAACAGATCCACGAATCACCTGATCAGACTTACGAGGATCTACACCCAAGTTAAAAGAGACATCAATGGACTCATCAAATTTGGCTGTAGCAGCACCCTTAACCAAGGTAATTGCCTCGGATACAGGATACACTTTCGAAAAATCAATAGAACTTCTCAAGCCCTGCAAACGTTTAGATACTTTAGCCATTTTACACACCCTCCACATCTAAGCCCATTGAGCGCGCCGAACCAGCAATAGTACGCACCGCAGCATCCAAATCAGCGGCAGTTAAGTCAGGTTCTTTAGTTTTTGCAATTTCTTCCAACTGGGCGCGGCTGATCTTGCCAACCTTATTAGTCAGCGGATTTGAACTACCCTTTTGCAATCCAGCAGCTTTTTTCAAGAGAATAGAAGCAGGCGGAGTCTTCAGAATAAATGTAAACGACTTATCTGCAAATGCGGTAATCACAACAGGAATCGGCAAGCCAGGCTCCACACCTTGGGTTGCCGCATTAAATGCTTTGCAAAACTCCATAATATTCAAGCCACGCTGACCAAGAGCGGGACCAACAGGAGGAGAGGGATTAGCCTTTCCCGCAGGTATTTGCAACTTAATGTAACCTACAATTTTTTTTGCCACAGTATTTACTCCAAACGTGGGTAATCGCGCAAAGCGCTCCCCAATTACACAAAGGCGGCGATTCTACCAGACCTAACAAAAAGAAAGCAAGAGTAACTTAACTTGATGCATCACTTTTTTCAACTTGAGAGAAATCTAACTCCACCGGGGTTTCCCTACCAAAAATCTGAACCGTTACTCTCAATTTACTACGTTCATAATCTACAAAATTAACAGAACCATTAAAATCCATAAAAGGCCCGTCATTAATGCGAACCTGCTGACCAATCTCAAACTCAATCCTAGGCTTAGGCTTCTGACCTGTTTCAGAACCTGAGACCTGAGACAAAATAGCATCCACCTCTTTTTGGGAAATAGGCAAAGGTTTATGACTTGTCCCCCCGACGAAGCCATTAATTCGAGGAGTACTCTTGACCAGATGCCATGAGCTATCAGTCATTTCCATTTCAATCAGAACATATCCTGGGAAGATTTTTCGCTCACTAATCGTCTTCTGCCCGTTCTTAATATCAACAACATCTTCAACAGGAACCAGAATCTCCCCAAAATACTCCCCCATACCTTCTCGAGAGATTCTTTCGATTAATGCTTTTTGTACATTCTTCTCAAAACCAGAATAAGCCTGAACCACATACCATTTTTTTGACATGACTACCCCTTAACCAGCAACATATTAAATAAAAAAGCAATCAAATTATCAATGCCATAAAGGAAGGCGGTAAAAACAACTGAAAATATAATTACAAAAACAGTTGTCTTCATAGTTTCTTGCCTTGACGGCCAGACTACCTTCTTAACTTCTTTAAATGAATCAGATAAGTATTGCCTAGTCCACTTCCCTCTAGCCGAAACAAAGAAGAAAAAAAGCAAAGCAAACAGCCAAACAGCAAAAGCAATAGAAATACCAAGCTGCTGAGAAATACCCGGCACTCCCATATAGATCCAAGCACCACCAACCAATAATGCAATAACCACTATTGACTTCAACATCTCTAAAGGAGAACCCTTGCTTTTTTCACTCATAATGTTCTCGATTCATTAAACTATTAGGACAATGATATTTTAAATAAAGAAAAACTAACCGATTACGAGAACCGGTTAGTTTATTATTTGGCAGGCCAGGAGGGTCTCGAACCCCCAACCCTCGGTTTTGGAGACCGATAC
>ERZ773077.1692-NODE-1692-length-14822-cov-5.726959_pt1 | contig 14822 bp, 10 predicted proteins | sample MGYA00580612_ERZ773077 | MGnify/ENA primary metagenome ERZ773077 (study PRJEB29015, sample SAMEA2737971) | human oral metagenome | biome: human oral; feature: human-associated habitat; material: dental | place: China | collected 2021 ...
TCGGTCCACCTCCGGCTCGAGATCGGTCGCACTCCGCACCGAAATCGGTCCACCTCCGGCTCGAAATCGGTCCTAAAAAGCGCCAATATCAGGAGCGGAGAGCCTTGCCCCAGCGGACACAGGTCAAGATGCAGGAGCCCGCTGGGACGGGTTATCGGCACATCGGTGGCAACGTCCCGCACGTGGCTGCGTCTTCCTGACGGGCGATCGCTGCCGAACCATGCGAAGACGGGGACCTGGGCATCATTCACATCGGCCTGATCCGGGTTCGAGCCCAACTGATTCGACGTCGTAAGCGACGCGGGCAGCCGGAACAGCCTGAGAATGTGCACGCCGTCGGGCATTGCACGCTCAGGCGCGACTAGTGCCGAGCAGAAGCCCGGAATCATGCGGAAGTATTCCATCGGCAAAAGGCGAAGCATCGCTCCCATGTGCACAGCCCCCTCCTGTGCACATGGGAGCGCGTCGCTCAACCCTGACTATCCGAAGAAAACCTTAGAATCTCAAGGAAAAACGATCTCGCGCCGCACATGTTCGCGGCTCCCATGTGCAGCCCGCCCATGCCGGCCCGGGGCAGGACGCAAGAGCACGAGAGCGCAGTCATGGCGTTGAAGAGGGAAGCCGCCGAGGACCGCCCTCAACCGGCAACCTCATCGGAACGAGTGCAACAGGGACGGTCGGGCGAAGGACAGCCCAGGGATACGTCCCAGCATTGACGGCTGCCCCGTCGAGATGTGGCTTACCTGCGCATGGACCGATCTCGGCACGGAGTACGACCGATCTCGAGGCGGGTTACGACCGATCTCGACGCGGAACCGGACCGATCTCGGCACGGGTTACGACCGATCTCGACGCGGAACTCGACCGATCTCGACGCGGAGAGCGACCGGCCCGCTTCCGGCCCGCGATCGCTCCGGCTCAGCCCGGCCGGCCCGACGTCGAGGCGCGCACGACGAGCTCGGGGGCGAAGGCCACATGCCGCACCTCGGAGCCGTCGGCGAGCAGCAGATCCGCGGCAGCACGACCGATATCGCGCATGGGTACGTGAACACTGGTCAACGGGGTGATGAGTTCGGAGGCGATCGCCACGTCGTCGTAGCCGACAATGGCCACGTCATCGGGGATACTCAGTCCACGACGGCGGATCTCGCGCATGGCGCCGATGGCCAGCTGATCGTTGGCGCAGAACAGCGCCGTCGGCCGAGACTCCGCCCGCAGGAGCGCCGCGGCCCCGACCGCCCCGGCGTCAGCCGTGTACCCGTGCCCCCCACTGACCGCCTCGATCTCCGCAAGGACCCTGGCGGGTTCGAGTCCAGCATCCGCGAGCGCCGTCAGCACGCCATTGCGGCGGTCGACGGACTGCCTGACCGACAGCGGCCCGTTGACGAAGCCGATGCGCCGATGGCCGAGATCGACCAGATGGGCGATGGCGGCGCGCGCGCCCGCGACGTCGTCGCCGGAGACGGTGGACAGGCCCGCGGAGATCGGCGGGTGATCCATGAGAACCACTCGGATTCCGCGCCCGGCCAGCACCGCGAGATTGTCGAGCGTACAGCTCGAGGGCGTCACGATGACGCCGCGCACGTCCAGTCCCGCCAGCAGGCTCATGAGCTCGCGCTCGCGGTCGGGGTCGGAGTCGGTCGAGCCCAGCATGGGCACGCGCCCGCCCTGGCGGAGCCGGTCCTCGATCCCCCGGGCCGCCTCGGTGAAGAAGGGGTTGGAGATGTCGTGGACGAGGACCCCCACGAGGGAGGACCCGCCGTGGCGCAGGCGCCGCGCCGTCTCGGAGCGCACGAAGCCGAGCTCGGCGATGGCCGCCTCGACCCGCTCCCGCGTGCCCCGGGCGACCCGGTCGGGGTGGTTGAGCACGTGGGAGACCGTGCCGACGGAGACGCCGGCCAGCTGGGCGACGTCGCGCACCGAGGGGCGGGACGGACGTGACGTGGCTGGAGTATCCATGATGCTCTCCCCTGGACCGGGTCCGGGTGCGCGCGGGCGGGCGCTCGCTGTCGCCCCGGTCTCACTATTGTTCCGCAGATCGCACCGCCGCGGTGCGAAGACGGCGATCGGGTTCGGAAACGGTTTGCCGACGGCGGCGCGCGGGGCCGGGCGGGCGCGCCCGACGGAGCGCTCCGGGGCCGGTCAGCTTCTGACCCACCATTGTGAAACGGTTCAAGAGCCGATAGCATAATCGTCATCACGCTCGCAGCGCCCTTCCGACCCCGCGAGCCCGGACGCACTGAAAGTCACCGACGACTAGGAGAGCCCCATGGCCACACCCTCCCTGGCGGATCTGCCCCCGCAGTCCCGCAGCCTGCTCCAGACCCAGACCATCGAGCTGCCCAGCTGGGCCTTCGGCAACTCCGGCACCCGCTTCCGCGTCTTCACCACCGCGGGCGCGCCCCGCGACCCCTTCGAGAAGATCGACGACGTCGCCCAGGTCAACGCCTTCACCGGCATCACCCCGCGCGTGTCCCTCCACATCCCCTGGGACCGGACCGGGGACTACGACGCCCTGCGCGCCCACGCCCAGGAGCGGGGCGTGAGCATCGGCACCATCAACTCCAACGTCTTCCAGGACGAGGACTACAAGCTCGGCTCCCTGACCAACCCGGACGAGACGATCCGCGCCAAGGCGATCGCCCACCACCTGGAGTGCATCGACATCATGCGCGCCGTCGGCGCGCCGGCCCTGAAGATCTGGCTGGCCGACGGCACCAACTACCCCGGCCAGGACTCCATCCGCGAGCGCCAGGACCGCCTGGCCGACTCCCTGGCGCAGATCTACGCGGCCCTCGACTCCGACCAGCGGCTCGTCCTGGAGTACAAGTTCTTCGAGCCGGCCTTCTACCACACCGACGTGCCGGACTGGGGCACCTCCCTGGTGCACTGCCTGGCGCTGGGCGAGCGCGCCAAGGTGGTCCTGGACACCGGCCACCACGCCCCGGGCACGAACATCGAGTTCATCGTGGCCCAGCTGCTGAGGCTGGGGCGCCTGGGGGCCTTCGACTTCAACTCGCGCTTCTACGCCGACGACGACCTCATCGTGGGCGCGGCCGACCCCTACCAGCTCTTCCGCATTATGAACGAGATCGTCGACGCCGGGGCCCTGGCCCCCGACTCGGGGGTCAACTTCATGCTCGACCAGTGCCACAACCTGGAGGAGAAGATCCCCGGCGAGATCCGCTCGGCCACCAACGTCCAGGAGGCCACCGCCAAGGCCCTGCTGGTGGACCGCGAGGCCCTGTCGGCCGCCCGGGCCGTCGGGGACGTCCTGGCCGCCAACGACGTCTTCGTCGACGCCTTCAACACCGACGTGCGCCCACTGCTGGCCGAGCTGCGCGAGTCCCAGGGCCTGGACCCCGACCCCATGCGGGCCTTCCTCGCCTCCGGCTACCTGGAGCGCATCCGCTCCGAGCGCGTCGGGGGCGACGCCGCCGGCTGGGGCGCCTGACCCGCCCGCCCGACCTGCCGGGGACGGCCCGCCCCGCTCCCGGCCCGGCGAACCGCCGCCCCGACCCCGCCCGTCCACTCCGAACCACGACGACAGGATCCCTCCGCCATGAACCCCTCCCGCCCCGTGCACGTCGCAGCGATCGACCTGGGCGCCTCCTCCGGCCGCGTCATGGTCGGCACCATCCACGACGGGCGCGTCGACCTGACCCAGACGCGCCGTTTCGCCAACGGCCCGGTCCCCCTGCCCACGAGGGCCGGGGAGCGCCTGTACTGGGACGTGCTCCGCCTGTGGAGCGAGATCCGCGAGGGGCTGCTGGCCGCCGTGCGCGAGGTGGGGCCGCTGTCCGCCATCGGCATCGACACCTGGGCCGTGGACTACGGGCTCGTGACCGGCCAGGGGGTCCTGGCCGGCATGGTCGACTCCTACCGCTCGCCGCGCACCCGGGGGATGCCCGGCAGGCTCTTCGAGGCGATCCCCGCGCCGGAGGTGTACGCCGTCAACGGCCTGCAGGTCCAGGACTTCAACACCGTCTTCCAGCTCATGGCCGACGCCCGCGACGGCTCCCTGCCCACGACGGCCGACCTGGGCTCGCGCACCATGCTGCTGCTGCCCGACCTCATCGCCTCCTGGTTGACCGGGTCCATGTACGCCGAGGTCACCAACGCCTCCACCACGGGCCTGGTGGACGCCCGCACGCGCTCGTGGTCCGAGCCGCTGCTCACGCGGCTGCGCACCGAGGCGGGCCTGGACCTGGAGGGCCTGCTACCGGAGACCATCGAGCCCGGCACCCCCGTCGGCGTCGTGCGCCCGGAGGTCCTCGACGTCTTCGGCCCCGACGGCGCCCCCACCCCCGTCATCGCCGTGGGCAGCCACGACACGGCCTCCGCCGTGGCCGCCGTGCCCGCCGTCGGGCCCGACTTCGCCTACGTCTCGTGCGGCACCTGGTCCCTGGTCGGCCTCGAGCTCGACGCCCCGGTGCTCACCGAGGCCTCCCGGGCGGCCAATTTCACCAACGAGCTCGGCGTCGACCAGACCGTGCGCTACCTCAAGAACGTCATGGGCCTGTGGGTCTTCAACGAGGCCGTGCGCACCTGGAGGCAGCAGGGCCTGGACCTGGACTACGCCGAGCTCGACGCCGCGGCCGGGGCGGCCGAGCCGCTGCGCACCGTTGTCGACATCGACGACGAGGCCTTCTTCGCCCCCGGGGACATGACAGTGCGCATCGACGCCGCCGCCGACGCCACCGGCCAGCCCCGGCCCCGGACCGTGGGCCAGTACGTGCGCTGCATCGACGACTCCCTCGCCCTGGCCTACCGGCGGGCCGTCCGGCGGGCCTGCGCCCTGGCCGGGCGAGAGGTCTCGGCGCTGCACATGGTCGGGGGCGGCACCGCCAACGAGCTGCTGTGCCGGGCCGCCGCCGACGCCACCGGCCTGCCCGTCCACGCCGGCCCCGCCGAGGCCACCGCCCTGGGCAATATCCTCGTCGCCGCCCGCGGCGCCGGCCTCATCGACGGCGACCTGGCCGAGCTGCGCCGCATGGTGCGGGCCTCCAGCGAGATCGTCGAGTACGCCCCCGACCCCGCGGCGGCCCCCGCCTGGGAGGCCGCCGAGCGCCGGCTCTTCGGCTGAGCCCGCCCGAACCGGAAGCCGCCCGAACAGAGCACTCACGTCAACCGCCCGAACCGGAAGCAGGACCCGCCCATGATCGACTTCGCACCGCTCACGCCGCAGCCCGCCGCCACCCGCGACGGCGTCGGGCTCGACCCGCTCGCCGGCGGCTTCCTGCCGCCCTACGCCGAACGGCTCGACATCATCAGGCCCTTCCCCGCGCTGTCGGCCGAGGCCATGGGCGCGGCCCTGCTCGACGACGGGTCCGACGCCGATGAATCCGACGCCGCCGGGTCCGAGCCCGACGGGCCCGACTCCGGCGGGTCCGAGCCCGACGGGCCCGACTCCGGCGGGCGGGCGGCCGGCGCCCCCTTCGGGGGCGACGCGCTGGCGGCCATGGATGCCTTCAACGCCCCCTTCGGCGAGGCGGAGCGGACCCGCGCCACCGCCGAGAACCGCGAGATCGAGGGCCCGCACGGGCCGATCCCCGTGCGCGTCTACCGCCCCGAGCCCGGCCGGCGCCCGCCGACCCCCTCCCCCGCCGCCGGCGGCCTGCGCGCCGGGCTCGTGTGGTACCACGGGGGCGCCTTCATCGGCGGCGACCTGGACATGCCGGAGGCCGACGCCGTCGCCCGCGGGCTGGCCACCCGCACCGGCGCCACGATCGTCTCCGTCGCCTACCGCCTGTGCAACGACGGCCTCACCCATCACCCGGTGCCCCACGACGACGCCTGGGCCGCCTACCTCTGGACGCGCGAGCACGCCGCCGGGCTCGGCATCGACTCCGGGCGCCTGGCCGTCGGCGGGGCCAGCGCGGGCGCCAACATCGCCGCCGGCGTCGCCCTGCGCGGGCGCGACGACGGCGCCGCCCCCTGGCAGGCGCTGCTGGCCTACCCGGTCGTCCACGCCGAGCACTGGCCCGCCCCCTCCGGGGAGCTGGCGGCCCGCCTGGCCGATATGCCCCAGATCCTGCGCTTCCCCGCCGACATCTTGGCGCTCATGAACGAGAACTACCTGGGCGGGCCGGCCCGCGACGTGCCGCCCTGCGCCTTCGTCGGCGACGGCACCGGCACCGCCGCCGACCTGACCGGCTACCCGCCCGCCTACATCGAGAACTGCGAGAACGACGACCTGCGCGCCTCCGGCGAGGCCTTCGCCCGCCAGCTGGCCGGGGCCGGAGTCGACGTCGAGGTCGTCACCGCCGCCGGCGTGCCCCACGGGCACCTCAACGCCGTCGGCAGCCCGCTGACGAGCCGGTCGCTCGACCGCTTCGCCGCCCGCCTGGCGCGCGCGGCCTGACCGGACCGCCCACGCCGTCGGGCCGCGCATCCGGCCCGGCTCCCCCGCATCCGGGCCCGCCCGCCCGTCCAGCCCGCCCGCCGCGGGACGGCCCCGCCGTCTCACCACCGGAACCGAAGAAAGGATCAACCCATGTCCACCCACCCGACCCTCGATGAGATCCTCGCCCAGATGGGCGCAGCCGGGCGCCGCCTGGACCACATGGGCGCCGTCGAGGCCGGCGCCGGCAATATCTCCGTGTCCGTCGCGGCGGGCGCCGCCGAACTCGGCCTGGCTGACCGCTTCCCCCAGGCGTCCCCCGGCACCGGGCTGCCCCTGCCCGCCCCGGCCCTGGCGGGCCGCACCGTGCTGGTCACCGGCTCGGGCTGCCGCCTGCGCGACGTCGCCGACTCGCCCGAGGCCAACGTGTCGGCCTTCGTCGTGGACGAGGGCGGGGCCACCGGCACCTGGTACACCCACCCGCGCCGGGCCTACGAGCGGCCCACCAGCGAGTTCAACTCCCACCTGGCCGTCCACGACGACCAGGTCGCCCGCCGCGGGGTGGACTTCCAGGCCGTCATCCACGCCCAGCCCCCCCACCTGGTCCAGCTGTCCCACGTCAGGGACATCCGCACCACCCGCGAGTTCAACCGACGCATCCTGCGCTGGGAGCCCGAGACCATCGTCCAGCTGCCCGCCGGCATCGAGGTCCTCGACTTCATGGTGCCCGGCTCGCAGACCCTCATGGAGAACAGTGTGCGGGCCCTGCGCGATCACGTCATCGTCCTGTGGTCCAAGCACGGCATCATGGTGCGCTCCGACGCCTCGCCCCTGGCCGCGGTCGACAAGGTCGAGTACGCCGAGACCGGCGCCATGTACGAGGTCCGCAACATGATGGCGGGCGGGCTCGGGGAGGGCGTGACCGACGACGAGCTGCGCGCCGTCGTCGAGGCCTTCGAGGTGCCCACCGACCTGCTGTGATCCCGGCCCGCATCCCCGGGCCCCGCGCCTCACCCGCTCGGGAAGAGCGGGTGGGCGCGGACGCGAGAAATGGCGTTCTGGGAGGATCGTTCCGCCCCGCACTCGACGACCGCCTCCCGAGAACCGCGGAATCACGCGGAAGCCGCTGGGCGCACCCGGCGCGCCGGTCCGAACGATCCTCCCAGAACGCCAAAACCGTCCCGGAGGCCGTCGGGCCGGCGTCGGGGCTCACCGCCGGTTCGCTGCAACGAACGATTCGTCGGATCACCCCCATGATGAAGGGCACAGCGATGGGCCGCTTGACGCCTTTCCGGCCCCTCGGTACATTCTCACGCCGACGCACGACAACGGAGCCCCCGTTGGACGTGCGTTCTCCCGTTCCGGCCCCGGAACGGGAAGGAACAACCGGAAGGAACGCACATGTTCTTCGACACCCAGCTCGCCATCGCCGCTGCCGCCGCCCGTGCCCGCGAGACCGAGAAGGCCTTCGAGACCGAGCACGACGAGCAGCACTGACACAACCGATCCCAAGGCGGAACGGTCCGCCGCGCCGAATCCGGGCGAGGACGACGAGGTCCTCGCCCTTCTTGCTGCCCGCGCCCGCCGGAACAATCGGCACGGTTCGGCGCATCACCATCCATGTCGACCCCGGGGACGTCACCCGATACGATCTGAACCGCTTCAACGACGAGCGATTGGAACGACATGACTCCTCCCCGCACCGGTCGGGACACGGCGCCCCTCGCGTGTCGCGCACCCGTGAACCTCACCGTTGACCATCTCAGCTCCCCCATCGGCGTCGCCGTCCCCCGCCCGGTCCTGGCGTGGCAGGTGCCCGGGCCCGCGCCGGCGCGGGCCTACGAGATCGAGGTGCGCCGCCTCGACCCGGCCGGCGGCGCCGCGCCCGAGCCGGCCTGGGTGACCGGCCGCGTCGAGATCGCCTCCCCTCCCATGTCCCCCTGGGTCGCCTACGCCGGCGCGCCCCTGGTCTCCGACGCCGACTACTCCTGGCGGGTGCGCGTGTGGACCGCCGACGCCAGCCCCTCCGACTGGGCGGCCTCCGCCTTCTCCACCTCCCTCCTGCACCCCGATTCCGACGCCGTCGCCCCCTGGGTCGAGCCCGCCCAGACCCCGGCCGAGCCCGAGCCGCCCATCGACTTCGCGGCCGTCTTCGGCGAAGACGGCGGCCAGCGCGCCTGGGAGCCCGCCGGGCGAAGACTCCACCCGGTCAAGCTCGTCCGCCAGGAGCTCGCCCCGACCGTCCCCGCCGACTCGGCCGACGCCGAGCCGGGCGACGCCCCGACCGCGCCCGCCGCCCTGACCCGCGCCCGCCTGTACACCACCGCCCAGGGCGTCCTCGACGTCTCCATCGACGGCGCGCCCGTGGACGACTCCGTCCTCGCCCCGGGCTGGACGAGCTACCACGACTACACCGAGTTCGACGTCCACGACGTCACCGCCGCCCTGGCCTCCCCCGGCCCCCACGTCCTGGGCCTGCGCCTGGCCGACGGCTGGTTCGCCGGACGCATCGGCGCCCTGGGCGAGTCCGCCCAGTACGGGCGCGTCCTGCGGGCCTGGTGGCAGCTGTCCCTGACGTACGCGGACGGCTCCACCGCCGTCGTCGGCCCCGACGCCACCGCCCGCAGCACCGAGGGCGGCCCGATCCGCTACAGCGACATACTCGTGGGCGAGCGGCGCGACGACCGGCTCGCCGCCGCCGTGGCGGGCTGGGACCGCCCCGGGTTCGACGACGGCGCCTGGGACCGGGTGCGGATCGTGCCCGCCGCGCGCCTGGACCCGCCCACGCGCCTGGAGCCCTTCCGCGGCGAGCCCGCGCGCCGGGTCAGGGCGCTGCCCGTCGCGCAGGTCCTCACCACGCCCGCGGGCGAGACGGTCCTCGACCTGGGGCAGGTCATCGCCGGGAGGCTGCGCCTGGCCGCCGTCGGGCCGGCCGGCACCGAGATCGTCCTGGAGCACTCCGAGCACCTGGCCGCCGACGGCTCCTTCTTCTCCAACGTCGTCGGCCCCAACAAGGACCAGCGCGACGTGTGGGTCCTGGCGGGCACGGGCACGCCCGAGGCGCCGGAGGTCTTCGAGCCGGCCTTCACCTTCCACGGCTTCCGCTACGTGCGCGTCACCGGCTACCCCGGCCGGCTGCGGGCGCGCGACGCGGTCGGCGTCGTCCTGGCCTCCGACCTGCCCGCCACGGGCGGATTCGCCTGCTCCGACGCGCGCCTGACCCGGCTGCACAAGAACGTCGTGTGGTCCCAGCGGGCCAACTTCCTGTGGATCCCCACCGACTGCCCCCAGCGCGAGCGCACCGGCTGGACCGGCGACGCCCAGGTCTTCGCCCCCGCCGCCGCGAACAACGCCGAGGTCCACGCCTTCCTGGCCCGCTGGATGCGCAATGTCCGCGCCGACCAGCGCGAGGACGGCTCGGTGATGAACATGAGCCCGTGGCCCCCGCTCATGGGCGCCGTGGAGGGGATCCCCGGGCCGGGCGGGATCGTGGTGTCCGCCGGGTGGGGCGACGCCGTCATCCGCGTGCCGCTGGCCCTGTGGGAGCGCTACGGGGACACCACCGCCCTGGAGGAGAACCTGGGCGCGATGCGCTCGTGGGTCGCCAAGCAGACGCGCGAGGCCGATCGGGAGCTGCCCGAGCGCCTGCGCGCCGAGGCGGGCGGGCCGACCGACGGGTGGGAGCGCCTGAGCGGGGAGGAGGCCGCGCGCCAGCGCCTGCTGTGGAACTCGCGCACGCACTTCGGCGACTGGCTGGCGCCGTCGACCCTCGCCGCCGACGTGCCGCTGCCCATTATGGAGGCGCCCCGGCGCACGGGCGAGTTCGTCGCCTCCGCCTACCACGCCGAGGCGCTGCGCACGCTGGCCCGGGTGGAGGGCGCCCTGGGCCACGAGCGCGAGGCCGCCGGGCTGCGCGAGCGCTGGGAGGCGGTGCGCGAGGCGGTCGCGGCCGAGTACGTGAGCGCCGACGGCGTCGTCTCCTCGGGCCTGCAGGGCGAGCAGGTCCTCGCCCTCGCCTTCGACCTGGTCGCCGACCGGGCGCTGCGCGGTCGGGTGGCCGAGCGCCTGGCCGAGCTGGTGCGCGGGGCCGGGGGCCGTCTGGACACGGGGTTCCTGTCCACGCCCTTCCTCCTGGACGTCCTGGTGGACAGCGGGCACGAGGCCGAGGCGTGGGCGGTGCTCATGCAGGAGGCGGTGCCGTCGTGGCTCTACGAGGTCGCCGAGGGGGCGACGACGATCTGGGAGTCCTGGGCGGCGGTCGCGCCCGACGGGACGGTGGGGGCCATGAGCTTCAACCACTGCGCCCTCGGCTGCGTGGACGACTGGTTGTTCCGCCGCCTGGGCGGGATCGCGCCGTTGGAGCCCGGGTACCGGCGGGTGCGCGTCGCCCCGCTCACGGGCGGCCCGGTGTTCTGGGCGCGGGCGCACCGCGACACGCCCTTCGGGCGGGTGGAGGTGTCCTGGGAGCGCACCGGTCCGGCGGCGCCGGGGGACGCCGGCGGGGCCGGCGCGGGCGTCAACCGGACCGGCGCCGACGTCGTCGGCGCGCACTCCCGCGTGCGCTACGAGATCGAGCTGCCCGCCGGGGTGAGCGGGGAGCTGGTGACGCCCGACGGCGGGGTGCGCGAGCTGCGCGGCGGGCGGACCGTCGAGGTCTGCGCGGCCGCCGACGGCGCCCCCCGGTGAGCGCTCCGCCCCGTCCCTGCGCTCCGGCGCTTCACCGCGCAGGCACGGAGGTTGAGGGCCGGGGCGCTCACCGGGGCGCTCGGGCGCCCTACCGGTCCCGGCGGGCCCGCCCGCCCAGGACCGCCCCGTTGGTCCGGGCGATCTCGCCGTAGACGCGGGCGGACTCCTTGAGCGTGCGCTCCTGGGTGTCCCGGTCGACGGCGATAATGCCGAACTTGGGCCCGTAGCCGAAGATCCACTCGAAGTTGTCCATGGCCGACCAGCACATGTAGCCGCCCACCGGCGCGCCGTCGGCGATGGCCGCGCCGACCTCCGCGATGGCGGTGCGCAGGAAGTCCACGCGCTGGGCGTCGTCCTCCGTGTTCAGGCCGTTCTCGGTGACGATGATCGGCACCTTGACGATCTCCTGGGCCTGGCGGATCACGGCGCCGATCGCCCAGGGCCAGATCTCCTCGCCCGCCGGGTTGACCACGGCGCCCTCGGCGGGCGGCACCGGGCCGTCCGGGCCCAGGACGGTGCGGTTGTAGGTCTGCAGTCCGACGAAGTCGTCGCCTTCGCTCACCCGCAGGTAGCGCAGATTGTTCTCCTCGATCATGCGCGCCACGCGCTCCTCGCCGCCGGGGGCGGCGTGGAAGTCGGAGTTGGCCAGGGTCCAGCCGACTCTCATCGCGGGATTGACCTCCTTGATGGCCTCGACGGCGGCCCGGTGGGCGGCGACCTTGACCTCGAAGGCCTCCTGCGTGGCCGACAGCTGGAAGCCGGCGACCCTGTCCGCCGTCGTCCCCAGCGCGCGGGCGGCGCCGACCCAGGTGGGGTTGTTCAGCCGGGCTCCGGGGGTCGCCTCGCACAGGCCCATCTCGCGCAGGAGGATGGCGAGGTTGGGCTCGTTCATGGTGCAGACGAGGTCGAACATGTCGCCGAGCTCGGCGGTGACGCGGCGGCAGTAGCGGGCGAAGAGCCCGGGCGTGGCCTTATCCTCCCAGCCGCCGCGGGCGATGAGCCAGGCCGGGGAGGTGAAGTGGTGGTAGGTGACGATCGGGGTGAGCCCGTGCTCGTGGCAGGCGCGCAGCATGTCGCGGTAGTGGGCGATGGCGACGGCGGAGAACTCCCCGGGGGCCGGCTCGATGCGGCTCCACTCCAGGGAGAAGCGGTAGGCGTTGAGCCCCAGGGAGGCCAGCAGCGCGATGTCGGAGCGGTAGCGGTTGTAGTGGTCGCAGGCGTCGCCGGAGGACTCGGCGTACATGGTGTCCGGGACGTGCTCGTAGAGCCACACGTCGTTGTTGGTGTTGCCGCCCTCGACCTGGTGGGAGGCGGTGGCGGTCCCCCACAGGAAGTCCTCGGGGAAGGGGGTGGCGACGGGAGTGGCGGCGGTCATGGGTGTCTCCTCGGGTCGGCTCAGTCTTACGGTATCGGGGGCCCTGGCGGCCCGTGGCGCGTCGGGACCCGGCGCGCCACGACGCTCCTCAACGGCGGCGGGACCGGGCCGGCCCCGGGCGACCCGGCCGAGTCCCGCCGTCGGACTACTTCACGCCCTTGACCAGGGGGATGACGACGGCGCCCAGCGCGCACAGGACGGCCGCGATGCCCCACAGAAGCGTGTAGTTGTTCCCCGCCCCCAGAATAGCGGGAGCCGCGGCGGGCACGAGGATGGTGGGCAGGTTGAGGGCCAGGCCGAAGACGGCCATGTCCTTGCCGGTGTCCGCCTCGTTGGGCAGGACCTGGGCGCACAGGGCCAGGTCGACGGTGAGGTACATGGCCTGGCCGACGGCGAAGACCATCCAGGCGATGATGAACTGGTTGAAGCTGGCCGCCCGGCCGCCGATGATCAGGGCGAGCGCCATGACGAGGGCCGAGCCGATGACGAAGGGCTTGCGCCTGCCGAGTTTGTCGGACAGCCAGCCCGACCCGGTGAACAGGGCGATCGACACGGGCGCGGAGTACAGGGAGAGCAGACTGGCCCTGGCCCCGGCCTCGGCCGGGGTGAAGTGGAGGTTGGTGATGAGGTAGAGGACGAAGAAGGACAGGAAGGCGGTCATGGCGATGCCGGCCAGGAAGCGGGAGAGCCAGACCCACCCGAAGTTCGGGTGCTTGCGGGGGTTGACGAAGAAGCCGGAGAACAGGCCGCCCAGGTCCAGGGCCGGGACGTCGGCCTTGTCGCGCTGAGGGTCCTTGTAGAGCAGGATGAGCGGGAAGGTGGTGGCCAGGGCCAGCAGGACGGGCACGGTCATCATGAGGGCGGGCGTGCCGACGAGCCGGCCGGCGATAGCCGCGCCGGCGCTCATGGCGAGCGCACCCATCATGCCCATGAAGCCCATGACCCGGGCCCGCATCCTGTTGGGCACGCCCTCGACGGGGATGACGGCGTAGGCGTTGAAGCCCGCCTGCGCCGCGGTGATGCCCACGACGTAGGCGATGCCGATGACGATGTGGCTCGTCATGGTGCCGATGGCGGCCATGCAGACGAGGCTGACGAGATAGCCGCCGAGGATCCAGGGACGGCGACGCCCGAAACGGCTGGTGGTGCGGTCGGACAGGGCCCCGATCAGCGGAATGGCGACGAGCATGAGGATGCCCGACACGGAGGTGATGCGCGAGTAGACGGTGGTGGCGGTGGCCTCGTTCATGGCGGACAGGCGCAGCTGGAGGGCCGTGCCCAGGGTGAGCATCATGATGTAGCCGCCCACGGCGGCCAGGAGGACCAGCGGGATGGTGCGCGAGGGCTTGCCGTAGGTGCGGGTGATGGCCTCGGTGTCGTCCTCGGGCTCGCCTGTCCCGGGCTCGCCGGCCGCGATCTCGTCGCGCCCGGGGCTCTCGCCCGCCGCGATCGCGGACGGCTCGTCTTCGTCCCGGAGCCGGGTATCGGTGGGGTTGCTCATCGTTCGTCCTTGAGATGAGGTCGGCGTCAGCGCCGACGGCGGCGGCCGGGCGGAAGCGCCCGAACCTGTTGACACGGTTCACTGTACCGAAAACATTATCCAGACTGGAAGAGATCTATATCACTTAAACAATCGCCGTCGACCCTTCTCCCCCGGTAGGCTGACCTCGGAATCGCAACCGATGACGCCGGGAGGGGGCGGCAGACCGTGCCGAACGAGGACCGCCCCGACTCCCGCCCGGCCAGCTCCCATCCGCCCGCCCACCGCCCGGCCGGCGCCGTCGCCCCGCCCGATGGGCGCACCCGCTACGCCAACGGCGAGCGGCGGCGGGCCGCCATCGTCGACGAGGCCATGACCGTCTTCGCCACCCGGGGCTTCCACAACCTGTCCATGCGGCAGATCGCCGAGGCCGTCGGGGTCAGCCACACCCTCCTGCGCCACCACTTCGGCACGAAGGACGCCATCCTCCAGGCCGTCCTGACCCGCCGCGAGGAGACGGAGGCCGGATGGCGCGCCGCGCTGGTCGCCGAGCGCGGCCTGCTCGACGCCCTCCCGCTCATCATGGAGCACAACGCCGCCATTCCGGGCCTCATCCAGCTCGACGCCGTGCTGCGCGCCGAGGCCGTCAACCCCGACCACCCCGCCCACGACTACGCCGTCGGGCTCTCCCGCCGCTTCCGCTCCCGGCTGCGGGCCGATCTGGACGCCGAGCGGGCGGCCGGCCGCCTCCGGGCGGACCTCGACCTCGATCTGACGACGACGCACCTGGCCTGCCTCATCGAGGGGCTCCAGAGCGAATGGCTCCTGGACCGGGGCATCGACATGGCCGCCGTCGTGCGCGCCCTCGTCGAGCAGCTCCGGGCGCGCTGACGCCCAGCGGTGCGGCCCGCCGAGTCGCGGCCGACCCCCGTGGCCCG
>ERZ773077.1693-NODE-1693-length-14820-cov-4.720488_pt1 | contig 14820 bp, 12 predicted proteins | sample MGYA00580612_ERZ773077 | MGnify/ENA primary metagenome ERZ773077 (study PRJEB29015, sample SAMEA2737971) | human oral metagenome | biome: human oral; feature: human-associated habitat; material: dental | place: China | collected 2021 ...
TGCTGCTCACCCTCGCCGTCATCGGTCCCGCCCATGCCCTCAAGGGCGAGGTGCGCCTCGAGATCCGTACCGATGACCCCGAGGGGCGCCTCGCGCCCGGAACCACTGTCCCCACCGAGCCCGCCCAGGCCGGTCCTCTGACGGTCAGTCGCCTGCGCTTCGACGGCTCACGCTGGTTCGCCGCCTTCGAGCAGGCGCGCGACCGAACGGCCGCAGAGGCCCTGCGGGGAGTCAGGCTCCTGGTCGAGACCGACGACGTCTCCGATGACGCCACGAGCCCCGCGGAGGGTGACGAGTCCTGGTACCGCCACGAGCTGGTCGGACTGCGAGCGTTCAACGTCACCGGCGAGGCGCTGGGAGAGGTCACGGATCTGGAACCGGGCGTCGCCCAGGATCGACTCGTGGTCACCACCCCCCAGGGCGATGACGTGGCCGTCCCCTTCGTCGCTGCGCTCGTGCCAGCCATCGACCCGGAGGCTGGCACCGTGACCCTGGACCCGCCCGGTGGGCTGTTCCCCGGACGCGGAGAGGCGGAGGAGGCCCGGTGAGGATCGACGTCGTCACCATCTTCCCCGACTACTTTAAGGTTCTGGACCTCTCTCTCATTGGGCGGGCTGCCGACCGGGGCGACCTCGACTTGCGCGTCCACGACCTGCGCGACCACGCCCACGACCGGCACCGCACCGTTGACGACACACCCCTGGGCGGCGGCGCCGGCATGGTGATGAAGCCCGACGTGTGGGGCGAGGCCCTCGACGACGTGCTCGCTGTGGACGTTCCCACCGCCGGTCGTCAGGTCCTCGTCATCCCCGCCCCCTCCGGAGACACCTTCACCCAACGGACCGCCGAGGACCTCGCCCGGGCCGACCAGGTCGTCTTCGCATGCGGCCGTTACGAGGGCATAGACGCCCGTGTCGCCGAGCACTACCGGTCCGCCGGCGTCGAGGTGCGCGAACTGTCGATCGGAGACTACGTGCTCAGCGGCGGCGAAGCGGCGACCCTGGTCATGATCGAGGCCGTCGCCCGCCTGCGCCCGGGAGTGCTGGGCAATCCCGCCTCCGTCGTCGAGGAGTCGCACTCCGAAGCGGGTCTGCTGGAGTACCCGGTCCATACTCGCCCCGTCACCTGGCGCGGCCTCGACCTGGCCGTCTCCGCCCCGCATCTGCTGTCGGGCGACCACGCCCGCATCGCCCGTGCGCGCCGCGACCAGTCCATCGCCCGCACGGTGGCCCGCCGCCCCGACATGATCGAGCGCCTGCACCCTGAGACGCTCGACACCGCCGACCGCACTGCACTGGCGCACCACGGCTGGGTGGTTCCCACGGGCGCTCAGGGCCCGGTCCAGCTGGTGATACGGCCCGCTCTGGCGGAGGACGCCGAGAACCTGGCCGCCCTGGCGGCGCGTACCTTCCCGGACGCCTGCCCGCCCTTCGTCCCGCGGGAGCAGATCGCCGTCCATATCGCGTCCACCTTCACCCCGGAGCGCTTCGCCGACTGGCAGGCCGACCCGCGCGTCGTTCTGACGGTCGCCGAGCTGCCCGACGGGCTCACACCGAGCAGGCTCACGGAGAGCACCGATCCCGCCGATGCCGTCGCCCCGGGCGAGCTCATCGGCTACAGCGCCGTGATCATCGAGCGGCCGGACTCCGGGGGCGAGTTCGTCGACGGGCTGGACCCGCGGCCCGACACCGTCGAGATCCCCGCACGTGCCGACGGCAGCGCCGGAATCGTGGCCGAGCTGTCCAAGGCCTACGTCGATGCCCGTCTGCGCTCCTCCGGCGTCGCCGCGGTGCTTCTGGACGAGGCCATCTGCGATGCCGCCGCCATGGGCGCCACCGCCCTGTGGCTCGGCACCCACGAGCGCAATCGCCGTGCGCAGAAGGCATACAAGCGGCGCGGCTTCCGCACCGTCGGATCGAGAATCTACGACGTCGGCGGGCAGGCCTGCCGTGACGTGGTCATGAGCCTGAACCCGCAGGAGGTCCACGATGAGCACTGAAGACACTGAAAGCACTGAGGCCGCCGGCCCGGCCGGCAGGGGGCGCACGGCGGATGCGCCCGGTCGTGTCGCGCTCACTCGTTCAGAACGGCTGCGCAGCCAGGGAAGCAGGGGGGAGGCCGGCCGCCCCTTTCTGCGCGGACTGCTGACTCTCATCGTCGTACTGGCGATCATCGCGATTGTGCGCACTGTGTTCGTGCAGAGCTACACCATTCCCTCGGGATCCATGGAGGACACCCTCCACGCGGGCGACCGCATCCTGGTCACTCTGTACGACACCGATTCCGTCCAGCACGGTGACGTCGTGGTGTTCACCGACCCGGATCACTGGCTCACCGATCCCGAGCCGACCGGAGCCGCTCGTTTCGCCCAGGATGTGCTGGTCTTCCTGCGCATCCTGCCGCAGGACGCGGGGCACCATCTCGTCAAGCGGGTCGTCGGGCTCCCGGGCGATCACATCGTGGCCGATGGCTCCGGTCCTGTAAGCGTCAACGGAGTCGTTCTCGATGAGCCCTATCTCAAGCCCGGCCGCACCAGCTCGGACATCGCCTTCGACGTCACCGTCCCTGACGGTTACGTGTGGGTCATGGGGGACAATCGTTCGAACTCGGCGGATTCCCGACTGCATCAGGGCGATGCGCACGGCGGGTTCGTTCCGGCCGAGGATATCGTCGGCATTGCGAGGTTCGTCTACTGGCCCATCGGGCGCTGGTCAGGTCTCGTGGGCGGTCGGGACGTGTTCTTGCAGGTGCCGCAGGCTGCTTCCGTGCCGACTGTCGTGCCCGCTCCGACCGCCGGTGAGGGGTGAGGGAGCGAGCGACGAGCGAGGAGGGTTGAGGAAGGCTGACAGCCCGGGGCACGTGAAGTCGGGCACTCGCGCCTGAACGCCCTCGCAGCCCCGCGCCGCGCTGTGGCAAACTAAGCCCGCCTCCGGGCCTCGAGTATCCTCTGCCACTGGGGAGGTGCTCATGCGCAGGACCCGCGGGCGATCGAGAACGGCGCAGTCGCTCCATCGGGACCGGCCCGAGGCGAGTCGCGGCGTCGCCTACCAAGCGCCCATGACCAGTGGCACGAGCGTGGAGAGAATAATGACCAACCTGATCGACCAGATCGATGCCGCTTCGCTGCGCGACGATGTGCCCGCCTTCCGCCCCGGTGACACCCTCAAGGTGCACGTCAAGGTCGTCGAGGGCAGCCGCACCCGTACCCAGGTCTTCCAGGGCGTTGTGATCGCCCGTCAGGGCGGCGGCGTTTCGGAGACCTTCACCATCCGCAAGATCTCCTTCGGCGTCGGCGTTGAGCGCACCTTCCCGGTCCACACGCCCACCGTTGAGAAGATCGAGGTCGTCGCCCGCGGTGACGTGCGCCGCGCCAAGCTGTACTACCTGCGCAACTTGCGCGGCAAGGCCGCCAAGATCAAGGAGCGCCGCGAGAGCTGAGGGGCGCCCTCTATGCTCTTCGGTGATGTCCGGGGCCTCCGGGCCCCGGCATCCTTCCTCTCCCTTTACTGACTTTACTGACGCCGCTACTGAACTATTGAGGCGTCAGCCTCCCCACGTATACGCAAACCTCGGAACAGGAGCACGGTGACCTCACCGAAGGACGACCTCGAGGAGCTCAAGCCCGACGTCGGCGACGGCGGCGCATTGACCTCTCCCGATGAGGAGCGGGCCGAAGACGTATCCGTGGTCGCCCTCGTTGATGAGAGTGCGATGCAGGCTCGGCGGACGCAGGAGGGCGCTGGGGCTGCGGCAGTCGATGTCGTGCGGGATCGGGCCGTTCGGCCTGGGACGGTTGCCGTAGTCGATGAGCCTGGCGAGTCTGACGAGCCGGGCGAGGCCGAAGGGCCTGATGAACCCGTCGAGGGCGCGGTGGCGGCCGAGTCGGCCGAGCTCGAGCCTGAGTCCGAGGCGGAGCGCACGGGGGACGAACCGTCTGCCACGCCCGACGAGCCCGGGGGTGAGCGGGCCCAGGCCGGTGAGCCCGATCCGGACGCGGAGGGGCCGACCGAGTCGGCCGCCGTGGTCGGTGAGGGCGAGTCTGGTGAGCTCGGCGAGCCGGACGAGGCCGAAGGGCCTGACCCGGCTGAACAACCCGTGGAGGGCGCGGTGGCCGCCGAGTCGGCCTCCTCGACTGAGTCGGACTCTGCTGAGCCCGAGGCGCGTGAGGCGGGCGCGGCTGATGTCGCTGAAGATGCTGACAGTGCCTACAGAGCCGGCAGCGAGGCGCCTGACGAGTCCGGGGCTCCTGGGAGTGAGTTGCCTGAGTCGGGGGAGCCCACGGCTGTTGAGGCTGAGCCGGACGAGCTGGACGAGCCCGCTGCGGAAGCGGATGACGGCGTTGGCAGCGTTGGCAGCGCTGGCAGCGACGACAGGGCTAGCGGCGTTGGCAGTGATACCGGCGGCGACGGCGATGACTCTGAGACCGGCGATATGGCGGGAGAGTCCGTGCGTGCCGGGGCGCCCGATTCGGAGTCTGATGATCGGGCCGACGCTCATGCTCACAAGGCGGCGGCCGGCGGCGTCGAGGATGCAGACGAATCAGAGGGCACTGCGGATGCTGACGACACTGCGGACGCTGATTACATTGAAAACGCTGAAGGCACTGAAGGCATTGAAGGCGCTGAGGACACTGAGCCGACCGCTGCGGAGCCGTATGCCGAGCGGGCATCGGCTGCTGACGGAGCCGACGATGCCGACGAAGCTGCTGAGGCGGTCCCCGAAGCTGTTGAGGCTGCGGCTGACACCGCTGATGTCGAGCCGTCAGGGGCTGAACCCGCTGAGTTAGCTGCTTTAGCTGAGCCCGCCGGGCCTGCCGAGGCTGCGCCTCGTACGGAGGCGCCCGCCCGGGCCCCGGAGGTCGAGGACCTCGGCGCTGACGCCGTCGAGCCCGGAGTGCTCCTGGAGGCGGATGACGAGGGCTCCCAGGGCGACGCCGAGGCTGGAGTCGATTCCGCTGAGGCTGGCGCAGCCGGCGAGTTGGACGAGGCGGTTGAGTCGGAGGCGGCAGAGAAGCCGGGAACCTCGAAAAGCTCAGAAAGCTCAGAGAAGGCTACAGACCTGCCGCCCTCCTATCCGCCCGCCCGGCGCCCTCGCCCCCTGCCGGTTCCGGGCGAGGAGGAGGATGATTCTGAGGAGGACCGACCACGTCGCGGCTGGCTGTCCACCATCGCCGTCGTCGTGGTCGTCTTGGCCCTGTCCGCCTTCATCAAGACCCACATCGTCCAGACCTTCGCGATCCCCTCCGGTTCAATGGAGAACACCCTGCAGACCGAGGATCATGTCTCGGTGCGGATGTACCACCCGCATGATGTGCATCGCGGGGATGTCGTCGTCTTCACGGACCCGGGCGGTTGGCTCGACACCGAGGAGCCTTCCGGGATCAACGGAATCGTGCGCGACGGGCTCATCCTCACCGGCCTGCTGCCCGAGAACTCCGGACATCATCTCATCAAGCGCGTGATCGGCGTCTCCGGTGACCGCATCACCTCCGACGGCGCAGGCGCCCTGACCGTCAACGGCGTACCCCTGCAGGAGACCTACATCAAGGACGGGGCTGCGCCGTCCCTGGTGCCCTTCGACATCATCGTCCCCGAGGGATGCATCTGGGTGATGGGGGACAACCGCTCCAACTCCTCGGACTCCCGCTTCCACCAGGACGATCCGCATGGTGGCGCCGTGCCGTTGGATGATGTCGTCGGCGTGGCCACCAATGTTGTGTGGCCGGTGAGCCGCTGGGATTCGCTCGACGAGGGCGAGGCGGTCTTCCGCGACGTGCCCGATCCCAATCGGTGACATCGGCGCTCCCGATGATCCCCCGATGACGACAGTACGACGACTCCGCCCGGATCGCGGTGTCGAGGACGAGCTCCTGCGGCATCATGAGCTGGTCGGCGGCATGGACGAGGTCGGCCGAGGCTCGCTGGCGGGTCCCGTCACCGTGGGCCTGGCTGTCGTCGATCGTGGAACCTCCGATGCCTTTCCTCAGGGACTCGCCGATTCCAAGCAGCTCACGCCTCGTCGCCGTGAGGCTCTGGTGGAGCCGTGCCGCGCCTGGGTCCTCGACTGGGCTGTGGCTCACGCCGCACCCGCGGAGATCGACGCTCTCGGCATCGTGGGCGCCCTGCGTCTCGCGGGACGGCGAGCCCTCGCCCGGATGGCCGCCCGCGATCACCTCCCCGGAGCGATCATCCTCGACGGCAGGGCGGACTGGCTGACCGAGCCCGAGCCCGACCTGCTCGATGCCCTGGGCGCCCAGATCTCTGCTGGGCCGGTTGAGCCTGTTGCTGTGCCTGTTGAGCCGGTTGAGTCTGTTGAGTCGATCGGAGAGGCCCGCCATTCGATCGGCGATGAATCCGTCCTGCCCGCCCGCCTCACTCCGGCCGTGCGCATGGAGGTCAAGGGAGACGCCCGCTGCGCCGTCGTCGCCGCGGCCTCCATCTTGGCCAAGGTCGAGCGGGACGCCCTCATGTCGGCCCTGCCGGACCCCGGCTACGACTGGGCGTCCAATAAGGGATACGCCTCCGCTTCCCACGTCGAGGCACTGGCGCGACTCGGTGCGAGCGACCAGCATCGCCGCTCATGGAACTTGCCCGGAGTCGGCTCTTTCGTGGACGCTGAGCGCTGAATCTGTTGCCCGGCCGTGATCGGCACGGCGCGACGCGCCATCGGCGCCTGCTCGGGCCGCACGCTCAGGACGTGCATGATGGAGTCGTGAGCGCTGAAGACCTCGAGTCCTATGAGAACGATCTGGAGCTGGACCTGTACCGCGAGTACAGGGATGTCGTCTCGTTGTTCTCCTACGTGGTGGAGACCGAGCGCCGCTTCTACCTGGCCAACGCCGTTGATGTGCAGGTGCGTACCAACGGCGGCGAGGTCTTCTTCGAGCTCAGTCTTGAGGACGCCTGGGTGTGGGACATCTACCGCTCCAGCCGCTTCGTGAAGTCGGTCCATGTGGTCACCTTCAAAGACGTCAACGTCGAGGAGCTCACCAAGCCGGAGATGGATATCCCCTCATGACCCACGACGCAGATACGGTGCGCGTGTGACGCGAAACGCATCGCAGGGCTCCACCGCTTAGCTCGCACGGCGCTTTCCCACCGGGCTCGACGACGCCGTTGTCGTCAGCCGCCCTCCGCCGCGCATGCTGGTGGCGGAGGTGATCATCGTGATCATGACAACTGCAGGGCTCGAGCGGGCAGCCGTGGGCCGACGCGGCGAGGATCTCGCCGCCCGGTACCTCAGCGATCACGGCTGGCAAATCGTGGATCGCAACTGGCGCCCCGGAACCGGATTGCGCGGTGAGCTCGACCTGGTCGCCCTGGAACCCGCGGGAACCGCCGGCGAGGGTCCGCCCGCTCTCGTGGTCATCGAGGTCAAGACCCGTACGAGTCTGAGGGCCGGGCCTCCGGCCGCATCCGTCGATGCGGACAAACTCATGCGCCTGCGCGTTCTCGCTGCGGCCTGGGCCGCCCAGAATCCCGTGTCTCACGGGCGTTTCCGCCTCGATGTGATCTCCGTGCTTCTGCGCTCGGGCCTGCCCGCCGAACTGCGCCATCACCGTGGAGTGGGCGCATCATGAGCCTGGCGCGCACCCTTGCCGTGACCCTGACCGGCCTGGAGGGGCATCTTGTCGATGTTGAGGCCCACTCGAGTTCGGGACTGCCCGGCTTCACCCTCGTGGGCCTTCCCGACGCCGCCGTGCGCGAGTCGCGCGAACGCGTACGAGCCGCGTTGACGGTCTGCGGCGTCACCTGGGGAGAGCAGCGCCTGACGGTCAACCTCTCTCCGGCGGACCTGCGCAAGACCGGCACCGGATTCGACGTGGCGCTGGCGCTGGCGGTGCTCGGAGCACGTGATCTGCTGCCCCCGCGCGCTCTGGCGGTGCTGGCCCGCACCGTCTACATCGGCGAGCTCGGCCTGGACGGCTCCATCCATGCGGTGCGCGGCATCCTGCCGGCTGTGCGCACGGCCGTGGAGGCCGGTGTTCCCGATGTCATCGTGGCCGCCCCCGCCGCCCGCGAAGCCGCCCTCGTTCCGGGCGCTCGTGTGCGCGCGGTCGACCATATCGGTGAGCTCGTGGAGGACTACGGCGGCAGGCTGCCCCCGCGCGCCCGGGCGGTCGTCGAGCGCGCCCGCCGCCGTGGCGAGCAGTCCCGCGAGCCGCGGAGCCATCCGGAGGCTCGCATCCCCGACCTCGCCGATGTCGTCGGGCAGGCCGAGGCCCGCCATGCCCTGGAGGTCGCGGCCGCAGGCGGGCACCACCTGCTCCTCGTGGGGCCTCCCGGTGCGGGCAAGACCATGCTGGCCGAGCGCCTGCCCTCGATCCTGCCCGCACTGGATGCCGAGGACGCCGTGACCGTCACCTCCTTGCACTCCCTGGCGGGCACCTTCGATCCCGACTCCGGCCTGCTGACCGCTCCGCCTCTACGGGCCCCGCACCATACCGCCACCAGGGCGGCGGTCGTCGGCGGCGGCAGCGGTACGCCTCGGCCGGGCGACGTGTCACTCGCTCACCGCGGAGTCCTCTTCCTCGACGAGGCGCCGGAGTTCCCCAGCGGCGTCCTGGACTGCCTGCGCCAGCCCCTGGAGACCGGTTCGGTCACCATCGATCGGGTCGGCGGGCGGGCGGCCTTCCCCGCCGCCTTCCAGCTCGTTCTGGCGGCCAACCCCTGTCCCTGCGGCAAGGGCGGCGGGCGCGGGTTGGAGTGCACCTGCACATCCCTGCGGCGCAGGCGCTACTTCTCCCGGCTGTCGGGGCCGCTCCTGGATCGCATCGACATCCAGGTCGATGTTGCGGCCGTCACCGCCCGGGACCTGGCAGCCGGTGCTGCGGGCGAGTCGAGTCGGGATGTCGCCGCACGTGTGCTGCAGGCCCGCGCTCGAGCAGCCCATCGGCTCGCGGAGACCCCCTGGCGGCTTACGGGGCAGGTGCCGGGGTCCTGGTTGCGCTCGGCCTCCTCCGGTATGGAGCCGGCCCTGCTGACCCCGCTCATGGCGGCGCTGGATCGTGGCGATCTCACGCTGCGCGGCGTGGACCGAGTTCTCCGTCTGGCCTGGACCCTGGCCGATCTGGCCGCCAGACCGGCTCCCACTGCCGCCGACCTCGGCGGCGCGCTGGCCCTGCGCACGAGAGGAGCGCGCCTGTGACCCCCACCGACCTGACCGATGCGCCCGCACGCTTGCCTGACGGCCCTGGGGATGCCGGCTGCCCTGATGATGCTGCCTGCCCTGACGGCCCCGATGCCATCGACGGCCCGGCAAACAACTCGGCAGACAACTCGGCTGACACCGCCTGTGCAGCGGACACGCCGCCGGAGAGAGCCGGTGCCGCTGCACCGCAGAACGTCCGGGAGGATGCCCGGGCCGGGGCCGGATCCGCTTCCGGTCGGGCCCCGACGGCGGGCGGGCGGCTCTCCGGGGCGGGTCCGCAGCGCCGACTGCAGGCCCGTGCCATCCAGGATGAGGCTCTGGCGCGGGCCACCTGGTCACGGCTGGCCGAGCCCGCCGACCATGCCGCTTGCGCACTCGTCGGCAACCTGGGAGCGGGCCCGGCTCTCGCCTGGCTCCTCGACGAGGCCCTGGACTGCGAGGGATCGCCGCTGCCGGCGCCACGACCGCCGATCGCGCCCCGCGGCGATGCGGCCGGGGCCGGCGCCGCCTGGAGGAGAGCGGCCGCCCGCTGGGCGCCCAGACTCGCCGGTCTGGATATCCGCCGCGAGCTCGAGGCCTTGGAGAGACTCGGCGGCAGCCTCATCCTGCCCACCGACTCGTGGTGGCCCACCGGATTGGACGATCTCGAACATCCGCCCCACTGCCTATGGGTCCGCGGGGACCCGGCGCTGCTGCCATCGCAGTGTCGTGAGGGCCCTGAGAGCCCTGAGAGCCCTGAGGGCGAGCCGCCGAGGCGGTCATCCGTCGGCGCCCGGCGCACTCGGGCAGACCTCGTTGCCGCCGGTCCCGGCACCGGACGGGCCCTGGCCCTGGTGGGTGCGCGGGCCTCCACCGATTACGGGGAGCGCGTGGCCGCCCGGATCGCCTCAGACCTGACGACGTGGGGCGTCGTGGTCGTCTCCGGCGGCGCCTTCGGCATTGATGCAGCTGCCCACCGCGGTGCCCTACGCTCCGGTCCGACGCTGTCCGTGAGCGCCGGGGGAGTGGATCGCCTCTACCCGACGGGGAATGCCGATCTGCTGCACGCCATCATCGACACCGGTGCTCTCGTGGCCGAGGTGCCACCGGGCTGTCGGCCCGGCCGTCACCGCTTCCTGACGCGCAATCGTCTGATCGCGGCCCTGAGCGAGGCCACCGTCGTCGTCGAGGCCGCTTGGCGCTCCGGGGCACTGTCCACCGCCCGGCACGCTCGTGACCTCGGCCGCGGCCTCGGGGCCGTGCCCGGCCCGGTGACCTCCATGGGGTCGGTCGGCTGCCACCGCTTGCTGCGAGACGGGGCGGTGTGCATCACCGATGCCGAGGACGCCCTGGAGCTCGTCGCCCCTCTGGGCAGCGTGGACCCCGAGGCCACCCGCGCCGCAGTCCCCGGCAACGCCGGCACGGGACTGCTCGATGGACTGACGGGGGAGGCCTCCATGGTCGTCGATGCTCTTCCCGCACGGGGCGCGGCCACCGTCGGGGCGCTTGCCCGCGTGGCGGGCCTGTCGGAGCAGGATGTCGTCTCGACTCTCGGGCTGCTCGAGCTCTCCGGACGCGTCGAGCGCGACGGCTCGCGCTGGCGCCGACGCGCCGCCCGGTGAGGGTAGTGAAGACGCGCATGAAGACGTGTGGAGACACGTGAAGACGCAGGGGTCGCTAGCCTGCCTCCATGAGCGATTCTGCTGGGCCGCGCACCCGCGGCGAGCTGAGTGAGGCGTGGCTGCGTCATCTCGGGCTCCAGCGGGGCCTGTCCGAGCACACCGTGCGCGCCTATGTCGCCGACGTCGGCGACCTGCTGACCTTCCTCGGCGTGGGCGGCGACCCCGATGAGCCGATCGGCCCCGCGCTGCTCAGTCTCGACCTGGCCGATCTGCGCGCCTGGCTGGCCGAGATGTCGGCCGCCGGCAGCGCGCGGGCCACCATTGCGCGCCGTTCCGCGGCGGTGCGGGCCTTCTCCACCTGGGCGCACCGCAATTGCCTGATCAGCACCGATGTTGCCGCCCGTTTGCGCTCGCCTCGAGCCGAAGGCCGGCTGCCGGCCGTCCTGACCGAGGAGCAGGCCACGACGCTTCTGGCAGCGGCGGCACGCCGCGCCGAGGAGGCGGGAGCGGCAGCCGTTCCCGTTGAGGCGGAAGGAGGGCTGGAGCGGGCATCGGGACGGACGGCGAAGACGGCGAGCTCAGCGGAGACGGCGAGGTCGGCTAAGTCAGCGAAGGCGAGCCCCGAGGACGGCCTTGTGCAGGAGGCGATCGCGCTGCGCGATGCGGCGCTTCTGGAGGTTCTCTACGCCACGGGCGTGCGCGTCTCAGAACTGTGCGGTCTGGATATCGCCGACCTGGATCGATCCCGGCGCACTCTGCGCGTGCTGGGCAAGGGGGACAAGGAGCGCACTGTGCCCTACGGGGCGCCGGCCTCTCAGGCGCTCGAGAACTGGCTGGCAGTACGCGACCGGATCGCCCTTGCGGCCGCCGGCGGTGCGCTGTTCGTCGGGGTGCGCGGACGGCGCCTCGACCCGCGGGCGGTGCGCGATGTCGTTCACCGCGCCGCCGCGCTCGCGGGCGTGCCCGACCTCGGGCCGCACGGGTTGCGTCACTCGGCGGCCACTCATGTTCTCAATGGGGGAGCGGACCTGCGCAGCGTTCAGGAGCTGCTCGGCCACTCCTCCTTGGCCACCACTCAGCGTTACACCCACGTATCGGCCGAGCGCCTGCGGGCCGTTTACGCTCAGGCCTTCCCGCGGGCATGAGCCGGTCGGTGCGCAACATATCCGCGCTTCGGCCCGCCCCCTCGCCGGTGGCGCGCGACACGCAGCGGCGCTCGGCAGCTTTCAGAGCTGCACAAGGCGCTGCGCAATGGGCTGCGTATACACGTCGCTGCATATGCGCATATACGGCATACGCGGCGTACACGGCATGTACGGCATATGCGCTGGATAAGCCGGACAAGCTGCGGATGGTCAGCCCGGTTGGTTCTGCTCAGATCGCTCCGATCACTCCGATCTCAGTGGCTTGAGCCGGATGACGGCGGGATGCAGAAGACGCAACGGGTTGATGTAGCTCTTCGGCCCGGTGCGCGCGCCCCAGTGCAGAGCGTCCACCCCGTCGGAGCGATGTCCCGCCAGAAGCGTGCCGATGGTCTGCCCTCGAGTGACGACGTCCCCAGCGGCGACCGAGGCCTCGACCGGCTCGTAGGTGGTGCGGATGCCATCGGCGTGATCGATGGAGACGACCGGCCGCCCCGCGACCGCCCCGGCGAAGACCACGGTCCCGTCTCCCGCCGCGAGGACCGGAGAGCCCGCCTGAAGGGACAGGTCCACACCCCGATGACCCGAGCCCCAGGTCACCGTGGGCGGATCGAATCCCCGGACCACGCTCGCGGGACTGCCGGTCGGCCACCCGTAGGAGGCGCGGGGCGCATGGGTGCGCGGCGCTGTCGATTCCGCCGACTCTCGTGGCGCTCTCACTGTCTCTGAGTTCTCGAACGCCCCTGAGTCCCCTGACTTCCCTGTCTTCTCAGCGCCCGGCCCCGCCGGGAGGGCTGAAGGGGAGTCGGAAGGGGAATCGGGGGAGCTCGCGTACTCCATCGGCGCCATGACCGCGGCCGCGGGCCCGGGCGGAGGCCCGGTGGCGGACAGCGGCAGCAGGCTGAGGCTCATGCCCAGTGCCAGGGAGCGGAAGCGTCGCCGCCCCGGCTGCTCCGGCCGCCCCGGCCCCGGCAGCGGCAGGAGTGGCCTCGGGGAATGGCCGGGCAGCTCGGGCAGCCGAGGTTGCGTGTGCGCAGTGTGCGCAGCGGGCACAGTGGGCGCGGTAAGCAAAGCGGACGGAGCGGACGCAGCGGACGGAGCGGAGGCAGCGGACGGAGCTGACACAGGCGAGTATGTGGGACTCATGCGCATCAGATTGCGTCGGGAACGCAGGACGGCGCACTCGAGGGCATCGAGCACTGTGGGCAGCGGCGTATCTCAGCGATCGGTGGAGCCCGTGGAGGTGATAGGAATGACATGCCCTTACCCTGAGATTCTCGCGGATCGGCGCGGAATTGTGACGAATGCTGTGGTAGCCTCACGCTCGCAGTCGCCTGCGATCTGCTCGCTCCAGTTCGCCGGTCCGGTTGGCAAGCGCATGCGAAGACATGCAAAGGCCTGATGAAAAGCTCAAGAGCTCAAGGGCTCAGCCATCGACGTCGGATCGGCTCAGGACTGGGGATGCGCCGGCCAAGGGCGGTTGACTTCGCGCGCTCGCGCTCGCGCCCATCGGTTCGTCCGATTCGGGTGCGGGAATCCTTTCGGGCGTCGCGGCCGAGGTCCTGAACCGTCCGGGCAACCGTCCGGGTGGAGAGGGTGGTCGCGCGTCGCGAGCGCCAGGCCCCATCCTCCCGGCTCCCGTCGGGACGGAGCCGCGGCCCGCCGCGCGGGCCCACCGGTCAACGGGGAGAAACCATCAATACCGGGGCGCGCCGCCGAGCAGGACGGATGCAGGACGGATGACCGCCCCACGACTCACAGCGCACCCGGCGACCTCCGGATTGCGCGCGAAAGGACCGACATGGCGATCGTCACCATGCGTCAGCTCCTCGAGAGCGGTGTCCACTTCGGACACCAGACTCGTCGCTGGAACCCCAAGATGAAGCGCTTCATCCTCACTGAGCGCAACGGCATCTACGTCATCGACCTCCAGCAGACCGTCGAGGGCATCAACACCGCCTACGACTTCGTCAAGGAGACCGTCGCCCGCGGCGGCACCATTCTGTTCGTCGGTACCAAGAAGCAGGCCCAGGCAGCCGTGGCCGAGCAGGCCCAGCGCGTCGGCATGCCCTACGTGAGCCAGCGCTGGCTCGGCGGCATGCTCACCAACTTCTCCACTGTGCGCGCCCGCCTGGACCGTATGAAGGAGCTCGAGCAGATCGACTTCGACGATGTGGCCGGATCCGGCCGCACGAAGAAGGAGCTGCTCATGATGCGCCGCGAGAAGGACAAGCTCGTCAAGACTCTCGGCGGTATTCGCGACATGTCCAAGCTGCCCGCCGCGGTGTGGGTCGTCGACACCAAGAAGGAGCACCTGGCGATCTCCGAGGCCCAGAAGCTGGGCATCCCCGTGGTCGCCATCCTCGACACCAACTGCGACCCCGATGAGGTCACCTACGGCGTTCCCGGCAACGACGACGCCATCCGTGCAGTCAGCCTGCTGACCCGCGTCGTCGCCGATGCCGCTGCCGAGGGCCTCGTGGCCCGTTCCGCCGGACGCGCCCGCACGGGCGCGGAGGCCGAGGTCGCCGCTCCCGACGCCGAGCCCCTGCCCGAGTGGGAGGCCGCCCTCCTCGCCGGCGCCGAGGCCGAGCAGGCCGGACAGGCCGGATCAGCCGGACAGGCCGAGCAGAGCGAGTCGGCTGAGTCGGCTGAGTCGGCACCTGCCGAGCAGAGTGCGGCTCCCGAGCAGCCGGCCGCCGAGGCGAGCGGGCAGACGGCCGACGCCCAGCAGGCCTGAGCATGCCTGGGCGCCTTGCCCGCCCCACCGGCCGTCGCAGACGGCCGTAGGAGCACAGTCGGGCGCACTCAGGCACATCAAGCAATACCAGGAGATATTCAGGAGAAGTTAATGGCGAACTACACCACTGCCGACATCAAGGCGCTGCGCGAGAAGACCGGCGCCGGCATGCTCGACGTCAAGAAGG
>ERZ773077.1695-NODE-1695-length-14804-cov-3.490881_pt1 | contig 14804 bp, 10 predicted proteins | sample MGYA00580612_ERZ773077 | MGnify/ENA primary metagenome ERZ773077 (study PRJEB29015, sample SAMEA2737971) | human oral metagenome | biome: human oral; feature: human-associated habitat; material: dental | place: China | collected 2021 ...
AAGGATAATTTGGCGTCGTTTGCCCTTGCCCAGCCGCAGGTGCGTGCGCAGGCGCGTCCGGATGATGTGCTGCTTGGGCTCACGGCGGATGCGGGGAAGGTGCGGGTGGTATTCGTGTTTGTGGTCGATGAGGTGTTGCCGTGGCCGGAGTATGCGGCGAAAACGCGCAGCGAATGGCGCAACCGCGTGCCGCACAATGTGCTGGATGCCGCCGATGCAATATGGCCGCCGCAGAGCCGTTTCCCGTTGTCGTCATGGTCAGGGCATGGCGAGGGCGATTTCGGGCGCGATGTGGAAGTGGGACGCTATGTGCTGCTCAGCCGCCGTTTCTGGTATTTCGGGCGGGGCGACAAGGTAGCAGTGCTGTTGCCGCCGGATTTGCAGGCGTTGCTGCCCGCCGAAGGCTTCCGCGCCGGGGCGAATGAAACATGGCGGGCACACTTTGCCGAGGTATTCAATGCCGCATTGGCTGCCGCCGGGGTGCAGGCGTATGGCTGCTACGGTCAACCGCAGCATCAGCCCGAGCTGGAAGGCTTTGATTTTGTGATGTCGTGCAGCACATTGTCCGCCAGTGCGGATGGTTGCGGGGCGCAGGTGGAAGGGCGCGTTGCGCTGGACGTGCTGCGTGATGCCGAGCGTGCAAGTGATGCTGCTGAAGAGCGTTTTAATTAGAGGAAGGTAAAATTTCTTTGCTTTTTGCAGGTCGGATTATTACAATTTCTACACGACAATTTAACCTTTAACACGCCTCACCGTGGCCCACAAGGAGCGTCAACCTGCTTCGAGTAGGGTTTTCGCCGTAATTTTTTAAGGATGTTTTTATGGCTGCGACACACAATTATTACCGCATTCTGGGTGTCCCCAGTACCGCCGGTGTCCCGGAAATACGCAATGCTGTCAGTGCATTGCGCAAGCGTGATGCTGCCGGCAGTTACACCGCAACCCTCAACACGATTGAGGAGACGTTGAGTGATCCGCAAAAACGCAATGCTTATGACGACCAGCTGGGGCTAACGGCGGGACTGCGTGGCGATTATTACGTTGCCATCCAGGCACAGGCAGAGCCGAAGAAACAGACATTTGTCGATGTGACCGGGCGGGAATACGGCTCCGAAGAAGCGCTGCGCAATGCGCAGCAGGCACGTTATAACCAGATGGCGGCCGAGCTGGAAGATTGGGAAAAGGGCCTGACGGCGCGTGATCACCTGCTCTCCAGCGGGCGCGCGATGCTGTTCCTCGGCATGCTGGCTCTGGCCTTGGCCATCGCCTTTTTCTCCGGCAAGCCGTTTTATGATGATTACCGCGCCAAGCAGCAATCAGAAGAAGCCTATGTTGCCTTGAGCAATGCGGGCAATGAGGTCATGTCGCTCATCCGTAGCAACAAGGTTTTCCCTTCCAGCTATAGCAACGATGGCGAGTACTACCACATCGGCGTGGAAGGGGATAATGCCATCAAGCTGAGTTTCAACCAGAATGCTTACAACGGCCTGCAAGGCAGCAGCATTACCTTCGAGCTGTATCAGATTCCTAACGCGGGGGTGGACTGGCGTTGTCATTCCGATTTGCCGGAAGAATATATTCCGGTGCGTTGTCCCAAGTAATTATTCAATGCCTTTCTCCGGGGACAGGCGGCGTAGCAATACGTCGCCTGTTTTTTTATGCCTGTCGCTGGTTCCCCGCCGGTTGCTTCAATTCTCGGTGTCGCTAGCGAATTGCAGCGGCTGGATCATTTCCAGGCGCTTGATACCGGCGGCGTTCACCACCAGGCGCACCAGCTCGCTCGCCTGCTGCCCGGCATAGTCGATGTGCCGGATCATGTAGATGTGGTAGATGCGTTCGCCCCGGCTGTCGCCGTTTTCGTCTTCGGGCAGCGGCAGCGGCTCGAAGAGGTTGTCGATTTGTTTCAGGAAGTCGGCGATGTTGAAGCGGGTGATGTCTACGATGGAGTACTGGGTGCGCTCAAACAGTGCCGGGCGGTTGTGCAGGGTCACGTCTTTTTTGTAGAGGAGGATGTCTTCGTCACGCTGGTCGTTCAGCAGTTGCAGCCAGTGCCCCCGCTCGCGCAGGGCGGCGATGTCCGGCGGTAGCAGTTCGTGTTCGACGAAGCGGTAGTTTTCGCGGCAGTCGCCGACGATGGTTTTTTCGTCGCGGTAGATGAGTAGGCGCCGGTCGGGAATCCATTTGCGGAAGAGGCGCAGCAGTTGTTCGCGGCCGATGTCTTTCATGCGGTCTTTGAAGATGTAGGCGATGACGACGGCCATGAAGAGGTTGCTGCTGAGTGCGCCGTATTTGCCCTGCCAGAAGAAGGCGACGAAGGTGGCGAAGATCATGGCGATCGCCGCCGCCACCGCATAGACGGTGTGCATGAGCAGCGGGTTGCCTTTTTTGCGGCGCACGTCGAGGTAGAGGTAGCGGTTGATGTATTTTTTCAGGGCGCTCCAGCGGTAGAGCACGTCTTCGTTTTTGCCGGTGGCATTCGGCATGCTCGCCGGGTAGTGCGCGCGGCAGTAGGTGGTTTCTTCCCGCCACAGGGTTCGGATGGCGGCGCGCGCGGGCACATCGGCAGGGGCGGCGAGGCGGCGTAGGTATTGCACGGTCATCAGCGTGATGTATTCGTCGCAGTAATGAAAGGCGGCGGAAGAGAGGCGCGCCTCTGCCGCTGCGGCGAGTGGTGCCAAGGCGCGGTAGGCAGCGAGTGCGGCGCGGATGGCAGCGAGGGTGGCGCTGACGGTTTCGGCGTTTTTTTTCTGCGGGTTTTTTTCGATGAGTTTGACGGCGAGGCGCAGGGCGCGTTTATAGGTGAGCGCGTAGCGTTTCAGGGTGTTTTCGTAGTCGTCTAGCGTCAGCGTCGGGTCGTCGCGGTGGGCGGCGAGCCAGGCGGCGAGGATCTCGATCGCGCCGCCCGCTTCGCTGAGGTGGGCGATTTTTTCGGTCGGCGGGCGCAGGCGGACGTAGTTTTTCAGGCTGCGGCGGAAGTCGCCGGTGGTATAGAAGTCGGGATTGATTTGCAGGGCGGAGGGCAGGAAGAACCAGGTATCAATGCGGTAGCGGATTTCTTTGGCGTGGCGGTCGAAGAGGACTTTCTGCTTGATTTCAAGCTGGTGTTTGCCATGCGCCTTGACGGATTCTTTGATCATGCCCTGTCCCTGTTTACCCCCTCTGTAAAAGAGGGGGGATGCTTTACCACAAGCGGCTGTTAAAGCCCATGAGCGGCATGACGTAGTGCGTCCACAGGATGAGGATAATCCAGATCAGGATGAGCTGGATGATGCCGTATTTGAAGGAATCACCGGTGGAATACTGGTCGGTGAGGTAGCTGATGTTGGCAGGCTTGGAGTTGAAGTAGAGCACGTAGACCTGGTTGATCATGAAGCCCATCGGCAGGCAGAAGCCGACCAGATCCCAGTGGTAGCGCTGGGCGATGGCGATGATGATCGGGAAGAGGATGATGGTGCGCGCGGTTTTGCTTTCGCTGATAAGGGTGGTGAAGCCGAAGACGGCGCTGAGGACGGCGAAGACCAGCACTTTGCCCGCACCCTGCGGGTCGATGTTCCAGTGGTCGAAGGCGCGGTGCACGTAGAGGCCGACGATGTCGGTCTGATCCATCATGCCGCCCAGCACGTAAGCACCGAAGCTGAACATCATCATGTGCCAGGGGATGTCGGCATCGTTCCATTTCATCACGCCGATGGCGGGCAGGTTGGAGAACGACGGCATGAGCACGGCGCAGGCACCGGCCAGCGCGACGACTTCAGCCTTGATGCCCGTCCATTTACCGGTGCACCACAAGGCCAGCACGACAAGGAAGACGACGCCGGCCTTGATTTCTTTCACCTGAATCTTGCCGAGTTTGTCGTATTCCGCGCGTAGCCGCTCCATGCCGCCGGCGAGTTTCGGGCGGCTGTCTTCTTCTTTTATCGGGAAGATGAAGCGCGTACCCGTCCACCAGGCGACCAGACATTGCACCACGGCGAGCGGGAAGAGAGCGAGGAACCAGTCCTGATAGGTGACGAGCGCCCCGGCTTTTTCCAGCATGGCGACGGCGAGGAGGTTGGCAGCGGAACCGGTGAGGAAGGCGCTGGCGGAGACGTTATTGGCGAGCAGGTTGAGCAGCACCATGTTGCGCCCGACGTGGTTACGCGAGGTGCCGCCGGTCGCGCCATAAATGGCAGAAATCACCATGAAGAGCGGCAGCAGCAGCGCGGTTTTCGCCGAAGTGGCGCTGATAAAGGCGCCGAAAATCAGGTTTAGCGCGACGAAGCAGAGGAAGAGCATGGTCAGCCGTTCCTTGGTGCGCAGCACGAGGATGAGCGAGATACGCTTGGCGAGTCCCGTCGTTACCAGGGCGCTGGCAAGGATGAAGCTGGCGATATTCAGGATCATCACCGGTTCGCCGAGCATGGCGAAGGCGGGGCGCATCTTCATTACCCCGGTGAGGACGACAACGACGATGACCAGCAAGGAAGTGAGGTAATTGGGGATGGCCTCGGTCAGCCAGAGGACGAGCGAAGCGAGGAAAATGCCCATCGCACTGTAACAATGGGCGGGCGGCACCTTCGTCTGCGTTTCAAACAGCTCGATGGTGCCGCACCAGCGCAACTGGAACATCAGGAAGAGCAGCACGGCGAGCGGCACGCCGATCAGTTTCAGGCGCTGCATGATTGGCCCGGCTTTGATTTCCTTGAATTTCTCCAACGAATAATTGCGCATATCGAGCGGGTCGAATGCGGTTTTGTCTATATCGGCCATTATCGGCTCCTTATGTATCCCATTGCAGTTATAAGCCGCTGGTCAGTAAGCGGCGCAAGAGCATTACGCCATACCGACGACCTGCTTTCCGGCTTTCAGATAATTGATATTGTCGAGTTGGGCAATGCCCAGTTTTTCGGCAGCGGCTTTAATCCCCGCATAATCCTCGCTTTCACAGCAGGCAGTTTCCATCAGGGCGCCGTTGAACCATACCTGCGCATATTCGCAGATGATGCCGTCCACACTGAAACCATAACGCATCTTTTCTACCGATACCGTGCATAAATCAGGATGCGCTTTGGCCATTGCCACAAATTCCGCCAATTCATATTGCGCCTTATCAAGGGCAATATCGACTTGCAGGAAACCGAGAATCGTCTGCAAATCCGCCTGGCTCACCGGGAACTGGAATTTGCCGCGCGGCTGGAAGATTTCAAAACCTTCTGGCGTTTCGCCAACCTTCAGCTTGATATCGAGCAGACTGTCGCGCACCTTGACGTTGGCGGCATCCGTTTTTGCCGAGAGAAAATAAATCTCGGCGGGCATACGGCGGGCGGCATACAGCGTCGCTTTCGCGTCCCACATATGCTGCTGCACACCCCGGATAATATCCTTGCCGAATACGCGAAATTCGGCGCGCGGGGTAATCTTTGCGGCATCGGCGGCAGAAGTGGCGACATTCTTGGCATACGTATTCATGACAGCCTCCTTAATTATTCCAGGTTGTATAAGGATTCTTTACCAGATTGGAATTGAAATAGCGCGGATCGGATGAAATCTCTTCACCCACCCAGGCGGGTTTCTCAAAAGCCTGCGATTCGCTGGCGAGTTCCACCTCAGCGACAATCAAACCGGCATTAACGCCGAAAAATTCATCAATCTCCCAAGTCAAACCGGCGAAAGGAATCTTATAGCGCGCCTTTTCAATAATCGGTTTTTCGGCGAGATGCTCCAGCATTTGCACACAATCGGCATGCGGGATTTCATATTCATATTCCTGACGGGTGACACCGACGGTCGGGCCTTTCACCGTGAGATAGGCCTTGTCGTCAATCGTGCGGATGCGCACCGTCCGCTCCTTGGCGCTGTTGAGATACCCCTGGCGGTAATGCGTTCCCTTGGCGAGCTGCCGCCAATCGTCGCCGATTACCAAAAACTTGCGTTCAATTTCTTTGGCCATGATGAGCTCCTGTTATGGATTCAGAGGTGAGTTTGCCACATCAATCCACAAAACAACAATTATTGTTGAGCATGATGCGCATAAGCTGTGCTTATGTGTTGAAACGCACGGATGGGCCGCTTGGAGAATTCAGCATTGACGCCGCTTGGCGGTAAGCCCAGGTTTTATTCCGCTTGACGTGCTGCCCAATCCCAAATTTTGCACGGAAAAATCCCTTCCTCCGCTTGCGGGGGAAGGTGGCCGAAGGCCGGAAGGGGGGGTAAAAAATCAGGATTTATTCCGCCAACGGCGGCAAGGCGTGCAAGAACTGCATGGCAGCGGGCGAGAGTTTGCGCTGTCGGGGACGGAGCAGGTAGTAGTCCGCATTCAGGGCAAAATTTTCCACCGCCAGCGTCACCAGCGTGCCGCGCGCCAGGGCGTCGGTAACCGCGAGGCGCGGCAGCGCCGCCGCACCAAAGCCCGCCGCGACCAGATCCCGTGCCGCTTCCAGGCTGCCGACGGTAATCAGCGGCGCAATCGATGCGCGTTTGCCGCCTTGCTTCCTCACCCATTCCTCAATTTTGGCGCGGGTACGCGTGCCCTTTTCGCGCACGACCACGCTCGCCTGCAAAAATTCGTCAAGACGCAGCGGGCGGTGCACATCCAGCAGCGGCGAGCCCGCCGCTGTCACCACCACATACGGTTCGCGGTAGAGCAGGGTCTGTTCGACCTGCGCCGGGCGGCGCGTGCGGCCGGCAAAGCCCAGCTCTGCTTCCTGCCCCGCCACCCAGTCGAATACTTGTCCGGAATTGCCGATGCGGATATTGAAGCGGATTTGCGGGAATCGCTTATGGAAGCGGCGCAGCAGCGGTGGCAGATAGTAGCTGCCCATCACTGCCGAGGCAGCGAGGGTGAGCGTGCCCGCCTGCAACAAGCTGAGATCCTGAAAGACCTGGCCGATTTCGTCGAAAAGGCCAAAGAGGCGGCGGGTATAGCCGTATAGCACTTCCCCCTCGGCGGTCAGGGCGATGGAGCGGCGCGAGCGGTCGAAGAGGGCGACGTGCAGCGCATTTTCCAGTCCCTGCATTTGCTGGCTGACGGCGGGCTGGGTGAGGAACAGTAACTGCGCCGCCCGGGTAAAACTGCCGCTTTGCGCGACGTAGTGAAAGGTTTTCAGGTGTTCGAGATTCATCCGGCTGACCGCCGGCGGCAGGGTTTCCATAAGCGGCTCCGTGAGGGATTGTTCGCATATAGTTAAACATCTAAAAAATCGTAACGGCATTGCGTCGCCTGATCGCAGCAAAAAGCCCCGCTTACGCGGGGCTTGCCATTGCAGGCGGCTATGGATGTCGGGTTATTTCGGATAAACCATGTTTTCCGGCGCGATGATTTTTTCCAGCTCGTCTTTGCTGAGATAGCCTTTTTCCAGCACGATGTCGTACACCGAGCCGCCGGTGCGTTTTGCGGTTTTGGCGACGTCGGAGGATTTTTCGTAGCCGATGTAGGGGTTGAGCGCGGTAACGAGGCCAATGTTCGACAGCACTTGTTCGCGGCAGTGGGCTTCGTTGAGCTGTATGCCGTCGATGCATTTCTCAGCGAAGGTTTCGCAGGCGCGGGAAAGCATGACCATCGCGGTGAAGAGGTTGAAGGTGATGACCGGCTCAAACACGTTCAGTTGCAGTTGTCCCGCTTCGGAGGCGAGCGCGATGCTGTGGTCTATGCCCATGACGTGGAAGCAGGTCTGGTTCACAACTTCCGGGATGACCGGGTTGATTTTGCCCGGCATGATGGAGCTGCCCGGCTGTCTGTCCGGCAGGATGTAGTTCGCCAGCCCTGCGCGCGGACCGGAGCTGAGGAAGCGCAGGTCGTTGGCGATTTTCGAGAGGCGGGTGGCAATCAGGCGCAGGTTGCCGGAGAGATGGACGTAGGCGCTGGTGTCCTGCGTTGCCTGGATGAGGTCTTGCGCGGTTTTGTACGGTTTGCCGGTGACGGCGGCGAGATGGCGTGCGCAGGCGGGGATGTAGCCGGCTGGTGCGTTCAGGCCGGTGCCGATGGCGGTCGCGCCCATGTTCATTTCGTAGAGGCGGCGGCGCGGTTCGTCCAGGCGCTCGATTTCGGTCGCAATCATGGTCGCGAAGGCGTTGAATTCTTGCCCGGCGGTCATCGGTACGGCGTCTTGCAGGTGGGTGCGGCCCATTTTCAGTTTGTCGCCGAATTCTTTGCTCTTGCGGGCGAAGCTGTCGTGCAGTTTTTGCAGCGAGCCGATGAGGCGTTCGATGTAGCCGTCAAGGGCGACGTGCAGCGCAGTCGGGTAGGCGTCGTTGGTGGACTGCGATTTGTTGACGTGGTTGTTCGGGTGGCAGTAGTCGTATTCGCCTTTTTTGTGGCCGAGGATTTCCAGGGCACGGTTGGCGATGACTTCGTTGGCGTTCATGTTGGTGGAGGTGCCCGCCCCGCCCTGGATCATGTCCACCAGGAACTGGTCGTGCAGTTTGCCGCTGATGATTTCGTCGCAGGCGGCGCAGATGGCGTCTTTGATTTTGCCGTCCAGCGCGCCGACTTCGTGGTTGGCGAGGGCGGCGGCTTTTTTCACTTGCGCGAAGGCGTTGATGAAGGTGCTGAACTGGTCGAGGTGCACGCCGGTGATGTTGAAGTTTTCCAGGGCGCGCAGGGTCTGGATGCCGTAGTAGGCGTCGGCGGGGACGTCGCGTTCGCCGAGTAAGTCATGTTCACGTCGTGTTGCTGTCATGAGGGGTCTCCTGTTAGGTTTTGTGTATTTTAACACTTTCATCTGTGGATAGTTTGTGATTTTCCGCAGTTTTCTGTGGTTTTTCTCTAATCCGGCGGCAAAGCGGACAGAAAAAAGCCAACGGCGGCGCGTTGGCTGGTCGGTGGTGTGGTTCAGGCGAGGTTTTTGCGGAATTTGCTAATGAGGCGGCGGATGCGGTAGTTCATGGGACGCCGTGGGGTTACCGGTTAATGCCGCGCACCGCATGGGCGCGGGCGTTGATGGTGATGCTGCCGTCGACGGCGGTGGGCAGGCGGCTGCGCAGCGCGTCGCGCACGTCGTGCCTGGCGGCATCGGAAAGTGCGGCGAGGCGCGCGCCGATGCTGGCGCTGTCCTGCAAGGCCTGCCAGTAAGCGGCAAAATCGGGATAGCGCTGGTGGACGGCAAAGGCGGCGGTGGTGACCGCTTGCAGTCCCGCGTTTTGCCACAGCGCCTGCAACTGCGGCAGCGCGGTGCTTTCGTCTGGCGCGGCGCGGTCGGGCAGGACGCCGATCTCGCGCAAAATGGCAAAGGCGGTGTAGTAGGGGAAACCCTGCGGCAAATCCCAAATGTAAGTGGCGACCATGCCGCCAGCGCGGACGACGCGCCGCATTTCCGCAACCGCCCGCGCGGCGTCGTCCAGAAAGACGATGACCAGCGGCATGACGGCGGCATCGAAACAGGCGGCAGGGAAGGGCAGGGCGGTGGCGTCGCCTGTATGCAGTTGCACGTGGGCGGGCAGACGGCTTTGGGCGTAGGCGAGCATATCGGGCGAGCGGTCAAGACCGTGCAGTTCGGTGGGGGCGGCGCGTTCGGCAAGTAGTGCGGTAAAGGCACCGCTACCGCAACCGACGTCCAGCCAGCGCAGTCCGGGCGGCAGCGCCAGCCAGTCGAGAAATTGCGTACCGGCGGCGCGGCTCCAGCCGCTCATGTAGCGCTCGTAGGCGTTGGCGTTTTGGAATTGGCTCATGGTTTTTGCGTCTCTGATGTGTGGATGCCCGCGATTTTCGCATAGAACCCGGATGCACGTCGCGCATGGCATCCCGCCGCGTTTACCGCTAAGCTACGCCCTCTTTTTTGACCGCGATATTTGAATCATGAATGCCCTGACCCATCTGCACATCCACAGCGAATTTTCCTTGAGCGACAGCATCTTGCGCGTTGGCGAAATCGTCGATTTTGCCAAAAGCCAGGGCGCGGAAGCGATTGCGCTGACCGACCGCAACAATCTCTACGGTGCGCTCAAGTTCTATAAGAAGGCGCGGGCGGCGGGCATCAAGCCGATTCTCGGCTGCGACCTCACCGTGCGCGACAGCGACGGCACCGATAACCAACTGATTCTGCTCGCGCAAAATCTCAAGGGCTTCATTCATTTGTGCGAGCTGGTCAGCTTCGCCTATCAGTACGACCAGGACCATCAGGGCGTGGCGGTGCATATCGAGCGCTTCACCCCCGAGCAATGCGAGGGACTACTGGCGCTCTCCGGCGGTATTGACGGCGATTTGGCGCGCTTTCTCCGCCGCCGCGATGCGCAGGGCGCGGAAAAACGCGCCGCCTTCTGGCAGGGCATTTTCCCCGACCGCTACTATCTGCAACTGGCGCGGCACGGCCAGCCGGGCGAGGCGGAGTATTTCGACTGGTGCCGCGACGCCGGACGCAAACTGGGTATCGCCGCCGTTGCCACCAACCTCGCCTGTTTCCCGACGGCGGACGATTACGACGTGCACGAGGTGCGCGTCTGCATCAGCAACGGCTGGCTGCGCGCCGACGACAAGCGCCCGCGCTATTTCACGCAGAAATACCACTTCACCAGCGATGCGGTGATGGCGGAGCGCTTTGCCGACGCGCCGCAGATTCTCGCCAACACGCATGCGGTCGCCGCCCGCTGCAATCTGGAGCTGACGCTGGGCAAAAACTACCTGCCCGATTTCCCGCTGCCAGAGGGCGTAGCGATTGAGGATTTCCTCGTGCAAAGCGCGAAAGACGGGCTGGAGCTGCGCCTCGCGCAACTCTTTCCCGACGAAAGCGAGCGTGCCGCCAAACGCGCGCCCTACGACGAGCGCCTCGCCATCGAGCTGGGCGTTATCAACCAGATGGGATTTCCCGGCTACTTCCTCATCGTCGCCGACTTCATCCAATGGGCGAAGGACCACGACATTCCGGTCGGCCCCGGACGCGGTTCCGGCGCGGGCTCGCTCGTCGCCTACGCGCTGAAAATCACCGACCTTGACCCGCTCGCCTACGACCTCTTCTTCGAACGCTTCCTGAATCCGGAGCGCGTTTCCATGCCCGACTTCGACGTCGATTTCTGCATGGAGCGGCGCGACGAAGTCATCGAATACGTCTCGCACAAATACGGCGCGCAGCGCGTCTCGCAAATCGCCACGCACGGCACGATGGCGGCAAAGGCGGTATTGCGCGACGTCGGCCGCGTCCTCGGCGTGCCCTATCCGGTGGTCGATAAACTGGTCGCCACCGTGCCGCCCGTCCTCGGCATCACCCTGCCGGACGCGCTCGGCCGCAGCGCGAAAAGCCAGGACAAGCCGGAGCTGCGCTCGGAAGCGATGCAGGAGCTCTACGAAAAAGACGAAGAAATGCGCGACATCATCGACATCGGCCTGCAACTGGAAGGGCTGGCGCGCAACGTCGGCAAACACGCGGGCGGCGTGGTCATCGCGCCGACCAAACTCACCGACTTCTCCGCGCTCTACAGCGAAAGCGCGGGCGCGGGCATCGCCACCCAATTCGACAAAGACGACATCGAAGCCGTCGGCCTCGTCAAATTCGACTTCCTCGGCCTGCGCACCCTGACCGTCATCGACTGGGCGCTCGGCCACATCAACACCCGCCGCGCGCGCGAGGGCGCACCACCGCTGGACATCGCCACCCTGCCGCTCGACGACCCGCAAACCTACGCCCTGCTGCAATCGACGCGCACCACCGCCGTCTTCCAGCTCGAATCCAGCGGCATGAAAGAACTCATCCGCAAACTCAAACCCGACACCTTCGAAGACATCATCGCCCTCGTCGCCCTCTTCCGCCCCGGCCCGCTCGGCTCCGGCATGGTGGACGACTTCATCAACCGCAAACACGGCCTCGCCGAAGTCGAATACCCGCACCCCGACCTCGAAAACATCCTGAAAACCACCTACGGCGTGATGGTTTACCAAGAACAAGTCATGCAAGTCGCGCAAAAACTCGCCAACTACAGCCTCGGCGAAGCGGATAACCTGCGCCGCGCGATGGGCAAAAAGAAAGCCGAAGAAATGGCGCGCAACAAAAACATCTTCGTCAGCCGCGCCGTCGAACGCGGCGTGCCGGAAAAACAGGCGACCGACATCTTCGACCTCATGGCCAAATTCGCCGAATACGGCTTCAACAAATCACACAGCGCTGCCTACGCCCTGCTTTCCTACCAGACCGCCTGGCTCAAAGCGCACTACCCCGCCGAACTCATGGCGGCAGTGCTCACCTCCGAAATCGAAAAAATCGACAAAATCGTGCGCTTCACCAACGAAGCGCGCGACATGGGCCTCACCGTCATCCCGCCCTGCATCAACCGCTCCCAATACGCCTTCACCGTTAGCGACAAAGGCGAAATCATCTACGGCCTCGGCGGCGTCAAAGGCGTGGGCGAAGCCGCCATCCACATCCTCCTCGAAGAACGCGAAAAACACGGCGACTACACCTCGCTCGAAGACCTCTGCCGCCGCCTCGACCTCAAAAAACTCAACCGCAAAACCCTGGAAACCCTCATCTGCGCCGGCGCCTTCGACAACATCGAACCCAACCGTGGCGCGCTCTTTGCCGCCGTCGAACAAGCCATCCGCCTCGCCGAACAACACCACCGCAACCGCGACCAGGGCCAGGGCGACATGTTCGGCCTCTTCGGCAGCGACGACACCCCGCCCGGCCTCATCCTCAACCCCGCCGAACGCTGGGAACTGCGCGACACCCTCGCCGCCGAAAAACAAACCCTCGGCCTCTACCTCAGCGCCCATCCCATCGACGAAGCGCGCGACACCCTGCTGCAAATCAGTCGGGGCAAAACCATCGCCGCCCTGCAAGAAAACATGGAAAACTGGCAACGGCCAACCCGACGCGGCGACGCCATCGAAGTCCTGCTCACCGGCGTCGTCATCGAAGCACGACACATGACCAGCAAAAAAAACGGCAGCCCAATGGCGTTCATTACCCTGGACGACCGCAGCGCGCGCCAGGAAATCGGCGTCTTCGGCGAAGCCGCAGAAAAATACCGCGAGCTCTGCCAAAACGACAACATCCTCATCATCCGGGGCAAAGCCGACTACAACCCCTACAAAGAAGAATGGCGCATCAACGCCGACGCCATCTACGACTACTACGAAGCGCGCTACAGCCTGCTGCAAAAACTCGACATCCACCTGAACGCTGCTGACGTCAACCGCGACACCTGGCAACAACTCAAAACCGCGCTCGACCCGCTCGCCGGCAAACAGGGCGTGCGCATCAGCATCACCCTGCACGCGGACGACATCCACGCCAAGGGCAGCCTGCACCTGCCCGCGCACTACCGCATCGGCCACGAACAAATGCAGCACCTGAACACCCTGCTGAACCACCCGCCGATGCAGCGGCATTACTGAAACAAGCGCAGGGCGAACGCAGGGCGGGCTTCAGCCCGCCAAAAACAAACCCCGCAGCGACAAAAACCCGCAACCATCCCGCTTGACGGGGCCAGTATTTACGCCGCTTGGCGCGCACCGAACTCAAATCTTGCACGAAAAAAGCCCTTCTCCCCATGGGGGAAGGGTTGGGATGGGGGTTAGATAAATCCGCGCAGCGACAAAACCCAGTAACGACGCCGCTTGGCGGCCACCCAAACCGCAGGGCGAACCTCAGCCCGCCAAAAGCCCGCGTTTTACCTCATCAACCGGATTAACAAACCACCATGCCTACGTTCCACATTCACGCGCAAAACCCTGCTTTTTATATCGCCCTATTGGCTTTGGGCTTATTGACTGCCATAAAATCAGGTACCGTTTCACCGGAAGCGGGCATTTGGACACTGAGAATGCCCGAAAACTACGATGAAATCCTGCCTTACTGCCCACCCGAATTACAAAGCATCATTGAGTGTTTTGACGAATTAGATGCCTTATATACACTCGACCCTGTCGCATACGCCAAAACCATAGATCAATTTATTCACGATTTACATCACATCTTGGCGGAATATTCCGAACAATACGGTGTGAACTTAACCATTAGCGGGCGACCATAAACAGGCGCCATTTCCATTATCGGGATTTACCATGTTTTCAGATTTAGAACTGACCGGCCGCGCTCGCAGCCATATCATCCAGTACACCTCGCCACGCTTTGCCGCCCACCCGCAGGCTGCTGAAGCCTTTATGGCGATGCGTGCAGCGGCGCAGAAAGACGGCATCGACATGGTGCCATTCAGCACCTTCCGCGATTTCAACACCCAGTTGCGGATTTGGAATTACAAATATATAGGGAAAAAACCGCTATACGATGCAGATGGTCAAGTGCGCGAACGCAATGGAATGACGGAAGAACAAATCATCCGGCATATCCTGGATTGGTCGGCCTTGCCGGGCGGCAGCAGACATCATTGGGGAACAGAAATCGACGTAGTGGATGCCGCCGTTATGCCGACAGGCTATCAACCAAAACTATTACCCATAGAAGTGGAAGAGGGCGGCATCTTTTACGCTTTGCACCAATGGCTGGATGACAACATTCATCGCTTTGGCTTTTTCCGTCCCTAGGGCGGCATGTTTCCCGAACCTTGGCATTTAAGCTATGCATCCTTATCGACACAGGCAATGAAAGAACTTTCGCCGGAATTATTGGCAGACACGTTACGGGAAACCGAAATTCTGGGTAAAGAAACCGTCTTGTCCTTATTGCCGGAAATCTATCAAAACCATATCTTGAATATCGCCACCGTACCGACCTTATAAAATTGACTGTCGTCCTCCTTAAATCGTTTGAGCCCAGTAACCACGCCGCTTGACGGGCCCAGCATTTACGCCGCTTGGCGGCTTTTACAGATAGCACGGCGGCGCCATAGCAGCAGAAAAACGTAGAGACGTTGCCTGCAACGTCTCCAGCCAAAATCCC
>ERZ773077.1696-NODE-1696-length-14791-cov-8.761401_pt1 | contig 14791 bp, 19 predicted proteins | sample MGYA00580612_ERZ773077 | MGnify/ENA primary metagenome ERZ773077 (study PRJEB29015, sample SAMEA2737971) | human oral metagenome | biome: human oral; feature: human-associated habitat; material: dental | place: China | collected 2021 ...
ATTTGTCAAGTATTTATAAAAAATAAAAAACTCCGGAACGGAGTTTTTTATCGTGGCTGCACAGAAGTTGTCGGAGTATATTCCGCAATTTGGCGTAACCACATCACAAATACACGGCGAGAAACCACTTCATCAAGCTTTGTTTCATCAAATGAAAGACCGGCATTTTTTGCAAAAGTGAAAACTTCCGTATCAGTCATTTTTCCTGTTGTTTTTGAGGCAACAAGCATATTAATAGCATCTTTTGTCGTTAGATCACTCTTTGGAGTAAATGCATTATCAGCAGTTGCCTTGATAATATTCGCATTTTTTACAAAATTCACGCTTGACACAAATTCTGGGGCGATTTGGTTTTTGTCAATCGGCTGCCATTCCATCAAAGTCGTGATACGAGCAGGGAAAATGTTCATTTCAAAAGATCGTGCAATAAATGCCGCAGCCTCTTCACGAGTAATATTTTTTTCGGCCTCAAAAGTGTCCACTGTCAAGCGAGTCGTAATCTTCATTTTTTCGGCCCAAGCAAATGTTGTTTCTGCTTCCCAAGGACGAGCACAAGTATTAAGAACAGCATCCCAAGAATATCCAGCAGAGCCAATACATCCATGAGTATCTGTATCGCCACCAAGTATTGGTGCAGATGTTGGTTCAATAGCTGTTTTGATTGCACCAGTAATCGTCGCTGTTTTGTTATTCCAAGTCTGTACACATTCCTGTTTTTTTGCATCCCAAGAATATCCAGCAGAGCCGATACAACCATACTCGTCACGATCATTTCCTACGATAATTTCCTGTGTTGATACAGATTTTTTTGGAGTTGCAGGCACTGGCTCATTGATACCCTGAGCAGTTGCTAAATTTGCTGAAAAACCAAATAAAATAGCAATGGCTACAATAATTTTTTTCATAAAAATGAGTTAAAAATAAACACAAAAAGTATACTCAGAAAATTTTTTTTGCAAGGAAAAATCTTTGACAAAAGGACTTTTTATTTTATGTTGAGGTTTTTTCTCGCAGTCTCATACCCAAGTTCAATAAATTTTTCTACTTCGTCAAAATCTGCCATATCAAGTTCACCATATTCAAAATTGAGAACCTGAATTTTCCCATGCGTTTCAGCGATTGATTGAGCTTCATTTTGCTGCATCATGATAGCAAAAGCACGGCTCAAAATTTGAGAATTCATTCCAAAAAAACCATTTTCCAACTCAAAACCGAGAAATCTTTTCTTACGAACTAACGGTCCATTGTATGTTTTGAGCGCACTAATGCCGATTTTTTGATATGTTGAAAGCTCTTCCAGTGGCAGATTCGAAACAACGCCGCCATCAATAAAAAATTTTCCATCAATTTCGTGTGGTCCAAAAATACCAGGCAGACTGATACTTGCGCGTACTGCATCGACAATTTTTCCATTCATAAAAACTTTTTTTTCTCCGGTTTCTAGGTCAGTGGCAATGATTTTTAATGGAATTTTTAGATCTTGAATTTGCATATTTCCAAAATATTTTTCCAAAAAATTTATGATTTTATCACCTTTGATAAAACCATTTTTAAGATCAAAATCAATCATTTGCAAATAATTGATTTCGCGCGTGATTTTTTGCATTTCATCACTTGTTGTTCCGATCGCCAAAAAGGCGCCAATTATCGCACCCATTGATGTTCCCGCAATTTCCGTGATTTGAATATTTTTTTCTTCCAAAAACTTGATTACGCCGATATGTGCGAGTCATCTCGCGGATCCTCCTCAAAAAGCAATTCCGTAGCTCCTTTCTTTTGTAAAAAATTTTTTCAAAAAATTCATAATATTTATTATTTTTCAGATTATATTCAAAAATGAAAAAACACAAATGCAGAAGGTTATGAAATATTTGATTTTTTTCTTTATTTGTGTTATAATCTGAGTGATATTTTATAATTTTTGTTTTTTATGTTTAATAAGCAATTTATTAACTTTTTACTCAAGTTTTCTGCTATCTGTACTATTGCTTTTACTGTTGTAGCTTTTATTTCAGGTATGCTAATATTTGTTAGTAGTCTAGGATACTTGGAGAGAGCAGTGGTGGGGACTACTTTTTTGGTTACACAATTTGTAATGACTATGGCTACAGCTATTTGATGATTTGTTACCTATGCATTTATAGGTGCTCTTTACAAATATTTGAATGATGAAAAATAAAAATTTGTAAAATTTCTCACTTAAAAAACCACAATATTGTGGTTTTTTATTTTATTCCCAGAACATATCAACAGTTTTTCGATATGCAAGGCGATTTTTGATATCTTCGTAGTACATGTCACCAGGAACGAGCTTTTCGCGAAGGCGAGCGACTACTTCTGCATTCTGATATTGAGCAATAATTTTTTCAAGCTCTTCTTTGATTTCCGCTTCAGTTGCTTCTACTTTGCGGATTTCACGAATTTTTCGAAGAAGAAGTTCAGCCTTAAGACGTCGTTCTGCTTCCGGTTTTACCACTGTTTCTTTGTAGGCTTCTTCATCCATCTTAATGTGTTCAAGATATTGCTTCATATTGAGGCCTTGTTGAGCAAGATTTTCAGAATGTTCTGCAAAAACTTGATTTACCTCATTGGCAACGAGTGCAGGACCAACTTCGATGGTTGCTGCTTCGAGCATTTTTTTCATGAGAGTGTCTTCATCTTTTCGACGATTTTCTGTTTCTTTGCGCGCAGAAATTTCTTTTTTGATAATTTCTTTAAAGCCTTCAAGATCAGTTTTTACACCACGAAGTTTTTCGATAAAATCTTCTGTAAATTCTGGAGCATGAGGTTTTTCTACTTTTTCGACATTCACTACAAAATGAACCTTTCGACCTTTGAATTCTTCGCTGTGATAATCAGCAGGGAAAGTTATGTCAAAAGCTACTTCATCACCAGCTTTTGCACCAATCAATTTTTCTTCAAAACCTGGAATAAAATTTCCAGAGCCGATTACGAGCGGATAACTTGGAACGGCAGTTTCAGGAATTGCGTCACCACCTTTTTTATCATAACCCTGAGCAGTTACTGTCGCACGATCGCCGTTTTCAATGGCTGTGTGGCTTGTATCAGCCCCATCATCCGCATGAACACCCGCTTCATGATAGTGAGTAAATCGACGTTTAATTGCTTCAATTTCTTCATCAATTTCTTTTTTCATGACTTTGAAATTGGTTTTTTTCACTTTGATGGCGTCGAGTTTTTTCTCATCAATCGTAACTTCTGGGAAAATTTCTACTTCAATCACGAATTCAAGAGGATTAGTGCTCTTCAATTCTGTAATATTTCCTGGTGCAACCGGAATAATATTTTCTTTTTTCAAAATTTTTGGGTAGATTTTATCAATGATAATGTCTACTGCGTGCTGATCAATCGCTGACTGACCAAATTGCTTAATAATAACGTTATCTGGCGCTGTTCCGGGCTTGAATCCATTGATTTTTCCATTTTTTCGGAAATCTTCAATAGCTAATTTTTGCGCTTTTTCGAATTCTGCACCAGATTCTTTTACCTCAATAGACAAAAGAAACGGACTTTTTTTCGTAACTGTTGTTTGCATAAAAAATAAAAATTAAAATTGTCTAAAAAATTAAACACGCGTATTATATTGATTTTTTTTGAAAAGACAAATATTTTTTCAAGAAATTATCACTCATATTATTCGGGTGCTAATTTTGAATTTTTAAAAAAATCCCTTTTCGGGATTTTAGTTTACTTTTATATAATAAGATTCATGGAGACTCCAAGGCTTCGGAATAAAAAATCCTCATATGGAAGGTCTTTTGTATCCTCGGAGTGATATGTGAGCTTAATTCCAATGCCAAATCTCCCACTTGTAACCATCATAACATGATTAAATGTGTTATCTTTGTAAAAATCAACTGCAATAATATCTCATGGTGTTAATGTGGATAAATCATTCGTAATGGTATATCTATCAGGGTTTTCGCGAACATGTCTTGCGAAACTATGGGCATTGGACCAAGACATACTAAGGTCATTTTTATTATTAAAAAACCAATATTGCGCCCAATCTCTGCGTCCATGAATATCTCGTAACCCACCAGCACGAAGTGCTTGAGAAACAAAATTCGTGCAATCACCATTTTGTGTATAATACGGATATCTTGGATTGGGATTGAGTGCCCATCTTCTCGCATAATTTACTGCCGCATTCCGATTATAGTAACTTGGAAGCATGGGGGAACGAGAAGAAAAAAGGGATTGAGCGTGCTTCTTTTTAAGGTCCTTTAATTGCTGCATTACTTCCTCCCCAGAAAGCACGGGCACTCCAATTAAGGGCTGTTGATTTTTATGGATGTTATAGTGCTTGAGTACGGTTGTATCCTCTTCTGAAAGTCAGAGACTATCAATAAATTTTTCAGCTTCCAAGAAATCAGGATTTAAGATTTTTTCTCGGAGTGAAGTACTATCAGTATTTCGTGAAAAAGTCTGATTATTTTCAAGATTAGAAAGAATTCCTTCCGATGTTTGTATGAATTTTTCTTCCACTTCTGGCATCATGGCAGAAGTTGTATGCACTCATAGGATGCATACAATGATAAGAGTGAGTATTGCTTTTTTCATATGCGCTATATTAATGATATAAAAGCGTACGTATATTACTCATTATTGCTTTTTTGTCAAGAGAAATTCTTGTAATTAAGATAAAACATATTTTTATACAATTTTTATTCTAGATGATTTTTTAGATGATTTTTGTATGAAATTTGAAAATAATTTTATTTTTTTGGAAAAATTTATATAATTTGCAAAAAATTTTTATGGAAAAATCAGAGCTTTTACGTATTTCAAGCGATTTTTTGGGTCGCTTGCATCTTCTGAAAAAAGAGGATATTTTAATTTTGCGAGAGGTGATTCGCGAGCATAATCGTCTCTATTATCAGGAAGAATCACCTATTGTTTCAGACATGGAATATGATCAATTATTCCATGCTTTGGCGCGACTGGAAGCAGATTTTGATATGATGGATGAGGATTCGCCCACAGCTCGATTGGCTGTTTTGACGAGCGAGCAATTCCAGAAAGTGCGACATATTTACCCGATGATTTCCTTGGATAATACATATTCTGCGGATGAAGTTCGTGATTTTGAGGAACGAATGAGAAATATTTTACGGAAGAATTTACAGAATCTGGGAGATTTTGATTATTATATTCAGCCAAAATATGATGGTTTGGGCTTGGCGCTTGTGTATCAGTATGGTGTGCTCGTTCAAGGAGTGACGCGTTGAAGCGGGGTAGAAGGGGAAGATGTGACGCTTGGCGTTCTGGAAATTGCTAATATTCCCAAAAAAATTGATGCTCTCGGGAGTATTGAAAGAATGGAAATTCGTGGAGAGGTGATGATGAGTCGTAAAACATTTGACCGAGTGAATGCGGAAAGGCTTTCTGAAGGTGAAAAATTATTTGCGAATCCTCGTAATGCTGCATCAGGATCACTTCGCCAAATCAATCCGCTTATTACTCGCACACGAAATCTTGAGTTTTTTGCATATGCCATTCCGCAGATTGAACAAAATATTGATAAAAATTTCAATATTTCTTCGTATCATGAAATGATGGAGTTGCTTGAAAAATGGGGATTTGAAAGGAAAGATTTTTCCTTCAAAATGACTTATGGAATTGAGAATTTAATCCAAGTTATTGAAAGGGAAACAAAATGGTATTTGGGGGAAAAAACTAACAATCAACAAAAAAATTATTTTGATTTTGATATTGATGGAATGGTTATCAAGCTTGATGATATGAAATTGTGGGATATTTTATGAAGAACAGAACATCATCCAAGATACTCTATTGCGTATAAATTTCCAGCCAAACAAGTACGAACTAAAGTTCTTTCTATCGAACATTCTGTGGGGAGAACTGGTACTGTAACGCCTGTGGCGAATCTTGAACCAGTTGATGTGACAGGCGTAATTGTCAAACGCGCAACACTTCATAATTATGATGAACTCGCTAAAAAATGAGTGAGAGAAGGGGATTCTGTATTTATTATGAGAGCATGAGAAGTTATACCTGAGATAGTATCTGTAATTGCTGATGTACGAGATGGAAGTGAAAATATTGTCCTTCCACCAGAAAATTGCCCGATTTGTCACACTACACTGGAACAAGAAGAAGGGAAAGTGGCGATTTTCTGTCCAAATAAGCACTGTCCAGCCAAAATTCAGGGGCAGTTCGAAATGCTGGTTTCCAAGCAGGCCATGAACATTGATGGTTTTTGAGAAAAACAAATTGAATTATTTCTCGAATTGTGATGGATTACTGATTTTGCATCAATTTTTTCATTGTCGAAATATCATGATGAACTACTCAAAATCGAGGGTTATAAAGAAAAATCTGTCAATAATCTTTTTGATGCAATTGAAAAAGCGCGAAATACGACCCTTGATCGAGCTTTTGTAGCGCTTGGAATCCCGAATGTTGGTAAAAAAACCGCGAAACAAATTGTAACGTTATTTGATGATATTTTTGATCAGAATTGACTTTTGCAAAAAATTTTTGAGATTACTGAGGAGAATTTGCTGAATTTGGCGGATATTGGTCCAGAAACGGCTCGTGCGTTTGTGAATTTTATGAGCGATAATCGTCAGATGGTGGAAAAATTTTTCTGAGAATTGAATTTTTCCTTTTCTCAAGAAAAAAATAAAAATTCATCTATCTTGTCAGGAAAATCATTTTGTGTGACGGGAAGTTTTGATACCATTTCTCGCGATGAAATCCATTCAATGGTTGAACAAAATGGCGGCGAAGTGCGAACGAGTGTATCGAAAAATTTGGATTTTCTGATTGCTGGTGAAAAAGCAGGGAGCAAACTTGAAAAAGCCAAAAACCTTGACGTAAAAATTCTGACACTCGATGATTTTTTTGAATTGATACAATAAAAAGCAAGAAATTCTTGCTTTTTATTTTTGGGATTACGCTACCGGAAAATTGTGCTGATGTTGTAAAATGTAGAGTCGATTTTGTGTCGCACGCGTGATTTCTGCATGAGATTGATCGATTGCTTCTTCGCGATAAATTTCTCCAGCAGAAAATTGTTGTGAAATGTGTTCCAGCTGCGTATGCATGTGCTCTGAAATTTTTGCATCAAGAGCATCAGAAGTTTCTGGATTATTCGCCAAAAAATCAAATAAACTTGCAAAATTCTCTGTGACTTTTTTTGCGGTTTCAGGATTATTTCGAATTTCAGAAATAGCATTATTAAGCGTTTTTTGCATTTCTGGCGAGATTGTATTTTTTTCTACATTTTTTTGTGAAAAATTCTCAGAAGGGCCGTTTCTCATATGAAAAATTTATTTCTCTCATATTATCAGGTTATCAAAAAATCGTCAAGAAAAATTCCTTGACGATACCTCGAAAATATTTTTAATGACAACCAGTTTCACAAGTCCCACAAGAGCCGCCGCCACATCCGCCGCCCATTCCGTCATCGTCATCTCCAAGAATGGAGATAAACATTGACTTGATTTCATCGTATTCAGGGACTTCTCCTTGGAAAATCATATCGCGAAAATCAATGCTTTCTTCCTCGATTGCGAGAGCAGGGTTTTGCGTGATGCCAAGTTCCATTTTTAGGGCCTCATCATTGGAGGTTTTGATACTAATCGCGTCGCTGAGTGCAAGATCACTGAGTGCCTTATTTACGAGCGTTTCTAGATTTTCTAGCTCTGTTCCGGAGCCAATAAGTTGAATAATCATAAAATTTTTTAAGAGGGCTTTATTATATAAATTTTTTATTTTTTGTAAAACATTTTTTTCAAATTTCAAAAAATAAAATCCCTTTCGGGATTTTAGTCGATTGTAAGCGAAAATTACGCTACTACAATGAAATCGATGTGAAGAATATTTCCACGAACTGGGTGGCGTTGAGCCTCCTGAACGCGAGTAGTGTATTTTTTCCCATCAACCGTAAGAGTGATGTCTGCATCTTTTCCAGATTCGCGGTACACTTTGATAAATTCTGATACTCCAACGGCGATCATAGTCGAAGGAACATCCTTACCGTAGAGAACTCCTGGAATGAGATCAGCTTCGCGAGTTTCACGAGCATTTTCTGTACGGATCTTTGCTTCGAGAGAAAACATAGTTTCAAAAATAAAATAATAAAAATATGAAAAATTCATATTCGCAGTGCATTATACATAAAATTTTAAAAAAGCAAGATTTTTTAAAATTTTATCGTTTTCGTCCCGCTTTTTTTCTAGCGAATTTTTCTTTAATGCGCCGAGCCTCGCTGGTCCCCAATTTTTCCTCTAATACGAGATCCATTTCACCATCTAAGTCAAATAATGACATATCAAAATCAATTCCGCGCTCCTTTTTAAATTGATAATCTTCATAATTTCCATAAGAAATAGATAATTCTCCATCCTCGATAATCCAAATTTTTGTAGCAAGCTTATTTACAAAATATCGATCATGGGAAATAAAAAGAATCGCTCACTGATATTCTGAGAGTGCTTTTTCAAGTGTTTCGCGGGTATCGGCATCCAAATGATTCGTTGGTTCATCTAGAATAAGTAAATTAGAATTTTCATACTTTTCATACTCTATTCAAAATAGTTTATTATAATCATTTTGTTCAAAGCAAAATTTCTCTTTATTTATAAATGTTTTTTCTATATTATTTTGGTAGTATGAATTTTCATACTTTTCATTTTCTTGAATTTTCTTGAAAAAATCGCGAGCTTCTGATGCTCGTGTTGCCACAGAATTTTGACCAAGAATTGCAAATAATAATCTTGATCTCTCACCACCCGAAAGAGAAGAAACCTTTTTTGAATAATCCAAAAAATCAAATCCATATGATTGTAAAATTCCTCAGATTCGTTCGTTTGGATATCTCAGTCAATGTAATAAAAAATTTTCAGCAATAGTTTTTTCTGTTTGGAGTGTCTCGTGGAGTTGTGAAAAATACAGAATGCGAGCGTTATCATGCACCTGAACAAGTCATTCTAGTGGTGGAATTTGCTTTAAAATCGTTTTGAGAAGTGTGGATTTTCCAACACCATTTTCACCAACAATTCCTATCCGATCGCCGCGATGAAGGCTTGCTTCGCGAATGAAAAAAAGTGGTTCTTGACGCCCAATAAAGGCATTTTCGATTTTAATAGAAGTTTCTGGTCAATATTTATCGTATGGAAATGAAAATTTGATTTCATGTCGAGCTTTTGGTTTTTCAATGAGTTCTACTTTTTCCAGTGCGCGTTCACGAGACTTGGCAAAACTGGCTCGAGAGCCTGCGCGAAAGCGATTGATGAGTTTTTTTTCACTCTCCAAAAAAACTTGCTGTTCATCATATTTTTTTTCCTCAATAGCGCGATATTTGGCTTTTTCTGCGACACTATATGAATATGAGCCTGCATATTCTTTAACACCATCAACTCCGAGCATATCAATCACACTTGTACATGTTTCATCCAGAAATTCTCGGTCGTGTGATACGATGAGATAGCCTCCTTTCCAGGTTTCCATGAGATATTTTTCCAACCATTCTACGCTCGGCAGATCAATAAAATTGGTTGGTTCATCAAGCAGCAAAAAATCCGGTTTGGAAAGTAAAATTTTTGCAAGCGCAATTTTGGTTCGCTCGCCACCAGAAACTTCAGCAAGCGTTTTTTCGAGCAAATGAAAAATTCCAATTCCACGAGAAACGCGTTCAATATCATTATCATATGTGTATCAACCCAAAAGTGTGTATCGTTCGACAAGTTCAGTATATCGCTCAAATTCGCCAGTTTCTTCCATTTTTTTCTCCTCAATAGCGAGTTCTTTTTCAATATTTCGAATTTCCTCAAAAGCATCGCGAAGCTCATCTCGAATTTTTTTTTGATTATCAGCAAAATGAATTTGTTCCAAGTATCCGAGCGTCATATTTCCGATATTTTCAATATTTCCTTCAAAATCTGTGATTTGCCCAGAAATTATTTTCATAAAAGTTGATTTTCCGGCGCCATTTGGCCCAATAAGCGCAATTCGCTCATTTTCATTGATGATTCGATTGATTGTTCCAAGAATTTTTTCGCCGTTTCGTTCAAAAAAATCAATATGTATATTTAAATGTTTCATGCTGATATTATAGGGAAAAATAAAAATTCGCAAGCCAAAATTCGCCTTGACTATTTTTATTTTTATCATAAAATCTTAGAAATAATTTTTAATCATTTTATCATGCTCTATCGCGGAAAATTGCCTGATGTAAATTTTGAAAATATTCGAATATTGGCTTTTGATAAGGATGATACGATTACGCCTCCAAACAAGCCGATGGAATTATCGATGGCGGAAGAAATCAAACGACTCACACTGAATCGTTATATTTTGATTCTGACAGCACGAGATATTGATACATGTCGTGCGCAGATTCTAGAAACTATGGAACAGATGTGTGAACGAAAAAACCGTGTAATTTTTGCTTGTTGTAATGGATCGCAGATTTATGCGTTTGATAATCAGCAACAAGAATATTTGCTTAAATCATCGCTCAAATGACAATTGAAGCCAAAAGAATTTTTTGATGAAATTGGAAAAAAGTTGGCACAGGAGCTGAATGCGCCAGACTTATATTTCGAGCAACGAAGCGAGACGATGGGAACTTTTGTTTGTATTTCCCGTCAATCAAGTGACGAAGAACGCAAGAATTTTGATCCGAATGGCGATCGTCGCCATGCTGCGATTCAAAAATTTCGTCGCCTTTTCCCAAATGAATATGAAGTGATTCCGGGCGGAAAAACTTCAATTGATGTAAGCTTGTACAATAAAGAAGCGGGAATGCGTCATTTGCTCGAATATTTTCAGTGCCCGCTCTATGGTGATGTTGTATTTTTTGGAGATGGATTTGATGGTGGCAACGATACGCCCGTTGAAAATATTCCTAATGTTTTGAGCGTAAAAGTTGAAAATTATCAACAAACTCAAGAACTTCTCAAACAAATTCCTTAAATTTTTCCTATGCAAATCAAAAAACCAAAAATTGTAACCATCGGTGGTGGAAACGGACATTCCAATATTCTGGGAGCAATTCAGGATACCTTTATTCAACATGTGGATTTATCTGCCATTGTTTCCATGAGTGATGATGGACGAACAACGGGCCGATTGATGCGATATTTTCATGATGAACTTGGGATTCATTTTCCGCCTCCTGGTGATGTTCGCCGATGCTTGTATTTCCTTTCTGGATCGGCGTTTCGCCCAGAATTTGAAAAATATTTTGAAACTGTGATTACGGTGGATGTTCCGATTCACTCGCTTTCACTTGGAGAAATTGCCAAAAGCGTTGGCGCATACGATTTTCTTGCGAGCCTAGATTTTCCGTATTTTGACATTCATTTGCCGATTTTTGGTTCACTTGATGGCCACAAATTTGGAAATATTTTTATGGGATTTTTGTTTCATCATTTTGATGACGATTATATTAAAATGATGGATTTTATGCATCAATTTCTCAAGGTGGCTTCTCGCGTAATTCCTGTAACCATTGATTCTGCCTATATTCAAGCCAAACTTGATGATGGGATGATTATTGAACGTCAGGATAATATTTCTAACAATATTGGCTATACTGGGCGAATTGTTGAACTTTCACTGATGCCAGAATCTGAGACGGCTCGCCATAATGCTGAACTTAATGCGGTTATTAGTGCGGCGGATTATATTTTGATTGCGCCTGGCGATATTTATACTTCCACGATTTCCAACTTGATTATCGGTGGCGTGGCGGATTTGATTGCCAAATATTCTCAGGCAAAAATTATTTTTATTGCCAATAATACGAACAAAGGTGGGGAAGCGAGTGGTTATCAGATTCAGGATTTTGTTTCTGAAATCGAAAAATATCTTGGAAAAAATATTGATATTTTGGTGGCGAACAACGAAAAACTCAATTTGTCAATTTCTGATGCCAATCGCTTTAAAAACGATATTTCCGTGAAGGGCGGCGATTATATTTATTTGTCAGATGATGAGCGCCAACAATTGACTGAACGCGGAACGCAGATTATTGAGGCGGATATTCTTGATCGAAAGACGCTTTACAAGCACGACAAGAAAAAAATTGCTACAATTCTCGAAAAAATTATCTTTCATTCCAAATAAAAATCCCGATTTGGGATTTTTTTGAAAATTTTCGGAAATTAAAATTTTCTGATATAATCGTGCATATTAATCAATTTTTGTGACACATTGGGTACGCGAATTTTTGGAAGCCGCCGCACTTATTCTCGAATTTCTCGGAGTTTTTGTGATTTTTGTGGTGTATTTTTATGAATTTTCCGTTCTGTATAGAATTCGATTCAGAAAAAACCTGAAACATCGATGTATACGCACATTCGCGAAGAAATCGCGCGCTCGATTTTGCTTGGGTTGGGGATTCTCATCGCGGTTGATATTATTAAAGCCGTGACAACAGATTTGACACTTACAAGCGTTCTGACGCTTGGGCTGATTATCATTATTCGAATGCTTTTGTCTGTTTCGCTTGAGTGGGAAATCGAGAAAAAATTCCCATGGCAAAAATAAAATTCCCAAACGGGAATTTTTTAGTGCAAAATTTCGGCAACACGCTCAGAAACATTCATCATATCAGTAAAAATGTAGACTTCATCGCCGTGATCGCACAATGAATACATGATATAAATTTTCCCGAGTAAAAAATCTTCAACCATTTGCGGATCATTAATGAATGTCAGAGGTGGTACAGACGCAACAAATCGATATGGTTGATGATATTTTTGGAATCTTTCCCAGCCGGGCGGATTATATTTTAAATGAGGATTTTTCTTTTCAAAATCAGCTTCTGCTAGATCCATTTTTCCAATAATTTTAACCAAATTGATATTTATACGATACAATTCACTCAAATAATCATCATTCAAAAATCGCTGTATTTTTGGATTGTCTTGATATATTTTCTGTAAATATGACCAAATAATCCAAAAAGAAAAAGTTCGCTCTTCTAGGAATTCCATTGGAACGGAATATTTATGAATGAGGTCTGGACTATTTTTCATAACATTAAATTATTATTGTAAAATTTTTTTAACACGCTCGGAAACGCCGACATGATCGGTAATGATTATTATTGAGTCGTTTAAATCTGGATTGAAAAAAATATAGATTTTTCCTTGCAAAAAATCAGATAGCGCATTTTCGTTTGTCAGAAAATCGTTCACAAACATAATTTCAGAAACCTCGTAAGGCTGATCATATTTTCGGAAGGGAATGGTATTTTCGCTCACTGGCGCGCGCTCAGATTCATCGAGCTCATTCTCGATTTGTGAGATATTGATAATCGCACTCGTCAAATCAATATGCTTTTCTAAAATAGCATTGCGAGAATCTTCGGTCAGGTATTCTTGGAGTTCAGGGAATTTTTTAACGCATTTTTCTATGAACATCAGAAAATCCGAAAATTTATACATATATTTCCGGACACTATCCAAAAATTCTTTCGTGGCAGCAACTTCATCGATTGTATCAAGAAAATCAGGATTATGGATCATAGATTTTTTTAAATTATTTTCTGCCTCATCATAGTAACCAACATATTTTAAAGTTCCACCTAACTCATTTAAGACTTTAATATGTTCATCACTTTCAGAGCTATATTGCTTTTCTGTTTCAACTAAAATTTCTCTTAAAATTTCAATCTCTTTTAAAATATTTCCTTCTGTTTGATATTTTTCTCTTTGTTTATTTAAATCATTTAAATTCATTCATTCTCCATTTATTTAATTTTTATTTTATTATATCACAAAAATAAAGGAGCTATTGCATTTATTACAACAACTCCCTATATATTTTAATTTGCTAATACTTCTAAAACTGGAGCTAAAATATTTTCCCAGAATTTAGTATCACCATTAGAAATTGGTTCTGCTCCTCTAATTTCTTCATCTAAGAATTTTCCGTTCTTATCATAGTTTTTACATACCCAACTTCCATCACTTTGTTGATTACAATCTTGTTTAACCTTACCATTATCATAATAAGTAATAATTCTGTCTTTTACTTTAAAATCTTTTATTTCATCTCCAGCAACTACAACATAATATTGAATTTTACCATTAGGATAATAGAATTTTTGTGTTAAATCTTGTAAAGAACCATCTTTATATTGAAGTATAGCCATTAAAGTCCCATCTTTTCTAAATACTTTTGTTTCTCCATCAAGTACAAAAGACATTTTTTCTACTCCATCTACCTTTTCTTTATTTACCATTACAGTAGAAGTCGAACTCATCTTTTCAGTATCTTTATAGTATTTCTTTAAGATTCCATTTCTTAATTTATTGAAATGATATTCCTTTGTTATTTTCCCATTTTTATCATAGTATTTTTCACTTACGAGAGAATTATTTTCAAATACTTGTTCACTTTCTAAGTTTCCATTAGGACGATATAAAACTTGTGGACCTTCTATACTTCCTTTTCTATATGTTGAAACACTTTTTAAATCTCCATTTAGATAATAAGTATATGATACTCCATCACTTACTCCATCTTTATAAAAAGAAATCTCTACTATATCATTATTTTCATTTTTTACAAGGACACCATTAAATTTATTATCTTCAGCTGAAAATATTTTTTTAGATACACTTTTTGTAACATCATAATTAACTATTTTTTCTACTTGAGTATCTTTAATTTCATTATAGTTTTTTAATTTTTCTAAGCTTTTCACTTCTGATAACTTAGCACCAAATAAATTCATAGCAATAACTAGAAAAGCTCCTAACAAATATTTTTTCATCTTACTTCC
>ERZ773077.1700-NODE-1700-length-14774-cov-4.227733_pt1 | contig 14774 bp, 12 predicted proteins | sample MGYA00580612_ERZ773077 | MGnify/ENA primary metagenome ERZ773077 (study PRJEB29015, sample SAMEA2737971) | human oral metagenome | biome: human oral; feature: human-associated habitat; material: dental | place: China | collected 2021 ...
GCGGTCGTCCAGGGACTGACCGCGGAGTCCGCGGCGACCACGTGCAGGCGGCGCCAGCGGCTCGCGTCGGCGTGCGGCTCGTCGCGGGTGTTGACGATGGGGCGCTCGCGGGTGGTGTAGATCGAGACCTCCTGCTCGATGTAGTCGGCGCGCGCGAAGACCTGGAACCCGGGCGTCCGGCTCTGCGCGCCGATGCCGACCCGCCCGGCGCCGCCGATGACCTGCCGGGTGACCAGGAAGGGCAGCGTGACGGCGGTGAGCAGGTCCCAGGGCACATCGCGGCGCACCGCGTAGGACTCATGGGCGCCCCAGGCGGCGCCGTGACCGTCGGTGTTGTTCTTGATGACCTGGATCCGGGAGCCGCGCTCCCGGCTCAGGGCGGTCTCGGCGCGGTGCATGAGCAGATCGCCGGCCTTGTCGTACAGCACCGCCTCGCGGGGGCCCAGGGCCTCGGGGGAGGCGTACTCGGGGTGGGTGTGGTCCACGTAGAGCCGGGCCCCGTTGACGGCATGACTGGCCGAGCCCCGGTAGTAGTGGGCCTCGAAGGGAGCCACACGCTTGACCCAGCGCGTGGGGGAGCCGGTCAGAACCGCTCCCGCCTCCTTGTCGGTGCGGGCCTCCGGGGCCAGGTCGTGGTCGGCGCCGTCGCGTGCGTCCCTGGTGGGCAGCTCCCCGGAGTAGTCGAAGCGGCAGCCCGCGCCGACCAGCAGATCCCGCCCGGTGGCGGCCGGCACGTGATCCGTGGACGGCGCACCGCCGGCGGCCGCATCGCGCGCATAGGCGAACAGCAGGTCGCGGGCCAGCCCGTCGGGCTCGGCAGCCGGGTCGTCGCGGTCGATGAGGGCGTACTCGGTCTCCACGCCCATGACCCTGCGCACGGTGATCATCTGGTCTCCTTCCTGGGTGCCGGGGCGAGCGCGATGACGGGGTCGGTGCGCTGGCCCCGTCCGATGACGCGCGCCCACTCCTCCGGATCCGAGGCGCCGGGCAGCTCGGCGGACTCGGCCACCTCGGCGTGCAGGGCCTGCAGGAGATGGGCGGTGGTCAACCCGCGTCGGCCCGCCAGGGCGTCCTTGACGGCGGCCGCCTTGGCGCGCTCGACGACCGAGGCGATCATGGCCCCGGAGACCAGGTCCACCAGGTGCCAGGTCTCGATCGCCCCCGAGCGCCGGTGGACCTCCAGGACGGCGGTTTCGGGGCTGCGGGAGAACAGGGCCTCCAGCAGCGCCTCGCCCATGACCCGCACGGCCCGGCCCGCGGATCCGGCGGCGGCGAGCTCATCGGGGTGGATCGGCAGGTCCTCGGTGAGATAGCGCCCCAGGATCTGGCGGCTCGCCTCCCGATCGGGGCGGTCGATGCGGATGCGCACGTCGAGGCGGCCGGGCCGCAGGATCGCCGGATCGATCATGTCCTCGCGATTGGAGGCGCCGATGACGATGACGTTGCGCATCTCCTCCACGCCGTCGATCTCGGCGAGCAGCTGGGGGACCACCGTGGTCTCGACATCGCTGGACACTCCGGTGCCGCGGGTGCGGAACAGGGACTCCATCTCGTCGAAGAAGACCACCACCGGGACGCCGCGGGCCGCCTTGTCGCGGGCGCGGGCGAAGATGAGGCGGATGCGCCGCTCGGTCTCCCCGACGTACTTGTCCAGCAGTTGCGGGCCCTTGATGTTGAGGAAGTGGGTGCGCCGGCCGGTGGTGCGCGCCAGGGAGGTGGCCACGGCGCGGGCGATGAGGGTCTTGCCGACACCGGGCGGCCCGTACAGCAGCAGGCCCCGCGGGGGTCGCAGGCGGTGCTCGACGTAGAGCTCGGGGTGGGCCATGGGCAGTTCGATGGCGTCGCGTATGCGCTCGATGGTCGCGTCCAGTCCGCCGATCATCTCCCAGGAGGTGTCGGGGGAGTCGTCCAGAAGGAGGTCCTCGACCTCGCGGCGGGCGATGCGGCGCAGGGCGACGCCGTCCTTGAGGTCGGCCATCAGGGCGTCGCCGGGCCGCAGGCGGACGGCGACCAGGGCGGGGGACAGGCGCAGGACGCGGGTGTCCTCGCTGCGCACGGCGACCAGGACGTGGCGCTCGTCCAGGCGCTGCTCGACGGTGACGAGTTCACCGACGTCGTCCGGCTCGGCCGTGGCCACCGCGTTGAGGCGCTCATCGAGGACGAGGGCGGTACCGGGCTCCAGGCCGCCCAGCGGCAGTGCGGACGAGGCCGTCACCCGCATCCGCCTTCCGGCCACGACGACGTCGATGGTGCGGGCCATGGCGTCGACGACGGTCACATGCGTGGCGAAGGAGAGCGGGGGCGCCGTCAGGCGCTCGATCTCCTCCTGGGCGGCCGCCAGCTCCCGGCGGGCCGATGTCAGGGCGCGGGCCAGGCTGCGGTTCTTGCGCACGAGCACGTCGGCGTCGGGAGTGCTCGGATCGGGCGGGGTGACTCCGGTGGCTTCGACGGCCCCGGCTGGTTCAGCAGCGCCGGCTGCTGCGGGGGCGGTTTCGGTGGAGCGCCCGGCACCGGCATCGGCGCCGGTGCTATGCGGCTGCGCGGGTGCCGCTTCGCCCTCATCCACGTCCTGCTCCTTCGCCTCGGTGGTGGTAGGCGGCCCTCCGAGAACCGGAGTGGCACGCTCGTACCAGAACGAGGTTAACGCGTCGGGCGGCACGGCAACAGGGGGAAACAGGGGGATAGGGCCGGATTCGGGGCGCTGAATGATTGATTCCATTCATTGGGAGGAATCCAGGGGGCGGCCGGCTTCGGCTCAGTCTGCGTTCAGTCGGCGGGGCGCACCCAGTCGCCCGAACGGCCGCCCGATTTCGCAGTCACCTGGGCCTCGCGCAGCGACACGCCCCGATCCACGCCCTTGACCATGTCCACGATCGCCAGGCCCGCAACAGTCGCCGCCGTCAGCGCCTCCATCTCCACGCCCGTGCGGTCGGCCGTGCGCACGGTCGTGGAGATGCGCACGCCCTCCTCTTCGATGACCAGGTCCACCGCACACCCGTGCACGCCGATGACATGCGCCAGGGGCAGCAGCTCCGGAGTCCTCTTGGCCGCCGCAATACCGGCCACGCGCGCCACGGCGAGCACATCCCCCTTGGGGACGCTCCCGTCGCACAGCGCGGCGACGATGCGGGGCGAGCAGGCCACGAATGCGGTCGCACTCGCCGTGCGCACGGTAGGACTCTTGGCGGTCACATCCACCATGCGGGCGGCGCCGGTCTCATCCAGGTGAGTCAGACGGGGCGGATCGGACGGGTCGGGCATGGGCTCCTCCGGGTACTTCTCCAGGTAATTCGGGGTTCCATTGAGGTTCAGTGCAAGTGAGTGCGATTCAGCGCGATAAGGCCGACCTCGTCGCCCACGGCGACCTCGGCCACCTCCTCGCCCACGACGGCCAGCGCCTCGGCTGCGGCCATGGAGGCCACGAGGTGCGAGCCCGAACCCAGGCGGTGGGTCGGTTCCACCCATAGAACTGGGCTCGCGGCGCTCCCGGTGCTTTCAGTGCGCTCAGCGCATTCAGCGCGCTCGGTGCTCTCGGCGGCCGCGCCCGGCGCTGAGTTCTCCATGTCCTCCATGCCCTCCACGTCCTCCACGGACGCCCGGGCCGGAGCCTGGACGAAGCGCACGGGGATGTGCTGGCGCCTTCCCGGGGGTGTGCGCCAGGCCGCCGCGGCCCGTGCTCGCATCGAGAGGGCGTCATGAGGGCGGCGAACTCCGCTTCCGGGCAATGGGCCGGGAACAGAGTCGCGCCCGGCCAGGCGCGCCAGGGCCGGGGCCACCACGGTGATGAAGGACACGAGCACACTCACCGGGTTACCCGGCAGGGTGATGATGGGCACCTGCCGATGCGTCCCGCCGTCCTCGATACGCACCACGCCGTGGCCCTGCGGCTTGCCCGGCTGCATGGCGACCTTGGACAAACGCAGCCGCACCGTGCCGTCTGCAGTGTTCTCGCCGTTCTCGCCGTCCTCATCATCCTCAGCCAGCATGACCAGGGGGTCGAAGGCGCCGGCCGACACCCCGCCGGAGGTGACGATGAGATCGGCCCCGCGCGCCGCCTCGATGAGGGCCATCGCCAGTGACTCGGCGGTGTCACCGCTGCGGGAGACCGAGGCGAGCCGCGCTCCGTGCTCGGCGACCAGCCCCGCCAGCAGCAGGGAGTTGGAGTCGGGGATGGCGCCGGCGGGAAGCTCCTGGCCGGGCTCGACGAGCTCGGCGCCGGTGGACACCACGGCGACCCGCGGTCTGGGGAAGGCGCGCACCGCGGATAGGCCGACCGAGGCGAGGGAGGCGACGGCCGTCGCTGTCATGAAAGTGCCCGCCGTCAGGACCGAATCGCCGATGCCGACGTCCTCGCCCGCCTGGCGCACGTTGAGGCCCGGCCTCGCGGCAACGCGGATCCCGACCTCGGCGGGCGGCGGGTGAGGGCCGGGCGCCTGGTCGGTGTCCTCGACCTTGACAACGGCATCGGCGTTCTCGGGGAGCATGGCGCCGGTCATGATCCGCTGGGCCGTGCCGGGAACCAGGGGGGCGGGCGCAGTGCCGGCGGGCACATCCCCGGCCACCGGCAGGATGACCGGTGCCTGGGGGACGGCCGACTCCGTGTCCCGGGCGCGCACCGCATAGCCGTCCATGGCCGAGTTCGTCCAGGGGGGCACGGGCAAGGCGGCGGTGACGTCCTGGGCGAGTACCAGACCGTGTGCCGCGAACAGGGGAGTATCGACGGCGGGCAGAGGCGTCAGTGCGGCGAGGACCTCGGCGACGTAGGCCTCCACGCTGAGCGTGTCGGGCATGGCGGGCTTCTCAGCCGTCTCGGGCATGGCTCTCCTTCTTGGGGCCGGCTTGGCGCGCAGGCGGTCCGGGCCGTGCGGGCTGCGGCGGCGATGACTTCTCGGTGCCCATCATGGCCCATCATGGCCGTCCGGATGCACTAATGCGGGGCGGCCCGGTGGCGGGAGGTGAATAAGGTGAATTAGGAGGCGAATGAGCCCTTATGCCTTAAATCCCCATCATCCCTCATCATTCCTCGTCATCGTTTAGCGGCGCTCCGACCAGCTGGTGTCGCCCCGGGGAGGCGCTCGCGGATGCCAGGCCATCGGGGCTGCACACTCGTCCACCACCTGAATCGAGAAGAACCGCGGAATCATGCGAAATTCAGATCTCGGTCGGCATCATCACCCCGCTCCCATGTGCGCACACCCCCCTCAGTGCACATGGGAACCCGACAACGAATCCTGGCCGCTCGCAATATACCCCGGAAATCCGCCCAAGAACCTATTTTGCCTGTAGCAACTCCCTTCCTCCCATGTGCAACCTCGCCCCACAGCGCCCAACTCCGTCCCGTGACCTTTGGAATCACTCATCTGGTGGTGGCGCGCGGCGAGCCGGGATACTGGAATCACGACCGGGGCTGAGCCGAATGCTGAGTAATCCTGAATACGGTCGACGCGCGTATCGGCGTGTAGCCTCCCCTGCAGCAGCCCGCATCGTGAGCGCGGACCGCCTGGGAGGAGCGGGCATGACCCACACCACTGAATCGAGAGGGCAAGCGGCTGCGCGCGTCGCGCGGGCCGGGGTGATCCGCGAGCCGGTCTCGGTCCCCGAGTTGGCCGCTGCCGTTCAGGACCGGGCGGCAGGCGCCGTCGTCACCTTCGAGGGCGTGGTGCGCGACCACGACCGCGGACGGGAGGTCACCGCCATCGCCTACTCGGCCCACCCGAGCGCGGATGAGGTGATCGTCCGGATCGCCCGCGAGGCCGCCGAGCAGTCGGGATTGCGGGCAGTCGCCGTCGTCCACCGCATCGGGGAGCTGGGAGTCGGGGACACGGCGCTCGGCGTCGCCGTGAGCGCGGACCATCGCGCACCGGCTTTCGAGGCCGTCCGCGACATCGTCGAGGAGATCAAGAAGCGCCTGCCGGTGTGGAAGCATCAGCTCTTCGCCGACGGCACGCGCGAGTGGTCCGGCTGCGCGTGACGGCGGCTCCGGTAGGAGGCCGGGAGCCTCACCCGCCGGCGAAGGGCGGCAGGATGTCGATGCGGTCGCCGTCCTTCAGGGGTGTCAGCGAATCTGTCGGCGTTGAGAGGGCATTGACCAGGCAGCTGGAGATGCCGATGATCCGAGACATCTCGAGACCGCGTCCGGCCAGCTGCTCGCGCAGGGCGGCCAGTGTCGTGCCGGCGGGCAGTTCGAGGCGCTCCTCGGGGCGCCCCGCGGCCTCGGCGGCCGCGGCGAAGTAGCGCAGCTCGACGGCGATCGCGTGATCGGTGGGCGAAGCGGTCACGTCGGCTCCTCTCGGGCTTGGGCTTTGAACGCGTTCCCGGCTCGCGCGGGCGGGGGCCGGTGCCGTAGGGATCGCGTGGATGGTACCCCGCCGTCGGCTCCCGGTGGCGAGATGCGCCGGGGTGCGGGTTGGTCGCATGCGATGTGCGAGAGTCGACCCATGGATGTGGATGCCGCATGGGACATCGTGGAACAAGTACTGTCCGACCGCGTGCCGACTGTCGCGGCCACGCTGCGGGGGCCGGCGGCCTCGGAGGATATCGAGCGCCTGAGTGCGAGGGTCGGCCGTGACTTGCCGGCCGACTTCGTGGCGAGTCTGCGCCGCCATGACGGCCAGGACAATCCGACTCGGCTCCTCGACCTTTTCGACCACTTCACCCTGTTGGGCGTCGAGGACATGATCGAGGCCTCCGACATACGTGCAGATGCCTTCGCGGGGGAGGAGGAGACGCCCATCGACTGGATGGTCCCCGACAAGGTCCGCACCGTCATGAACCGTCGGGGCTGGCTGCAGTTCACCGACGCCGAAGGCCGTGGCTACGCCCTCGACCTCGACCCGCTCCCGGCGGGCCGGGCGGGGCAGGTCATCTACCTGCCGATCGACGGCCTTACGCCCGAGCCCGACTACCCCTCCTTCACGGCCTGGTTCTCCGAGGTCGCGGAGAAGTTCGCCGCCGGCGCCTTCAGCGTCGAGGACGGCGATGCGATCTGGCTCGATTACGACGAGTGACGTCTGGACCGATCTCGGTGCGGAATGCGACCGATCTCGATGCGGAACCGGACCGATCTCGCGGCGGAAGCGGACCGATCTCGGTGCTCAGCCTCAGCCTCAGCCGCCGATGGCGGACATGGTGCGGGCCGGCCGTGCGAAACCGGTGCGGCCCCGTTCCGGGGCGTCCGCGCCATGGGCGAGCGGCTTGTACCAGGTCGCCCCGGCCCAGATCCGGATGAGCTCGTCGTCGCTCGCGCCGGCGCGCATGGGGCCGCGCAGATCCGTCTCCTTATTGGAGAACAGGCAGGTCATGAGTCGTCCATCCGCCGTCAGGCGGGTCCGATCGCAGTCGGAGCAGAAGGGCGCGGTCACCGAGGCGATGATCCCTACCGTCCCGGCTGGGTAAGGCCCCTGCCGATTCGCACCGGCGGCGACCTCCCACACGGCCGCCGGACGGTGGTCCGGTCTTCCCCGCGCGTGCAGCTCGAAGCCCGCCGCTGCCAGGACCTCGAGCACCTGCTGGGCGCCGACCACGTCCTCGGCGCGCCACGACTCGCGCGGTCCCAATGGCATGTGCTCGATGAAGCGCAGACTCCAGCCGCGCCGCAGGCACTCGCCCAGCAGTCGGGGGGCGCGCTCAGCGAGACCGTCGGGCATGGCCACGGCGTTGATCTTGATCGGCGACAGCCCCGCCGCCTGTGCCCCGGCCACGCCCCGCAGAACCCCGTCGAGACGATCGCGACGGGTCACGCGCGCATATTCGGCCGGATCCAGGGTGTCGATCGAGACGTTCACCCTGTCCAGGCCTGCTTCTCGCAGGCCGACGGCGCGCCTGTCCAGGCCCAGCCCATTGGTCGTCAGGCCGATGTCGGGCTTGACTCCGCGCCGCGTGTGCAGACCGGCCACTGCGGCGACGATCTCTTCCAGGTCCCGTCGCAGCAGCGGCTCCCCGCCGGTCAGGCGAATCCGCTCCACTCCGAGGCGCTCCACCGCCAGTCGCGCCAGCCGCCCGATCTCAGTGGTGGTGAGCAGACTGGGCGTCGGCAGCCACTCGAGCCCGGCGGCGGGCATGCAGTAGGTGCAGCGCAGATTGCAGCGGTCCGTGATGGACAGGCGCAGGTCGCGCACGGTGCGCCCGTGGCGGTCGGTCAGCCGGTCGGGGACCGTGCCTCCCGCTGTTATCGGAGCCGTTATCGGCGCTGCCGGTCCTGCCTGTCCTGCCTGCGCTGTCAGGGCCGGCAGGGCTGCCGGCGCCTCTGGAGCGAGAGGGGCCCGACCTCTCTCAAGCCCGGTGCTCCCGGCGTCATGATGCGGCCCGGCCGGCGGCGCCGGAAGCGCAGACGGCACCGGGCGCACCGCCGGAGTCGGCAGTGCCACGGGCGTGCGCACCGTCATCTCGGCGACGCGGCCGTCAAAGGGCGAAGGAGCCATGACGAGGAGGATACGGGTCCGTGCGGGCCGGCCTTCTCCCGCAACCGGAAGGTCCGGCTGGCCGGCGTAGGATCACTCAGGCGACGCGCAGGATCTCGACGCGCGCGTAGCCGTCCTCGGCCTCCAGCAGGGTGTGCTGGAAGGTGAAGGGCAGCTGGTCGATCTGGTTGAGCAGCGGCGTGGGCACGTGCGGGGCGACCAGGTCGAAGCCCTCGCCCACGTTCAGCGAGGAGGCCGCGCCGATCACGGCGGCGTGACGCAGGCGGTGCGGGATCGCGCGGGCGTCGAGGGTCAGACGGTCGGAGTCGTGCTCCTGGCAGCCGCAGGCGTGGCTGTGCTTCTTCTCCTCGATCGGGATGAGGTTGGGGTTATCGCTCATGGCGCTCTCCTTGTCGTGAGTGTGACCGCTGTCGGTTGCGCATCGGATGCGCAACCGCCCGATCTGTGACGCTGAGCCGGAGCGCGTCGTGAGATCATTGCCCGGCCTGCGGCTACTTTATTACGGTGAACGATGTGGAAAAAAGTGAGGTGAGTGTGTCGAAGGACCCACGTTCGGCCGCCTCCGATCAGATCTCGGGTGCATCCCAGCCGGCTGTATCTTCTGCATCGGCTGCATCGGTCGATCCGGCTCGCTCCGTCGCCCCTCGCCTGGCGCCCAGACTCGTCGCCCTCGCCCTGGGAGGCGCGTGCCTCCTGTCCGGCCTCGACGCGGCCCTGCTGAGACTGGGGGCGTGGGCGCCGGTGGACGCGGCGGCACTGGCGGCCTTCCACGGTCCTCTCATGCTCGTCGGCTTCCTGGGCACGGTCATCGGTCTGGAGCGAGCGGTGGCGGCGCGCACGAACTGGGCCTTCCTGTCGCCCGCGGGCAGTGCCCTGGGGTGCCTGTCCCTGGTGGCCGGGGTCCCCGAGCCGGTCGGTCAGGTCCTGGCACTCCTCGGCTCTGCGGCTCTGTGCGCGGTCTACGTGCACGTTCACCGGCGCGTCGCCTCCATCGCCGTGGATGTCGAGGCCATGGGCGCCATCGCCCTGACACTGGGGAACCTGCTGTGGCTGCGAGGCATGGCGATCGAGACCTGCGTCCCCCTGTGGCTGCTCTTCCCGGTGCTGACCGTCGTCGGCGAAAGGCTCGAGCTGGCCCGGATCGCCTTCGTCGGTGGTGCCGTTGAGGAGGTCGTGCGCGCCCTGTCCGCCGCCTCCCTGATGGGCGCCTGCATGCTGGCCGTCACCGGCACCGCCCGTCTCGTGATCGGCCCGGCCCTGCTCGCCCTGGCGGTGGTCATGGCCCGCTACGACGTCGCTCGCCGCACGATCCGCGCCACCGGGGCCGTGCGGTTCGCCGCCGCGGCCATGCTCGCCGGCTACTTCTGGCTCGCCGTCGCCGGATTGGCCTGGAGCCTGGGTCCTCTGGACGCCGCCTATGACAATTACGACATCATCATCCACTCCATCGCCCTGGGCTACGCCTTCTCCATGATCCTGGCTCACGCACCGACGATCATCCCCGCCATCGTCCACCGCCGTCTGCCCTACCACCGGGCCATGTGGCTGCCCTACGCCCTGCTGCACGTCGGGCTGATGGTGCGGGTCGTCGCCCGACTCCGCGCCGGGGTCGCTGAGCTTGCCGAGGGCACAGTATGGCGAGCCGGCGGCGTCCTCGGCGTCGTCGCTGTGCTCGTCTTCCTGCTGCTGACAGTCACCCGCGTCGCCACTGCAGGGCGGATCGGCGCCGGCCGGCCAGCTGGGGCGACTGGGCCCGCCGACCCCGGAGGACCCACTGAGCCCGGAGAGCCCGCTGAGCCCGCCGGGTCGGTCGGGGCCGGGGCGGACCCGACCGCCGGCACTGCACGGGGGAATGAATGATGCCCGTGTCCATCGGACGTCCCGACGAAACCGGCCGTCGGGAGGAGCGAGCCCGCAGGAGGCCCGCATCCGCTACCGCGGCCGGTCTGCAGCGGCGACCCGACCGCAAGCCGTCCCGCCGCAACACCCAGGTGCGGCGCAACGCCCTCGTGCTCGCCTGGATCGTGGTGGCCGCCGTGCTGGCCGTGCTCATCATCGCCGGACCACTGGCCTCCTGGGGCACGTGGCTGCCCCTGCACGCCCTCCTGCTGGGCGGCATCGGCTCGGCGATCACCGTGTGGTCCGCCCACTTCGCCGACACCCTGCTGCACCGTCCGGCGCTGGGCGGAGCCGCTCTGCTCGACGCCCGCCTGTACGCCCACGGGGCGGGCACGGCGCTCGTCCTGGTGGGGATCACCGCGAGCTGGCCGGTTGTCGCCATCGCCGGGGTCACGATCATCGTCCTGGCCGCCCTGACGGGCGTGGTCGCCATCTCGGTGCAGTACCGGCGCGCCGTGGCGCCGCGCCTGGCGGCCCTGGCGATCCACTACGCCGTCGCCCTGATGCTCCTCGCGCTCGGCGCAGTCTTCGGCTACCTCACCAACTGGGCCGAGGCCCGCGGATCGACGCACCTGTCCGACGTCTTCTACGTGGCCCACACGACCACCATGGTCCTGGGCTTCGTCGGCACCACCGTGCTCGGCACGCTCACCGTGTTGTGGCCCACCATGCTGCGCACCAAGATGGAGCCGGAGGCGCCGCGCTGGACCACCCGCGGCCTGCCCCTCCTGGTGTGCGGCACTGCGCTCGTGGCGGCCAGTGGGCTGTTTTCGCCGCTGGCCGTAGTTGGCATGATCGTTTATCTCGCCGGGGCCTGCGGCGTCATCGTGCCCGGGTTCAAGACCGCTCGGCGAGTGCCGCCCACATCCTTCGCCACCGCCTCGGCCGCCGCCGCGGTCATCTGGTTCCTCATCGGCGTGGTGCGGATAGGCACGGGCATCGGCGTCTCGGCGCTCGGCGACGCCGGGGCCGTGGGGCAGGCGGCCGCCGCTCGAGAGGTCATCCACGGCGTGCGCGTGCTCCTGGCTGCGGGCTTCGCCCTGCAGGTGCTCGCCGGTGCCTTGAGCTACCTCAGTCCCGTCATGCTCGGCGGCGGGCCCGCGGCCACGCGCGCCACCAACGCCATCATGGACCGCGCGGCCGCCTACCGGGTGGTCGCCGCCAACGCCTGCCTGGCCCTGGCGCTGCTCACCGTCCTTCCCTGGGAGGTGCGCATGAGCGGGGCCGTCACGGCGGGCGCCATCGCCGCCTACGTCCCGATCGGAATGGGGCTGAGCGTGCGGGAAGTCGTGGTCCGTGCCCGCGAGAAGAAACGCGGGGCCGCCGTTACGATCCCTGGTGGTTCACCCGCTGCGGCGCGAGGTGCGTCGTCGTCCAGAATGCCGGTCTCGTCCGTCAGGCAGCCGCACCCGCGAGCCGAGAACGGCCGGAGGCCGGCAGCATCCCAGCCCCCTCAGCCCCAGGAGAGCGCCGATGAGTGAGAAGAACGCCCCCGAGGATTCTGGGAATTCCGGGGAATCTAAGGCCCGCGGTCGGGCTCGGGCCGGCGACGCCGGTGACGGCCGGAACGGTGCGACTGGCCGCGCCGGCGCTGCCGAAGGAGTCGGGAGTGCCGGTCAGGCCGGTAACCCCGATGGCCCTGGCCGTGCAGATCGAGCGGGCCGGGCGGATCGAGCAGATCGTTCCGACGGGGCGCGCATCCATCGCGGGGCCGTGACGGCGGGCACGGCTCCCGCCGTCGGCCGCGGGCGCGCCGTCGCCTCCCCTCAGGATGCCGATGCCGCCCGCCGGCAGGCGCGCGCAGTCGACCGCCGAGGAGCTCTCTTCGGGCTGCTCACCGCCGGGGCGGCCGTCGTCGTGGGCGCCGCGGTCGGCGGTCGCGGAGAGGGAGGCGCGGGGACGCGGTCGGTGACCGCCACGGGCAACACCGTCGAGGCCGCCATCAGCGTGGACGGCATGCGCTTCGTGCCCGACACTGTGGACGTCGCTGTCGGGGACCGGCTCGTCATCACCCTGGACAACACCTCCGACCAGGTCCACGATCTGGTCGTCGAGCTCTCCGCCGGGGGCACCGCCACCACCGGGCGCATCGCAGCGGGGGCCAGCGGAACCCTCGATGCGGGTGTCGTTGCCGGGCCGCTGGAGGGCTGGTGCTCGATCGCCGGGCACCGCGCTCAGGGCATGGTCTTCCACGTCACTACCGGTGGGCGCAGTGCCCAGGCGAGCGACCATGCGGGCCACGGCGATGGCGGCGCCCGCTCCGGGGACTCCTCCGGCGATGCGGTGCCGGACTACTCGGCGACTCTGCCCGACGATGTCTCCGCCTTCGACGCCGTCCCGCCCTCGGCGGACACCTCCACGGTTCATGAGCACACTTTCACCGCCACCGAGCTCGTTGCCTATGTCGGCGGTGGAGTCACCCAGAAGCGCCTGACCTTCAACGGCCAGGTCCCCGGACCGGTGCTGCGCGGCCAGGTGGGCGACACCTTCAGAATCACCCTGGTCAACGACGGCACCATGAGCCACTCGCTCGACTTCCATGCTGGCGTCGTCTCCCCGGACGAGGTCATGCGCTCGATCAATCCCGGGGAGCGGCTCGTCTACGAGTTCGTCGCCGAGCGCGCGGGCATCTGGCTCTACCACTGCTCGACCTCCCCCATGAGCGTGCACCTGTCCAGCGGCATGCACGGCGCCGTCATCATCGATCCACCCGGTCTGAGCGGAGTCGACCGCGAGTACCTCATGGTCCAGTCCGAGATCTATCTGGGGCCCGAGGGCGAAGAGGCCGATGCCGCCAAGGTGGCAGCCAAGACTCCCGACCTGTTCGCCTTCAACGGCATCGCCTTCCAATACCGCGACCGGCCGCTGCCCGCCAAGCCCGGTGAGCGCGTCCGCTTCTGGGTGCTCAACGCCGGTCCGTCGGAGCCCATGAGCTTCCATTGCGTGGGTCTCCAGTTCGACCAGGTGTTCTTCGAGGGCGCCTGGACCCTCGGGGGGCCGGACCGGATCGGTGCCGCGTGGTCGGGCGGAGGGCAGGCGCTGGGCCTGCAGCCCGCTCAGGGCGGCTTCGTCGAGTGCGCGCCGGCCGAGTCCGGCACGTACACATTCGTCTCCCACGCCTTCGCCGACATGGAGAAGGGGGCCATGGGGAAGCTGGTTGTCTCCTAGGGCATCAGTAGTGCACTAGCAGAGCACTAGTAGGACACGAGGACAGGGGCGCGCCCGGCGGGGCCGTCGGCGCGGCTCAGTTCTCGACGCTGACGTGGCAGCCGTTGTCGAGCAGCGGCGCCAATGCGAGGCGGGTGCGCCCACCGGCCTGATCGGCGGGGGAGTCGGGGGAGTGCTGTGGCCCTCCGCGTTCGTAGACCTCATTGAGGTAGCCCTCATGCATGATGCACACCAGCGGATGGGGTGCCCGGGCGCGGGTCATCAGCGGGCATGCCTTGAGGATGATGGTCTCGCCATGGGCTTCGGGGGCGAAACCCATGATGGACAGGTTCGGCAGCAGATTCGCGGCGCGCTCCGCGGGGCTCGCCGTCTCATCCTCCTGGGGATCCTCGCTCTCCTGCATCGACGGCGTCATCTGCGCCCATCGCCGTCCGATCGCCAGGGCGAGCTCGCGGGCCTGCGGACCGGTGCCCAGCGTCTCCGAGATCGCGTCCAGCAGGGTCAGATAGGAGTCCAGGACCTCGGTCGGACTCGGAGCGGTCGAGGTGTAGCGCAGCGCGGGGCGGCCGCGTCGGCCCGTCGGCTTGGTGGAGACCTCGACGAAACCCGCGTCGAGGAGCGCGTCGAGGTGCTCGCGCACGGTGTTGTGGTGAAGATCCAGGGCGGAAGCCACATCGGCCGCGGTCATCGGCCGACCGGCGGTCTCGATGAGTTCGAGAACCCGACGACGGGCGACTGTCAGCTCAGTGCGCGCCGACAGGTCCGCCCAGGAGGAGCGCGGCAGGCGTGCAGAGGCATCGGACACACGGCGAGCCTAGTGGGAGCGGGAGCGCTCGTACAAAGCACCCCTCCCGGCGACCCGTGGGCGTCCCGGCTGCGAATGGGGTCCCGACCTGAGGACGCGGAACCCTCCCGGCGACCCGTGGGCGTCTTAGTCCCAGGCGATCGACCAGTACTGGGTCTCCTGGAACTCGCGGATGCCTTCGCGGGCCCCCTCCCGGCCGATACCGGACTCCTTCAGCCCGCCGAAGGGTGCGGCCGGGTCCGAGACCAGGCCCCGGTTGATGCCGATCATGCCGAACTCGAGCCTCTCTGCCAGCCGCATCGCCCACCTCAGGTCCTCGGAGAAGACGTAGGCGGCCAGTCCCGCGTCGGTTCCGTTGGCCCAGCCGAGCATCTGCTCCTCGTCCTCCCAGGCGACGACCGGGGCGACCGGGCCGAAGATCTCCGTGCGCACGATCTCGGCGTCGGGGGCCACGCCGGCCAGAACCGTCGCCGGGAGGAACG
>ERZ773077.1701-NODE-1701-length-14772-cov-9.839166_pt1 | contig 14772 bp, 14 predicted proteins | sample MGYA00580612_ERZ773077 | MGnify/ENA primary metagenome ERZ773077 (study PRJEB29015, sample SAMEA2737971) | human oral metagenome | biome: human oral; feature: human-associated habitat; material: dental | place: China | collected 2021 ...
TGCCCGACTCGGTGGACAACGCCCAGATCATCCGGGCCTTCCCGAACGCCGCCCCGGACGACCCGCGCGCCAAGGTGCTGCTGCTGAGCCACTCGCCGAACCCGAAGCCGTGGTCGCGTGACCGCGGCACCATCTCGATGTCCTGCGACGACGGCGCCTCCTGGGCGACCGGGAAGGTCTTCAACGAGAACTTCGTCGGCTACACGACGATCGCGGTGCAGTCCGACGGCAGCATCGGGCTGCTCAGTGAGGACGGGAACTACGGCGGCATCTGGTACCGCAACTTCACGATGAACTGGCTCGGCGAGCAGTGCGGCCAGAAGCCGGCGGAGCCGAGCCCGGCGCCGTCGCCGACGGCAGCACCCTCGGCGGCACCGACGGAGAAGCCGGCCCCGTCGGCCGCGCCGAGCGCTGAGCCCACGCAGGCCCCGGCACCATCCTCCGCGCCTGAGCCGAGTGCTGCGCCCGAGCCGAGCAGCGCCCCGGCTCCGGAGCCCACGACCGCTCCGAGCACGGAGCCCACGCCGGCCCCGGCGCCGAGTTCCGCACCTGAGCCGAGCGCTGGGCCGACCGCTGCGCCCGCACCGGAGACGTCCTCTGCTCCGGCCGCCGAACCGACGCAGGCCCCGACGGTGGCACCGTCGGCTGAGCCCACGCAGGCGCCGGGCGCGCAGCCGAGCGCCGCGCCGTCGGAGAAGCCGGGAGCGCAGCCGAGCTCGGCCCCCAAGCCGGGTGCGACGAGTCAAGCGCCGTCGGTGGCGAACCCGAAGGCGACCGCGGCGCCGTCGGGGAAGCCGTCATCGAGCGCGAGCCCGGCACCGAGCCGGAGCGCGGCGGCGCCGTCGAAGCCGGGCATGGAGCCCGATGAGATTGATCGGCCGTCTGACGGAGCCATGGCCCAGCCGACTGGTGGCGCCAGCGCGCCGAGCGCCGCGCCGACGCAGGCGGCGAAGGCCGGCAGCAGGCTGTCTCGTACGGGGACCAACGCGCTGCTGGTCCTGGGCCTTGCTGGTGTCGCGGTTGTCGGCGGGTACCTGCTGCTGCGGGCTCGTCGCTCGAAGAACTGAACGCGCGATGAGCCGGTTCTCCGGCTCTGAGCACTGACTGAGGGGTGGGACGCCGGCGCGTCCCACCCCTCAGTGCTGTCCCGTACGGCGGAGCTGACCGCCTCAGCAGCGCGGCCCGACCTTCCTCAGGCGCAGAACGCCCGGCGATGTCCACATCGGACACAAAGGCCTAGAACGGGACAGAACCTGCGAGAGGAAACCGCATGATTCCAACGTTCTGTTTCCCGGGTTGGCAACGCCGGGCCTCCTTTGTATCCGATTTGGACACCGAACCACCCGCGCAACACCAAGAGGATCAACCTGTGAGCCCACGGATGAGCCGTCGGCCGTCACTACAGACGATCCGATGGCGTCAAGGCCCGCCAGACGCACTCACACGCCCGGATCAACATCGCCTTCCCGCTCCCCCTGTTAACTACTAGCGTTATTAACGGTCTCCGTTATACCCTGTCGTTGTGATCAGGTCCTTCGCGGACAAGGCGACCCAACGAGTGTGGCGCGAGGAGTACGTTCGTGCCCTCGACAGGTCGCTCCAGCGCGCCGTGCTACGCAAGCTGGAGCTTCTGCACGCAGCAGCCGATGTCGAAGACCTGCGCATCCCACCGGGCAACCGGCTCGAGCGACTGACTGGCGATCGACGCGGCCAGTACAGCATTCGGGTCAACGCCCAGTGGCGACTCTGCTTCACCTGGCATGAAGGAGGTGCGGATGATGTCGAGCTCGTCGACTACCACTGATGCTGACCGGATCGACCCGATTCACCCGGGCGAGGTCCTCATGGAGGACTTCATCGAGGGTTTCGGGATCACCCAGAACAAGCTCGCCACGGCCATCGGCGTGCCTCCGCGTCGCATCAACGAGATCGTGCACGGCAAGCGCGGCATCACCGCGGACACCGCTGTACGACTGGCCAAGTACTTCGGCACATCTGCCGAGCTCTGGATGAACCTGCAGAGCCACTACGAGCTCAGGCTCGAGCGCCGGGCCTTGCGCGAGCAGCTCGACAACATCGTGCCGCTGCAGTCGGTGGCGTAGACGCCGCAGGCGGCATGTGCGACCGACGCTCATACTCAGCGAACGGGTACCGGCTGACGCGGGCTCGCCGCTCGAAGAACTGAACACACGATGAGCCGGTCATCCGGCTCTGAGCACTGACTGAGGGGTGGGACGCCGTCGCGTCCCACCCCTCAGTGCGCGCCTTCACGCCGAGAGTCTGTCCTCAGATTCATCACAACCCGTATCCCGTTCACGAGACGGGCTATTAATCGCCTTATAGGATAACAACAATCGCAGGTCAACTTCTGCGTGATGACACGACCACGCCAGGCGAGCGCTCACACGGCACATACTCGCTGGCAGCAAAGGAGGTGACGCCGAGAATAAACCAGACAGTCACCGGGAATACCATTCGTGTAACTTGTAGAAGGAGAACAATGAGCCCTTTGACACGACGTTCACTGATCACCACCCTCGGACTGGGCGCCGGAGCCACAGCCGCAGGCCTACTCGCGCCCACCACAGCGTTTGCAAGCACTCCATCGCGTTCCTTCAGCACCCTTGTCTTCGATGAGCAGTTCACGGAAGGCTCAGACTTCAGCGCCGCACGGTGGCGGGAGAAGGAGCCTAAGGGCGACACCTACGTGGACTACGACTGGGGCGTCATCACGCATGACACCCACAGCGTGAGCGGTGGAGCGGGCCACCTGTTCTGGCGCAAGCGCTCAACTCCCAAGACCGGCTGGCAGAACAAATACGACGAGGGCAGAACCGTTCGCCACGTCAACGAGGCATCGCTGACCTCCGAAGGGCTCTTCTCCTTCGTGTATGGCTCCGTCGAGGTACGGGCGCGCTTCCCTCAGAGCCACCTCGGCCTGTGGGCCGGAATCTGGCTGAGGCCGGACGGGGCCGCGAACGGCGGAGAGATCGACATCGTCGAGACCTACGGGGGCGGCCGAGCCAAAGGAGTCGCCGAGTCGACGGTCCACTTCGACCAGTCCGGGAAGAACAAGAGCGGCAAGGGCATCAGCAACAAGCCGAACTTGAGCGCCTGGCACACCTACCGGATGGAGAAGACTCCGGAACGCATCACGTTCTTCTTCGACAACCAGCGATTCCATGAGGTACTGCGGTCCAGCGACCAGCAGGCCTTCGATCGCTGCTTCGGCGCCAACACCCCCTACCACCTCCTTCTCATCACGCAGACGGGGAGCCGCTACTGGGGGCAGCTGGACACCAGGAACTTCAAGGAAGCGCAGTTCGACATCGACTACCTGCAGGTCCGCTCCATGGACTAGCCGGTCAATGAGGGGGTGGGGTGCGCCGGCACCCCACCCCCTCGTTGCTGATCTTCATGCTTGCCCGCTTACTCGACGTCGAGGGGGCCGTTGATGTGGAGGGTCTCGGCGTCGAAGCGCCGACTGACTCGCGAGGCGGTGGAGTCGTCGATGCGGCCGGCGAAGCGCAGGCTGTGTACGCGCTCGCGCAGGTGCTCGATGACGGCGAGCCGCAGGGTGCTCTCCGGGCCGCAGTAGACGCGCGCCTCCTCCTCTGCGCCGACGTTGCTCACGGAGCTGTGACGACGTGCGTAGTCGGCGCGCACCGCCTCGATGGCTGCGTCGTCGTCGACGCCCGCTCGTTCGGCGATGGCGTCGAGCTGGCTGATGGTGTCGGCGAGGGCCTCGGTCTCCTGCGACTCGACTGACTCGGCGGTCCGCGTGCCGGCCGAGGGCCTGGCATTGGCCCAGCGGACCACGTAGGGCAGGGCGACCCCCTGGATGAGGAGGGACAGAAGGGTCGCGCCGGCGACGACGAGGATGATGAGGTTGCGCTCGGTGTAGGCGGCGCCGTCGAAGGAGGCCGGGATGGACAGCGCCATCGCCAGTGAGATCGCGCCGCGGAAGCCGGCGACCGTGGAGACGATGCGGCCGCGGATATTGGTGCGGCGCAGGCGCTGCTCGGGGCGGCGGTCGAGGGCGCGGATGGAGTAGATGATGAGGTGCTGGCCTGCGAATCTTCCTGCGACCATGGCGATGTAGATGATGGGGATGAGGATGAGGCCGCGCACGAGGTCGGCGCGAGGGAGCTCGGCAACGATGCCGGGCAGTGCCACACCCACCATGACGAAGAGGATGGTATTGAGGATGTGGGTGAGGATCGTCCAGAAGGGGATGCCGAGGACTCGCGAGCCCAGGGACATGTGCGGGGCGGCGAAGCGGGAGATGACGATGCCGCAGGTGACGACGGCGAGCACGCCTGAGCCGCCGATCTCCTCGGCGATGAAGAAGGTGAGGAACGGGGTGGCCAGGGCGGTGATCGTCGCCAGCATGGGGTCGTCGGTGATGGTGCGGACCCGGATGCCGATCTTCGTGACTGCCGCACCGACGAGGACTCCTGCACCGATTCCTCCCCCGAAGGACAGCAGGAGCTGATGTGTGACGAGGCCAAAGGTGACGCCGGAGGAGTCCTGCGCGGCCTGGAGGGCGATGGCGAAGATGACCAGGGCGGTGCCGTCGTTGAGGAGTGACTCGGCTTGGAGGACGGTGCGGCCGTTGGGGTTGATACCTCGTCCCAGGCTGGAGACGGCGGTGGCGTCGGTGGGGCCGAGGCAGGCCCCGATGAGGAGAGCGGCTCCCACGCTCAGACCCGTGAGGACGCCGATGAGGGTGATGAGGGCGGCCGTGATGGCGACGAGCACCGTGGCGCTGAGGATGATGCCGCGCAGGCTTCGCCGCATGCGGTTGAGGGAGACGGACAGCGATTCCCAGTACAGGAGGATCGGCAGGAAGATCGTGAGCACTACGGTGCTGGGCAGGGACATCTCCTCCCCCACTGGGAGCAGGGCGACACCCACGCCGGCGGCGATGAGAAGTACCGGGGCGATGAGGCGGAATCTGTTGGCGATCGCGTAGGCGACAACAGAGGCGCCGATGAGGGCGACGATCATCTCAATGGTCATGAGGCTGCCGGGTTCCCTTCCTGGAATGAGTGTGCGGGCGGACTGCGGTCAGCCCGGGAGAGGGGCGCAGTCAAGCCCGGCTTGAGGCGAGGTCTGTGTCAGGACCGGGTCAGGACTGCGCCCGGCTGGGCCTGGGCCGGAGTCCAAACCGCGCGCAGCCTACAGACGCTTCCTTCGGTGCCCCTGGGGATACTCGATTCGCGTGTGTGACCTCTGTTCACATCCGGCGAGGTAGGTGGGGTCGTAGAGAAAGGTGGTGGAGACCTGGCCGCGCGATCGGGTGAAGTGCGCTTGGCCGACCAGACGGTGGGAGCCATGGGCATCGGAGACGACCTCGATAGTGGTCATCGGGCGCGCTTTCTAGTGAGGCGGCCGGCGCGGAGGCGGCCAATGTCGCTGGCCAGGGGATCGGCCGCGTCGACAAGCTGGTCGAGGATGCCCAGGGCGCGCAGCACCTGGGTGACGCTGTTGAAGCTGACGTTGGGGTTGCCCGACTCGATCTTGCGCAGGGTGTCACGGGTGATGCCCGCTCGCTCGGAGACTTGCTGCGCGGTCAGGCCGAGCACCATGCGCCACCCGCGCACGTGCTCTCCGAACTCCGTCACCTGACGGTTGATCCTGTAGCCCGACATGTCTCTCCGTTCACTATGGCGACCATAGTAGCCCGAACTGAGAGTTGTGGCGATGTTGCTCGTCATATGGTTCAGCGAACTTGGGGTGGACAACGGTTGCGGCAACTGAAGATCGTTCCCCGGACGCCTGGGCCGCTCGCCGGCGGGCTGTTCAACCTCCCAGTTCAGGGGTAGGGCGTGGCAGCCCAGCCCAGCGAGGGCTAGCCGGCAATGACCTGATCCTGGACGAGGCGACGACGGCGAAGCAGACGGCTCCGGTAGCCACGCGATTGGCAACGTGAAGCCGACCTGAATCAGTCAGACCACAGAGGGATCAGCACTACCTGAGTGAATCTCATGCATGAACTGCTTCCGAGCCTTCATGGCATGTATCAGCAGTTCATAGCCGTCGTCAAAAACAAGGACCACGAGCTCCAGCACTCTTCCGGACTCATCGACGCCAAGAACAAGCCATCGACGCGGATCATCCTCATCGTCCAGAGGGCGCGAGTTCAGCACATGACCGTAAGCGTGCCGCAGATCCTCGTCTCGGAGATGGTCCTTCACATAGTGCTTACGGGCAGACCGATGGATATCAGGCAGCGACATGAGCCCATTGCTTGACAGCGGCCCGCACAGCCTCCGACCGGTTCGTGATCCCCTCATCCGCGGCACGCTTCAGCAACGCCGCAAGAAGCTCCTCGTCGAGTCGGACAGTCACAACCGTGCCGGGCCCTCGCCCGACCGGGGGCCGCCCAGGAGTCGGACGAGGCAGCTGCCGAAGGTCGTAACCAGCCTCGGCTTCGTCAGCCCAGGCCTGGATCTGCTCGTCACTCACGCGACGTCCGTGGAGAAGGTGCTCACCCATGGCAATATCGTATACGAAACTCGGTCGCAGAGTCTTCCTCTCTACCGCAATACTCAACAGCCAGTCGCCACCACCGAGCCAGACAACGACCCCGCGCTCTGCCAGCCCGCGGACGCTTCTGAGCTACTACCAGCGGTCGACCTTCGCCGCCCCACAAGGCGACGATCTGCCAGCCGACGAACCTGCAGCCTCGGCTCAAGAGCGGCTTCGAGGTGCCCCCTCATTGGCCGCAACTCGGGCGAGTCCTTTCAGCAAGCCTTCCGCGGCCCGACCTCCACAGAGATCCAGCCCGCCGATGGCCAGCCGGTCGTGACCTCATCCTGAGCAAGAGGCAACCGCAGCGGGTCGCGGCTACCCGCAACCGCGTGATCAACTACGACTACGCGGTGAATGCAGAACTGCCGGCGATCGGCACGCCGATCCGCCGATACCGTCTGCAAGGTCGGCTGACGCAACCTAACTCTCCGCCCGACGTTCTCCATGCAGTTCAGCGCGCTCGACTCCCGCACGCACTGGCGGCCGGCAGCCACAAAGACGAAGTGAAGGCTTCTCATAGTGCTGGTGCCACAGTCGCCGATGCTCAGTGAGACATGAGAACGCAGGCCGAGATAAGCCTATCGATCTTGCGGACATCGACCTGAGCCCCAAGCTTGATCTTGATGTGACCCGCCCGCGTCCACAGTTCGACTTCAGAGTTCACGTCGAATGTTCCCGCGTTCTCGGTCGACCACATGTTGATAGCACTGTAGGGCAGCGAGTAGATCTCCACCTTCCGACCGGTCAGGCCTTGAGCATCACGGACAATCAACCGCTTCGAGGTGAAAACAGCTGAGTCGCGCATCGTCTTGAACGCAGCGTACGGCTGCTCCCCTTGAACAAGAACGCCGAGGACGTCCTGAGGAATCGGAACCTCAGCCAAGAAGGTCCACGTAGCCACCGAAGCCATCTCCATGCCCATGATGCCACCTCACTAAGAATAATGATCGCTGGGATCCCACCTTCCTTCGAGACAGACACTACCAAGCAACATCTCAGCACCCCAAGACACAAATCTGCATCTTTTGATCATTTCAAACAGTATGTCACAAATTGATAGGACGTACTCACCTAAGCAGCCACCACATAAGTGCAACTGACACCCACACGATTCCTACTGAATAATCTATAACAGAACGGAACCATCCACGGCAGACAAGCCGCCCACACTCTCGCGCGAGTCTGCGCGCCAAGCAACACTCCCGCCCTCGTGTAGACAACGCCCCAACGACCAACTTACACAATCCGATCTCAACCTTGTGTTACTACATGGCAACGAGGTGGCGAACGGTACCAATACGACGGTCGTGGACCTCTAGCAGTTCACTCTATCGAATCTCAGGATGAACAACTCTCGCAGCTATCTGCCTGAGTTCCTGCCGTCGAAGGCATTCCGTTCTGCACAACAGCGAATCGCCTGAAATCTTCATTGCATCCCGATGCCGAGTGAGAGCAGGATAAAGGTCGAGGCCCTGGTGCAGGCACATTCAATTCACTAGGTGCTGAACGTCATGCCTGGGATCAGGGTCAGAATCACTGATGCCTTCTGAGGCCCCAGGCAAGACCTTCGATACCAGAACACACCTTGCCTCCTAAGCCGGACTCACTCCCGTCACACGCCGTTCCGACGGATCGATCTGCAGTGAGCACGTCTCCCACGGCGGCAACAAAAGGCTCAAGCGCGCCATGTTCTCCTCCGCCTTCGCCTCCCTGCGCTCCGACCCCGTCTCCCAGGCCTACTACCAGCGCAAACGAGACCAAGGCAAACCGCCTTGGGCCAGGCCGTCCTCGCCCTGGCCCACCGCCGCATCCTGACCCTGCACACCATGATCCGAAATGGAGCCCTCAACGACACACAACCATCAACACAGCTACCCGCCACCGCTTGACACACCACACAGGGGCACCCCCTACCGACTGGCGGACGCCCGGGGGCGGACGGGGCGCCTGTTGAACTACACAACCGGCCTCACCCTCGTCAGTTCAGTCCTATATCTGCTCACCACTAAGGGGAGTACCGTGAAGATACTCCTCATCCATAGTGCGACGATAAGCCCCCACCTTCATTCACCCACGTCGTCACCATCTCGACCTCCAGCCCCTCCAGATAAGGAACAACTATTTCGGCGAGCCCCGATGGCGCAACCACCATGAGGCCTCCTCGGCGGGGGAGCCAGAAAGACCTTCCAATGCACGTATTACGTCAAATCTCCCTGCGCGCCCATAGGCAGAAATAACGGCCCTTGAAATCGTTCCGTTTGACCGACTCAAACTCTTCTTAGGTAGTTCCAGCAACTTCCGAAGCTGCAAAACAGGAAACGCGACAACGGAAATATCTCGCACAGCCCAGGCAACTGTTTCCAATGATCTCCTATCAACACTCCTGTCGAACAGACGCCAAAGAAACTCGGCATCACTGCGAGAAGATCCAAGCTTCCCTAGCAACCTCACCCACGGCAATTTACTTGCATGAATAACTGAACCGTCGCGACCAATTTCTTCCATAGCAAAATCGCAAATTTCGGCAACAATCGGAGACGTTGACAAAACTCTAGTAGCAAGCCTCCTACCCTCATCTGAATCTGAGTATAGTGAGCCAGCAAGGAGAGCACTGAGCACAGGAACGACAGAATCGTAGCGGCTTTCTTCGACCTCGGACTTCATAAGAATTTTGCGAGCTATCGAAACCGCCTGCATACCATTTCTTTTCAGGGTGGAGACATGGGTGCCAGCCGACGGAGCCCCCATCCCCGCCAATCTACGCTCAGCACAATATTTAAGATAGGAAGCTGAACGCACTACTTCGTCTTCACTATTTCCGTCACTCATCCAGTCTCGCGCCGAATTCAAGACTTCCGAAACCTGGGTTTCATTCCAGTTTAAGGAACAGTCAAATAGCCTTGAACTCGCCAAGTTAAGGTATTCACGGATTAACCACCTATTGTCCGGAGACCGTATCTGTCTTACGAGACCACCCACGTCGACGTTAGTCCCGTTCGCTTGCATCGCAATAATGGGAACGAAAGCTGTAGGATGGCCCTTTTGCTTCGCGATCGACTCTGCATACTCAAGAAACATGCTCCCTGCAATAGGATGCCTCGCAAGAGCCGGGAGCGCGTAGTCACAATTTGTAGCAGGAGTTCCCTTCGAGTCGCAACTAGCATCCACATAGTTTACAACAATATTCTCCCAGGTTTTCCTCCCTATAGGCACATTCTTTTCAGTCGCCCACAGGACAGCCTCCACCATACTTAACGATGGCACCCTAAGCGCTTCACCGGATGATATCTCATCAATGATATCGGCATAATCTTGCTCTCTCCCCTTAAGAGATCCTATTCCTCCACCCAAGCACAGATATGCACGTTGAAATGGAGAGGTTTTCAGGCGAAGTTGTTTATCGTACAATGAAGCTAAGTCACACCCCCATCGCCTTTCGCCATTTTCCAGCATTGACACCATGCTTTTTGTAAAATGTATAGACGTGCGCTTCAAGAAGGCATCTATTGATACTTCCGAAGGGTCGCTCGCAGTCAACCTATACATGCGAGCCATCCACCCCATTAACACATCAGGGCTTAGGTATCCATTGGAGTTCACGATTCAACCTCCCTTGTGAAACCATCTTGTTGCGGGATCCAGTATCATGTATAAAGGTTCAAGGAGGTCGATAATCATGTGCTTCTTGAACAGACTGATCGATCACGGCGACGCGACGATTCTATGGGCTTTTGCAATTCTGTCAACATGCCGTTCGATGCGGGACATCATCATGATGCTGTTGGTTCCTCGTCGAGACAGAAGGTACGTTCTCCACTCGAGTTACTCGTTCAAAAATAGAAAGTTAAAGAACTTGCGTCAGTAAGAGGTTCAGAGTTGGACAAGTTTCCCCGCGGCTCACTAGTTGTACTTCCCTGTGAGGTTGTGAACGCGGTTGGCGGGGGTTTGGCCGTCCAGGGCGGTGTGGGGTCGGTGGTGGTTGCAGTGGTGGAGCCAGGTCTGGTAGGAGGCCTCGCGCTGGGTCTGGCTGGTCCAGGTGTGGGCGTAGGCCCACTCGAGGGCCAGAGTGCGGTTGAAGCGCTCGACCTTGCCGTTGGTCTGGGGCCGGTAGAGGCGGGTGTAGCGGTGCTTGACGCCGGCTGCGGACAGGACCTGGTTAAAGGCCTGTGAGCGGTAGCAGGCCCCGTTATCGGTCATGACGGCCTGGACGGTGATACCCAGGTCCTCAAAGAACGCGTTGGCGCGCTGAAAGAACCCGGCAGCGGTGTCCTTGCGCTCATCATCGAGGATCTCGGAGTAGACCACACGCGAGTAGTCGTCTATCGCGTGGTGGATGTACCGATAGCCTCCCACCGGGCCGCCCTGACGGCGGGTGCGGGTCTTGGTGCGGTCCGCGGCCAGGGCGGGCGCTGAGCCCCGTCCGTGAGCGCGCCAGGCCCAGGTGGTAGGCGATGCGGTGGGGTCCCCACCGGCGGTTGAGCCTCAAGGCGATGATGCGCCGCTCAGCGCGCCTTGCCAGCCGCCCTGGGCTGTGGTGGGGACTCCAGGAGCGGTCCTCCATGGGCTGGCCGGCCCGGTACCGGACCACCCACCGGCTGGCGGTCGCAGGCGAGACCTGGAAGCGTTCAGCCACCCGGCGCACGGGCCAGCCGTCTCCCACCACCAGACGAGCAAGACGACGACGCCCCTCAGGGATCAACGGTGCGTTAGCGTGGGTCATGAAGGCCTCCAGTCAGCGATGCGAGTGTGTCAACCCACATCCTGCCGGAGGCCTTCACACAACCTCACCCCCGTTCACAACCTCCCAAGAAAGTACAACTAGCACTTCAAATCATTTCGAGACATGCAACGACCCAAGCCCGTCGACAATATCACCCAAAACGAAAGAAGTCATACATTCGCCAATCTTATCCTCGTGTGCGTGCAAACAGGTTCCCTTCACCGAGTAGATCTGCTCCCCCACTGGCTTCAATCATCATATCGAAATGTGCACCGTGCCCTTGCATATCGAAGTACATTTGGAACAAAGTTAGAAAGCGCTTAGTTTCCGAAACACTGATCGTTTGATCTACATCATCCGCTATAGTGTGAGAACCGGCATTAGCCCACACGTGAAACGTTGCGACCACCCTCTCTTCCGCAACTTCAAGATCTGACGGTCGGCTATAGTCTTTCAAGTTACCGACGGTTCTGAAATACCATTCAATAATCCGTCGCACGACATTACAGACACCAACGTGCATCAACGCTGAGTCGCTCTCATTACGTGCAGCTTCGACAACGGCATCCCAAAGAAGGGCATATGTTCCTCTGATCTTTGACTCTCCACCGTCATCCTTGACTGTAGTAAATCCATCCAAATTCTTCACTAGCCTAAAATATCTCCTCTGATCGGAACCTCGATCGTTGGAGTATGCCGCTTCTCGGTGAAACTGCGTGTTATGTGTTAGTACGATAAGTTGCCGTAAATTAGTTCTATCTCTGATGACATCAATAGCAGCATCTCTAATGAACTGCGCTACTATAAAAAGTACGTCGCTATCCAAACTTGAAATTGGATCGTCAATAACAGCTACAACCTCCTCTGGAACTCCACCCGATGCATTACTCCCGAAAAGAGACTCCCAAAAGTATGCAAAACAAATAAAAGATCGTTCTCCTTCGGAAAGTGAGTTGAACGCTGGCGTCCCGTCTTCTCTGATAATACGATAAGTTCCCTTTGTCTGGTCAACTACCCCGAGGTGAAAACGAGAGAAGCCAACGGCAGACAATAGTTGATTAATTCTGTTTGCAACCTCGGACGTATTAGAGTACGAAAGCCGAAGATCAGATATCTTCTTGTCGACACTTTTAACTTCTGCCTGCTTGGAGGAAATGAAAGATTCTAGTTGAGAAATTTTTCGATTCTTACTTCCGGTAATTCCAGCATATCTTCTTAAATTACTCCTAACGTTAGGTTCACTTAAAAACAAGCCCCAACCATCGGAAATTAGTTTATTTTTCTCTTCTGTGGTATTCTTTATAATTTGATTGTAATCGTTGATGCGTTCATTTTCCTTTGCGATTAGTTCGTTAAGTTCATTAATAGCGCCTGCAGTATCAGGCAATTGAACAGCTATGGTCGGACGTTCGCATTTCTCTCGCAACCCTGCAAGAAGGAGTTCAACCGATTTTTGAACACTTGACACCGCACGGAAGAACGCAGCTCCGTCAATCTCACTATCCGCCTCAACCGCAACAACAAGAGAAGTCAACTCGTTTTCTAGGCGATTTGCTTTGGATTCTGCATCCCTGAGTATGCGCTTAAGTTTCTTGAAAGCAACGTCAAACTCATTGGAAAAATATTCGGCAAGCATCGTCTCGAATCCTGGGTCGAGTTCCTGCTGACAGAATGGGCACTTCTCTTCAGATCGAGCTAAATACTGCCGTCCTTTGTTGACCCAGTCTTGATTAGATAGACGGTCAATCAGGGACGATAGCTTTCCATTGCTTTGAGAGGCGAGCGATCGAGCAGTCGCGTCCCTATCATCGTTCATTACTAACTCGACATTAATAAGTCGAGGTAACAAAGGCCTCGAACTACCGCCGCCTTGCACTGTGATAGCCCGCTGATTCAAAGCGGCCCAACTTTTGACATTCGTTGAATAATTGGAGTCTGAATAACGTTGAAGTGCTTCTTCAAGCAACTTTAATTTGCTGTTTCTATAACCAGAAAACACCAGACGAGAGGCTGCTTCTGGCAGACTCTTATAAACCTCAAATATTTCCTCACTGACGTCGATCTTGATTTGTTTAATATCCGACCGAAGGCCGACTTTGTTTCCTCGACCATCCGTTCCCTCTATTTCATACTTACTCTCATTTATTTCCCCGTTAAGTCCAGCCTTCTTTTTTTCAAGTTCAGAGATTTCGTCTTCTATCGCTTTTGAGTTTTCTCCTATGCTAAAGATTCCGGCGACATGCTCGGTAAGAACTTGCGCTCGGTACTCTTCATTGAAAACACGGACAGGTAGATCAGTGGGGGCTACACTCCAAGATTCTCTGTCAACAGGATCCGTTGGTTGACGAGATAGTGCCTTAGATATGGTCGTTTTGCCTGACCCGTTGGAAGCAAATATGAAATTTACTTTGCCTAGATTGTTCAGTTCAAGAGGATTGGCTCCAAAGCAATAGTTAGCACGCACCAAAATTCTGTTGATGATCATCACGATGTCCTTTGAAAGAAATTTAGTCTAACTTCCGTAGTTCGCTTCGTATCGTTTCAGCATCTAATCGGATGATCTTCAACGGATACTTGACATAATTTCACGTTCGCGATGGAAGAGACTCTAAACGCCTATTGTCATTTGTCTACATGTCGAGTGAAGTCATAGAGCGAGTCAATGAGATAACTCATTTAGCGTTTTAACTTGGGGTAGCCGCTATATTTTAGAGGCGCCGGAACAAGCAGGCCACCTACTTTCGATGCTCTAGTTTTTAATACTCTTCTCAGGATGAAAAGATTGTCGTTCACCCACAACGCCTTTTTCGTCCAGTGATTCACTGCAGGAAAATACTTAGTGTCGATACGCCTATGGCCCTGTCATTGCAGTTCCCTTTAGTTATTCTGATTTCGGTTAGCCTGAACATATTGTTCGTAGACTCATCAAGGTGATACTCTTGTTTAGCCCATGAATCTACTGAGGATCCGAACTTCCCCGTAGTTTGCACAGATGTATTTCAACTACACATTAAACCTAAACTCCACGACATCACCGTCTGCCATGACGTAGTCCTTTCCTTCCATGCGCACTCGGCCGTGAGCGCGGGCTTCGGCAACGCTGCCGTACTGGACCAGGTCATCGTAACTCACGATCTCGGCCTTGATAAAGCCTCGCTCGAAGTCCGTGTGGATGACGCCCGCCGCCTGGGGCGCCGTTGCCCCCTTACGGATCGTCCACGCGCGGGACTCCTTCTCCCCCGCCGTCAGGTACGTCTGCAGCCCCAGGGTGTCGAACCCAACCCGGGCCAGCTTGTCCAGGCCGGACTCCTCCTGCCCATTGTCGTGCAGCATCTCCGCCGCCTCCTCGGGCTCCAGCTCCACGAGCTCGGCCTCGAACTGGGCGTCCAGGAAGATCGCCTCCGCCGGCGCCACCAGCTCGCGCAGCTCGGCCTGGCGGGCCTCGTCGCTCATCCCGGCGTCGTCCATGTTGAACACGTAGATGAAGGGCTTGGTGGTCATGAGCTGGAAGGTCC
>ERZ773077.1707-NODE-1707-length-14746-cov-7.169492_pt1 | contig 14746 bp, 9 predicted proteins | sample MGYA00580612_ERZ773077 | MGnify/ENA primary metagenome ERZ773077 (study PRJEB29015, sample SAMEA2737971) | human oral metagenome | biome: human oral; feature: human-associated habitat; material: dental | place: China | collected 2021 ...
CGAGCAGGCCGTCGCTGTGCCCGTGGTAGCAGCCGGCGAACTTCACCACCAGGTCACGCCCCGTGGCGCCGCGGGCCAGGCGCACCGCCGTCATCGTCGCCTCGGTACCGGTGGACACGAAGCGCACCCTCTGCGCGGCCGGCACCCGACGGCGAACCTCCTCGGCCAGGAGCGTCTCCGACTCGGTCGGGGCGCCGAAGGATAGGCCGCGGGCGGCGGCGTCCTGGACCGCGGCGACGACGCCCGGGTGGGCATGCCCCAGGAGCGCCGGGCCCCACGAGCCCACGAGGTCCACGTAGCGGTGGCCCTCGGCGTCGGTGACATGGGCGCCGCTCGCCGAGGCGATGAACCGCGGAGTGCCACCCACTGAGCCGAAGGCGCGCACGGGGGAGTCGACGCCCCCGGGGATGACGGCGCGAGCCGCCTCGAACAGGGCGGCGTTGGTCGCGTGAGTCGCGGCGGCGGTGGCGGAGGCTGCGGGTTGCTGGGGCACGGTCGATCCTGTCGATGAAGAGGCTGGCAAGGCTGGTCTCAACCTACCTGACCGACACTGTTACTCGCGGCGTTGAGCCGCTGGGATCGACCTCCTCAGCGCAGGGCCGGGTTCTCGGCGATCTCCCTGGCCCAATAGGTCAGGACCATGTCCGCCCCCGCCCGCACGATGCCCAGCACCGACTCGGCGATGACGCGCTCGCGGTCGATCCACCCGCGCTGCGCGGCCGCCTCCACCATCGCGTACTCGCCGCTGACCTGGTAGGCGGCCACCGGCACCGGTGAGGCGGCGGCGACGTCGGCCAGCACGTCCAAGTAGGGGCCGGCCGGCTTGACCATGACGATGTCCGCCCCCTGCTCGACGTCGAGCATCGCCTCGCGCATGCCCTCGCGGCGGTTGGCCGGATCCTGCTGGTAGGCGCGCCGGTCCCCGGTGAGCGTGGAGCCCACGGCCTCCCGGAACGGCCCGAAGTAGGCCGAGGCGTACTTCGCCGAGTAGGCCAGGATCGCGACGTCGTCGTGCCCGGTGGCGTCCAGGGCAGCGCGGATCGCGGCGACCTGCCCGTCCATCATCCCCGACGGCGAGACCATGTGCGCTCCGGCCTCCGCCTGGGAGATGGCCATCGCCTGGTAGGTGGCCAGGGTGGCGTCGTTGTCGACCTCGCCGGCGCGCGGGCCGTCGGGGCGGATCAGGCCGCAGTGGCCATGGCTGGTGAACTCGTCCAGGCAGGTGTCCGCGCACACGACGACGTCGTCCCCCACCTCCGCGCGCACGGCCGCGATCCCGCGGTTGAGGATGCCGTCCTCCGCCCAGGCCGCTGTGCCCGACGCGTCGCGCTCGGCGGGCACGCCGAACAGGTCGATGGCGCCGACGCCGGCATCGGCGCAGGCGGCGGCCTCGCGGCGCAGCGAGTCCAGCGTGTGCTGGACGACGCCGGGCATCGCCTCCACGGGGCGGGGGGAGTCGATGCCCTCGCGCACGAACACCGGCAGGATGAGGGCGGCCGGGTCCACGACGTGCTCGCGCGCCAGGCGCCGCATCGCCGGGGTAGTGCGCAGGCGCCGGGGGCGGACCGTGGGGGCCTGCGGGTCGGGGACGGAGCGGCGCGATAGGAAGTCGGCGGCCGGTCGAAGGGCATCGGTCATGAGGTGCTCCTGGTGGTTGGTGGTCCGCCGCCTCGCAGGCCGTCCACAGTGTTGGAATGACTGGAACCAGGCGGATCGGGTGGGTTTGTGCGGGGGACGCTCGTGTCGGATTCGGAGGCTGCGGGGTGGTTTTGTGTCACGAATGGCGACTTTTAGTGTGCCGAGCGGGGGTGATGGCTGCCGAAATCATCGGAGTATCCGGCTCTGACCTGGGCGAATACCCGAGGGGTAGGTGCCCCAGGGACTGTGGTGGCGATGAAAAGTCGCCAATCGTGACACTTTCGCCGGTGCGCGGCCATCACGGCGGCTCCTGAGGGGCAGGAGCGGGACCCGCGGTAGTCCGGGTGGCGTCAACGGTGGCTTGGAGGACCCCCTCGGGCGTGGGGGAGGGGGCGACGGCTGCGACCGTCAGACCGAGCTCGCGGGTGGCCGCCGCTGTAGTGGCGCCAATGGCAACCAACCCAGTTCCCTGCGGCGGCGGGCCGAGCAGCTCCAGGACGGCCCGCGTCGTGGACGGGGCGGTGAGCACGACCGCGTCCACACCGCCAGTGGCACACGTGCGATCCAGGTCCGGGGGCAGGTCATGGGCGTCGGCCGTGACGGTCGTGTAGGCGGCCACCTGCTCCACCTCCCAGCCCGCTCGACGCAGGCCGTCCGCCAGTGCCGGGTCGGCCAGAGCCGAGGCCGGCAGCAGCACCCGCCGCGCCGCCTCCGTGAGAGTTTGAGGAGAATCGGGAGCATCGCTGAAGGCGCGGGCTCTCCCGTCGGAGTCATGAGAGCCGGCGGCATTGGTGAAGCCATGGGGGCCAATGCCTGAACCCGGGTCTCGGGTGGAAGGTGGGGTGGCTTCTGGGCCGCCGGCGAGCGCGGGCTCCTTCAGGAGAGCGGCGGCCGAGCCTCGGGCCACCAGGTCGGGGGCGGTCTCGGTGAGCTCGGTCCACGCACGTGCCGTCGCCGGACCGACGACAGCCACCCGCAGCGGCGGGATGGCTGGGGTGCGGGGAGGTGTGGCGCTGTCGTGGAGGTCGGGAGTACCGGGTTCCCGGTGGAGCCCGTGCCCCCAGGTCGCCGAACCGAATCCGGCTTCCGCAAGCAGGTACGGTGCCAGCGCCTCCACGGTCCGGGCCGAGGTGAGCACCAGCCAGTCCGCCTCGCCCGCCGCGATCCTGCGCGCAGTCGCCTCCAGCGCCGCCGCCTCACCCGGAACCGTCCGCGTCACGGCGGCCCGCAATACTTCCGCCCCGGCCCGCTCCAGCGCCGAGGCGATGCGGTCGCGCTCCTTGAGACGCGGCAGCAGAACCACCCGCCCCGACAGCGGCGCCCCGCCGCCCTCCCGGGGGTTGCCCGGGAGGCTCCCGGCCGAGTCAGTGCATGAGGTGGACTGCGCCATGGCCTCAGTCCCGCCGGGGCTTGTTGGCGTGTAGGTCGACGATCTGGTCGGCGCCGTCCTCCAGCAGGACCTCGGCCGCCCCGACCCCCAGTGCCTCGGCCGCCCGAACCGCCGCCATGTCCCTGGGAGTCCTCGGCCCCCCGGAGGGCTCGGGCAGCTCCGTGCTCAGTTCGCAGCCGACCTCCTGGCCACCATCGAGCGAGGTGACCACCGCCCGCAGCACGAGCACCCGCGGCGAGCGGCGCGAGGCCGCTGAACCGTGCGGTCCTACCTCGGAGACCCCGACTGGCCGTGGGCCGCCGTTTGCCGCCCCAGCCCCTTGCTTGCCCCCGGTCACGGCGGTGTCATCGCCGCCGAACTCCTCGTTCCACCCGGTCCCGTGCTCGGCGTGCTCCTCCCACGGCTCCTGGCTCTCGCCCCGCAGGTGCGCCCAGGCCCCCACCGGCGCCGCGCAGCCCGCCCCGAGCCGGGCCATGAGCGCCCGCTCGGCCGTCACCGCCAGGCGCGTGGGTTCGTCGTCGAGCGCCGCCGCCACTCGGGCCAGCTCCGCGGAGTCCTCGTCGGCTCGCGCCTCCACGGCCAGGGCCCCCTGAGCCGGCGCGGGCAGCATCACCTCCAGGTCCAGCACCTCGCTCGCGCAGTGCTCCAGACCCAGACGCCGCAGCCCCGACAGGGCCAGAACCACCGCGTCCAGGTCGCCGGCGGCATCGGCCCGGCTCGGCGCCACCGGCTCATCGGTGCCGACGCCGACCAACTCCAGCCCCCGCACCCGCGCCAGGCGCGTGGGTACGTTACCGCGCAGGTCCACCACCTCCAGGTCGGGGCGGGCCGCCAGCAGCTGGGCGGCCCTGCGGGGTGAGCCGGTGCCCACGCGGGCCCCCTCGGGCAGGTCGGCCAGGGTCAGGCCGTCGCGGGCGCACAGGGCGTCGCGCGGGTCCTCGCGCGCCGGCACGCAGATGACTTCCAGACCCTCGACCGGCTGCGTGGGCAGGTCCTTGAAGGAGTGGACCACCAGGTCCACCTCGCCATCCAGGAGCGCGTGACGCAGCCGGGCCGCGAAGACCCCCACCCCACCGAGCTGCCGTAGGGGAGTGCGGTCGCCGTCGCCGTCCGTACGCACGGTGACCAGGTTGATGCCCAGGCCGCCGGAACCCTCGCTGGCCTTGCCGGCCGCGACGGCCGCACCGCCCCCGCCGGCCGCCATCAGTGCCTCAGCGACCTGCCCGGACTGGGTCAGCGCCAGGCGCGAGCCGCGCGTGCCCAGGCGAAGCCGCCAGGAGTCCGTCCCCGTCGTGGTCATGCATCCCCTCCTCGTGCGCGGTTCTCAATCGTCGCGTTCGTACCGTAGGGCTCGCCTTCGTACCTTGGAAGTACGAACTCGCGACCTAATATACGAACGCGCCGCCCACCCCCGTCCCGGCGAGGCGCTTCACCCGCCATGGGAGCCCACCAGGCGCCCGACCGCGGCGCGGGCGTGCTCGACGACGGCGGCGATCCCGGTCCCGGCCACCCACGCCCCGGTGACCTCCAGTCCCGTCACCGGCGCCAGCTGCTCCTCCAGGCGCCTCGTGCGCTCCCGGTAGGCGGGCGTCACTGGCGGCAGCGTCCCGTCCCACCGCACCAGCATGTGGTCGATGACCGCCTCCGGCTCGATCCGCACCCCCGTCAGGGCCGCCACGTCATCGAGCGCCACCTGCAGATCCACCTGCGGGCGCGGCTGCCCGGGCCGACCGTAGGACAGTCGCAGCGCGTGGACGTCCGGGCCGTGCAGCGCCCGCAGCTCGGCACCGACCCACGGCCACTTGGCACTCAGGTGCGACAGGGCCTTGGCCCGCACCGGGCAGGACTCCGCCTCGGCCACCAGCAGGCCCGAGCCCACCGGTGCGCCCTCCAGGTCCGGGACCCGCGCTACGAGCATGAAGCGGGCGATCGGCGCGCCGACCGGGATCGACGGGATTGACGGGCCGGCGCCGGTGCACCCCGCGCCGTCGAGCAGTCGTCGGGCGGCTGGCGCCGAGCAGGCCAGCACCACGCGGGGCGTGCGCACGATGCGGACGGGACCGACGGGAACCGGTTCGTCGGAGGGGGTCGCGCCGCGGCGCGTGGGGGCGATGGCCGCATCCCAGGCCGGCCGGGTGCCCGGCGTGTCAGCGGATTCGCCGCCCGTCTCGCCCGCCTTGTCAGTCGGCCTCAGCCATTGCGCACCGGTGCGCGTGAGTACATGGCCTCCCGCGTCCTCGATGGCCGTGCGCAAGGCGTCGGTCAGGCGCGAGAGCCCGCCGGCGATCGTCGCGTCCGCCTTCCGCCCGCGGGCCCGCCGTCGCTCCAGAGCCTCGGCGACGGCCGCCTGCAGCGATCCCAGACGGGCGGTGGCCGCCCGCAGCCCCGGGATGACCGTGTCCGCGGCGAGTGCGGCCGGGTCGCTGGAATGGATGCCCGCGACGATCGGACCCACGAGGCGGTCGAGCACGGCGTCGCCCATCCGCGCCCGTACGAAGGACGCCAGGTCCGCCGGATCGCCGGGGCGCGTCCCGATGTCGCCCAGGTGGGCGTCCCGAGCCGCCCGCTCGGCGGCGGCCGGGCCGATGAGGGCGACGACGTCGTCGGCCAGGGGGTGGGCGGGGATTCCGAGGACGGCGTTGCGGACGAATCGGTGCAGTCGCCATCCGCGGGCCGGGTCGTCGGCTGATGGGGGCGGCTCCGGCTCGTCGGGGCGCGGAGGCAGGAAGAGGCGCGCCCCGCCGCCGTCGGGGCCGATGACCTCCAGGCCGAGTGCTTCTGCCATCGAGATGACCGCGTCGCCCCGCACGGCGAAGCCCTCCGCCCCCAGGTCCATCCGCACTCCGGCGATCGCGCCCGCTGCGACGAGCCCCCCGGTGTACCCGCGGGCCTCGACGAGCAGGGGGCGCAGCCCTGCTCGGGCCAGTTCCCAGGCGGCCGTCAGTCCGGCGATACCGCCGCCGACGACGAGGGCGTCCCAGTGCTCGACGGGTTCTCCGGCGTCCGAGCGGTCGGATGGCTCAGGACGCGTCAGACCGATCTCGGTGCGGAAGCGGACCGATCTCGACGAATTGCCGGGGCGCTCCGCGGCGCCGTCGGGGGGAGTCGTCATTGTTCTGTGCAGTCCTGTCGATGGAACAGGCCGGAGAATGAGGCCAGGGACGATTGCGGGAAACAATTGTAGGAGACCGGGAGGCGCTATGCGCCTTCTTCAGAGGTTGTAGAAAATTGTAGAGAACCGTTCAGGTGATCGTGCGAATGGCGCTGGCGCGAGCGTTGACGTCATGCGGCTGATTCGTTAGCTTTCAGTTGTGAGTTCCCTGGCTCCTGATAATGCTGCGTCCCGTGATCCCGTGTCGTTGTCCGACGGCGCGCCTGAGGCCCCACCCGCCGCATCGGCAGACACAGCTGACTCGGCGGACTCTGCCGACGCAGGAGACGCAGCGTCGGCAGAGGCGTCGGAGCTATCGGGCACGTCAGGGCCGGCAAGATCGTCGGCCTCGTCGACACCGCCAGTGCTATCGACGCCTTTGGCGCCATCGGCGCGAGGGCGACTGTCGCGCCGGTGCATGCTGGGATGGCTGGCCGGAGGCGTGGTTGTCGCCGGCGGGGGCCTGTACTGCTGGGCCTACGGACCCGCGGGGTACTTCACCAGGGACAGGGTCAAGCTGCGGGCACTCAGGGCCGATCCGATGTCCTCGACCACGCTGCTGGGGCTGCGGGCATTCGGGGTCGAGGAGACCGAGCCGAGCAGCTGGTTCTCGATCGAGCCCTTGTCACGGATGCGTCTGACCCGCCGCTTCCAGGAGGACGGCTCCACCTCGGAGGATCTCATGGGCCGACTGGTCGCCTATGCGCAGGAGCAGGGATGGGCCGCCGATCCCGATCCTTCGTTCCCCTCGATGTGGATCGGCGGCCGCCCCGGCCCCCTGAAAGGGGCGGCGATGGGACTGTCGATCACCCGGTACCCGCAGGCCCCTCCGACGGATCCGCTCTCCGCCATTGTCCAGGTGGAGCTCTTCTATTAGGGCCGCCACGAAAGCCGCGCTGGTAACTCATCGCTCTTCTCCTCCGACCTTCCCTACGAAAGATCCCTGATGAACCTGATAGAACGATCTCGTGCTCTTGTACCTGCACGGATTTCTGCACGGATTCCTGCGCTGACCCCAGTCCTATTGCTTCTCGCGCTCCTGGGGCCGCTATCAATCGCGGCGCCGGTCGAGGCGGCTGTACAGGATACCGCGCAGAATGACGTGAAGAATGGCGTGGAGGATGAGCAGAACGTGACGCTGAACATCACTCTGCTCGGTGATTCCTATTCGGCGGGCAATGGTGCCGGTGACTATGAGCGGGAGGATCCGGGCGATTCGGGGGGAAAGGCGTACCGCAGCCGCAATAATTGGGCGCACCACTACGTGGACTGGCTCAATGCGCGCGGTGCGCACACGACCCTGACGAATCTTGCCCACAGTGGCAGTACGACGAGTGACGTCATGAACGGGCAGATCGGCAAGATGTCCGTTGACACCGATCTGGTGATGCTGACGATCGGCGGCAATGACGTGCGCTTCGGGGATATCGTCAAACGCTGCTTCTCGCTCGGATTCCGAAGCGCCTCGGGTTGCCGGGAGGTCGTCGAGAATGCGGATAGTCGTATGGAGAGCGAGGCCGTCGAGGGCGGTACGGCCGTGCCGAGCGTGAGAACGCAGACCAGGACAATTCTGGAGAAACTGGACGCGAAGCTGCCCGACGGTGCGCAGGTGGTGCTGGTGGGCTACCCGTATCTGTCGATGGACAAGGACTATTCTCTCGCCGATGCGAGTGGCTCATATGATGCCGGCACTGGAGTGCGGAGCCTGAGCGATAAGGCGAAGGAGACTCAGTCGGCACTGGTCGATGAGTGGAATACGGTGCATTCCAGCACCCTGAAGGTCACCTACATCGATTCCACGCCGACCGCTTTCTCCGGGCACGAGCCCGATCCCTCGGCCGCTAGAAGGAACGATTACCGATGGATCAACGAATTCCTGGAGACCGAGGGCGTCCGGGGGAATGACGGCAGAACGACGTCGCGTTTCAGCCTCGATCCCAATATGTTCTACCATCCCAATAAGATCGGTCACGAGCAGATCGCCGAGCTGATCGAGGAGAAGGTCGGTGTGCCCGGTAATGCCGAGCCGGCCGCACCCGCGAATGCGGGTCTCGACCTGGTCTTCGCGGTGAATGCCGCGGACTCCATGGCCGACGACGTGGCCGCCGTGCGCGCGAGTATGCGCTCGATCGCGGATAAGGCCGCGGCATCCTCATCCTCCTACCGCTTCGCGCTGGTCTCGTACGGGGGGCGTTCCCCCGATGATTCCGGTGGTGAATCGGCGCGCACCGATGTGGACTTCACCTCCGACCCGGCCGTCATCGAGAGCGGGCTGGATTCCCTGGCCCTCGAGGGCGGCGACGCCGGTCATGCCGGTGCCGCCGGCGATTCGAGTGCCCCGGCCTACTCCGGCGTCATGCAGGCGGTGGGGCTGAACTGGAGGTCCGAGGCCAGGAAGGAGGTGATCGTCGTCGGGGACGCCCCGGCCGATGACCCCGAGCCCGTCACCGGTTACACCGCCGCCTCGGTGGCCCGGGCCGCCTACGAGGCGGACTCGGTCAGCATCTACGCCATCGGTGCCGGCACCGAAGAAGCCGGCGGGACCGGCGGCACTGGCGGCACTGCGGGCCCGTCCGGCTCGCCCGACGCCTCCGGCGCGTCCAGTGCCCTCGAACCGCTGGCCTCCGCCAGCGGCGGGAGCGTGGAGGACTCGAGCTCCCCTGATGATCTGGCCGGGCTGATCGACGGCGCCATGGCGGCGGAGACCTCCAAGCCCTTCGCCTGGATCCAGGGGGACTACGTCATCCAGGCCGGCGATTCGCTGACCATCGACGCTTCGGCCTCATACGCCGCGAGCGGCCAGATCGTCTCCTACGAGTGGGACTTCGACGGCGACGGCGCCTACGACCAGACCACCACCGCGCCCACGGTCGAGCATGCCTTCCCCGACGAGTTCGAGGGCGTTGTCGGGGTGCGCGCGACTCAGTCCGACGGGCTCAGCGCGATGGCGACCTCCCCGATCATGGTCACCGATGACGGCGATCAGGCCCCGAGGGAATCGGACAATTGCCCCGACATCAACAACTGGGGGCAGACGGATGAGGACGCCGACGGCGTCGGGGACGAGTGCGACTCCTCCCCGGGCTTCCCGGACGAGGATGAGGCCGGGGTCAGCGAGGTCGCCGACGGCGCCTCCGCGCCCACGGATGATTCCGCCGATCCCGCCGATCCTTCTGATCCCGCCGCCGGTTCGCCCAGTGCCGTGCCCGCCGCCGATCGCACTGTTCCGGACGCCTCCTCCGCCCCGGTTGTTGCTGCGCCCGTCGTACCCGATGGAGCGGCTGATACTGCGCCCGATGATGCCTCCGGCGCGCTGGGCGATTCCGCAGACCCCGGGATCGCCGTCGTCTCTCCGGTGGTCGTGTCGGTGCCCTCCTCGAGCAGTGCTGCCGGCGGGTCCGCCATGCTTGCGCGCACGGGCATCAGCGCCCCTGACGCGGCCCTGGCCGCAGCCCTGATCGTCGTCGGCGGCATCAGCATGGCCATGTGCATCCACCGTCGCAGCAGGAGGTGATGGCTTCGTCCCGATCCCGCCGACGCTCTGGCGATGGCTGCGGGAGTCGCGAGAGTCCCGGAAATCCCGGAGGTCCCGGAAATCCCGGCCGGCCATCGCCGGTTCAGGAGTGCGCCTCGCCGTCCCAGCCGGCGAGTGCGGTGCGCTCCCACTCCTCCGAGCCGTGCACGCGGGCCACGATGCGGGTGAGCACATCCGGGTCCGTGCCCGGCGGCACGCCATGACCGAGGTTGACGATGTGCCCGTCCGCGGCGCGTCCCGCCTCCAGGCAGGCATCCACGGCCGGCGCCAGGACCTCCCAGGGGGCGGCCAGGAGGGCCGGGTCGAGATTGCCCTGGACGACGACGGGCGACCGGTGCCGGTGCGGATGTTGAGCATCGCGCCGCCGCCCGTCGTCGGCGCGCAGCTCGTCGATGGCCCACGCCAGATCCGTGCGGTCATCGATCCCGACGGCGCAGCCGCCGTCGTCTCCCGCGGACCGCATGTCCCTCAGGATCCGGGCCGTGCCCGTGCCGAAGTGCAGCAGCGGGACGCGCCCGCCGACAGTGGGCGAGACCGCCTGGCCGGCGATGTCCAGCGCCAGCGATGAGTAGGGCGCGACGCGGGTGCGGTAGTCCGCCGGCGAGAGCGAACCGGCCCAGGAGTCGAAGAGCTGGACGGCGCTGGCCCCGGCGCGCACCTGCGTGGCGATGAAGGCCCCGGTCACCCGGGCGCACCAGGTCATGAGGGCGTCCCAGGCCGCAGGGTCGGCGTGCATGAGGGTGCGCGCCGCCAGGTGATCCCGGCTCGGACGTCCCTCCACGAGGTATGCCGCCAGGGTGAAGGGCGCCCCGCCGAAGCCGATGAGGGGAGTCCACGAGGCCGGACCGCGGGACTCGGCCAGTCCGGCTCGGGCGCGCTCGCCCACCCCTGGGCGCCCGCCTGGGGCGCCGGGGGTCCCGAGCTCGCCGACGGCGAGGCGCACTCCGGTCTCGATGGCGCCTGCGCCCGCCTGCCCGATGGCGTCCTCCGCGTAGCGGTGCGCGATCAAGCGGGCGACGTCGTCGGGCGTGCGCACCGGCTCGTCGAAGACGGGGCCCACGCCCGGCTCGATTCGCACGCTCAGTCCGGCCAGCCGCAGCGGCACCATGATGTCGGAGAAGAAGACGGCGGCGTCCACTCCGTGCCGGCGCACGGGTTGAAGCGTGAACTCGGCGGCGAGGTCGGGATCGAGGCAGGCGTCGAGCATGCTCGTGCCGGCGTGCGTCCGGGCAGCCCGGTACTCCGGCAGGCTCCGGCCCGCCTGGCGCATGAACCACACGGGGGTACGCGCGGGCCGCGCGCCCGTGAGCGCCTTGAGCAGGGGCGGCGCCGCATCCGCCGCGGAACCGCTCTCGCCCGAATTTGGTGAGGAACCGATCATGAAATCATCCTGAATGCAGCCGAGGTGACACCTTGTATTGTTCGCGGATGTTAATCGACGTCTTTTCCTCGAGGCCTCCGCGACACTCGAGCGAGGGGCAGTAGAACCCGGATTTGCAACGAGAACGGCGCGCGGACAGGATGTCAGAAAATAATTCTGACGCATTGTCTTGATATGTGGTCCCGCATGCCGCGAGCGTCATTGGAATCCTGTCGCCCAAGGATGCTTGACTAGCGCCCACTGTGACCATTCATCTTCTTTCTGCAGACCATCGCGTCCAGGGCCTGGAGGCAGTCTCCCGCCTGGGCGGCGTCTCCGCGCATCTGGGCCCCGACCTGCTCCGCACCGTCCGGGGACTCGACGGCGTCCTCGTCCTGGGCACCTGCAATCGGCTGGCGATCCTCCTGGACGCCCCCGAGGGCCGGTCGGCCGAGAGCCTGCGCGACGCCGTGAGCTCCTTCTTCGCTGAGCGCTCGCGAATCGGCGCTCCGATCGATCTGAGCCTCTGGTCGGGGCGGGCCGCCTACCGCGAGCTCTTCGCAATCGCTGCCGGACTGGAGTCGATGGTCGTCGGCGAGCGCGAGATCGCCGGGCAGCTCCGCCGCGCCCTGATCCTGGCGACCGCAGAGGGCACCGTCACCGGCGACATCACTCGCGCCGTCGAGCACGCCTCGACCGTCTCGAGGCGCGTCGCCGCCACAACTGCGCTGGCGGGCGCCGGACGCAGCGTCGTGGCCGTCGGCCTGGACCTCGCTGCGCGCCGCCTGCCGCCGCCCGAGGGCGTGCGCGCCCTCATCGTCGGCACGGGCGCCTACGCCGGCGCGACCGTCACCGCTCTGCGCAACCGCGGGATCTGCGAGATCGGCGTCTACTCCCGCTCCGAGCGCGCCCGGGAGTTCGCCGCCGGGCACTGCGTGCGCGCCGTCGATGAGGACGAGCTGCCGCGCTCACTCGCGCTCGCGGATCTCGTCATCACCTGTCGGGGACTGGGCGCTCCCGTTCTGACTCGGCAGCTGGTGTCAACGGCCATGCGCCGGCATCGGGGCGCCAGGGCCGCCCACGTCGGGCGCCCCCTGGTCGTGCTCGATCTCGCTCTGAGTCGCGATGTCGAACTGTCCGTCGGCTCCCTGCCCGGTGTTGCGCTCATCGACCTGCCCGCCGTGCAGCGCGCGGTACCCGATGTCGAGGCCTCCCAGATCGATGCCGCCCGACAGCTGGTCGACCAGGAGGTCGCGCGCTTCAGGAGGATGCGGGCCGGCCGCCGCATGGACCCGGTTGTGCGGCGGCTGCGCAGCGGGGTCGAGGCCGTGGTCGAGGAGGAGATCACCCGCCTGCGCGCCAAGGACGGACGCGTCGACGTCGAGGAGGCCGCGCGCGCACTGCATCATCTGGCCGCCCGCCTCCTGCACCACCCCACCGTCGCCGCGCGCACCGCCGGGGAGACCGGGCACGCGCAGGAGTATCTTCAGGCCCTCGGTCTCGTGCTCGGCTCGGAGGTCGCCGCGGGACTGCGCGGCGGCGGGCCACCCGCCTCCTGTCCCGCCCACGGCGGGTCCTGGGAGGCGCGGAGCGCGGACCTCGCCTCAGGTCCCGCTGATCTTCCGACGATCCCGATCCGGCAGGTCCCCGCGACTGCCGCCGAGCGGGAGGACGAGCCATATGACCCGGTTGGTCCGGTTGGTCCGGTTGGCCCGGGTTGCTCAGGTGGTCCGGCCGCAGCGCCGGACGGCCTCGAGGCCGAGGACCTGGCTGTGCTTTCAGGGCTGTCAGGGCTGTCAGGCGGTCGCGCATGAGTGACCCATTGGCCCCCTACGACGCCGTCCTGCTGCTCTCCTACGGCGGCCCCCAAGGTCCCGACGACGTCCTGCCCTTCATGCGCAACGCCACCGCAGGGCGCGGCGTCCCCGACTCCCGCCTTCTGGAGGTGTCCGGCCATTACGGCCGCTTCGGCGGTGTCTCGCCGATCAACGCCCGCAATGACGAGCTCTTGGCCGCCCTGCGCACCGAGCTCGCCGCCCGCGGTTCGCACCTGCCCGTGGTGATCGGCAATCGCAATTGGCATCCCTTCGTCTCCGAGGCCCTGCGCGCCCTGGCCGACGGCGGGGCCCGCCGCGTTCTGGCGATGACGACCTCCGCATACGGCTCCTACTCGGGCTGCCGCCAGTACCGCGAGGATGTGGCCGGTGCGCTGGCCCTTCTCGCCGCGGGCGCCGATGGCGCCACCGGACGCGGCGCCGAGGCCGACGCCGCTGCACGGGTCGGCGGCCTCGGGGGAGAGCCGGTAGAGCTCGTGGTGGACAAGACCCGCCCCTTCTACAACACCGACGGCATGCTTGAGTCCAACGCGGACGCCATCGTCGAGGCTTATGGGCGCCTCGCTGAGTGGGGCATCCCTCCAGAGGGCATCAGGCTGGTCCTGGTCACCCACTCCATCCCCGCCTCCATGGAGCGCCTGTCCGCGCCCGGCCCCGGGGAAGCGGAGCGGGGGAGCGCGGGCGACGACGCCGGGCGGCTTCCGGAGCCGGTCCAGCCGGCGGGTCTCCGCACGGCGGCTCCCGGGCAGGCGCATCTCGAACCGGGGATGGCCGCGGACCTGTCCACGGAGATCTCCTACGTGGAGCAGCACCGTCGCCTCATCGCCGTTCTCCTGCCGGTCGTGGCCGAGCGCCTCGGTTTGAGCGGCGCACTGGACCATGACCTCGTGTACTGCTCGCGCTCCGGACCGCCGCAGGCCCGCTGGCTGGAACCGGACATCAACGACCATCTGGAGGCCCTCGTCGCCGGCCGCCTGACCGACGGCGCGCGCGTGAGCGCGCCCGAGGGCGTCGTCGTCGCGCCCATCGGCTTCGTGGCCGACCACATGGAGGTCGTCTTCGATCTCGACACCGAGGCTGCGCAGACCGCTGCCCGCCTGGGTCTGCCCTATGCGCGAGCGGCGACTGCCGGAACGCACCCGGCCCTGATCTTCTCCCTGGTCGACGTCCTCGCCGAGCGCGCCGCCGCAGCGCGCGGTCAAGAGGTTCGCCCGGCGTCGACGACCGGCGTCGGCCCCTTCCACACCGTCTGTCCGCCCCAGTGCTGCCGACCGGCAGTCCGCCCCGCCGGCCCCGCCGGCTCCGCTGACGACCGGGCAATGCGTCCGACCGCGAAATCGCTCCCCTCAGTGTCCGCAAGGCAGCATACTGCTTCCGATACTGCTCTCGTCGACGAAGGAATCCCGCGATGACGAACCACGACAGCCAGCCCGCCGATACCGGCCAGGGCGGCCCTCGCCTGCACCGCTTCGAGGACGAGGAGCGCCGCCCCTACCGCGATCCGCGTGACGCCACCGACGTCGATCTCGATGCCGTCAACAATCGGCTCCACTACGCCCTCTACGCCGTCTACTGCCTGGTGGCGCCACTGCCCGCCCTGGAGGACACCCGGCGCCGGCTGGTCGGCGAGTCGAACTTCTTCGTCGATCAGTCCGAGGTCACCACCCGCGGCTGGTACGACGTCGCCGGCTTCCGCTCGGACGCCGACCTCATGATCTGGTGGCTCGACGACGATCCCGAGAAGCTTCAGGACGCCAGTCACCGGCTGCGCGCCAGCGCGCTGGGCCGCTACCTGGAGCCCGTGTGGTCCTGCATGGGTCTGCACACGCCCGCCGAG